>Ga0209187_1001726_pt1 | contig 23854 bp, 23 predicted proteins | sample BantaG_FD_187430 | JGI IMG/M metagenome (GOLD analysis project Ga0209187, IMG submission 187430) | Marine algal microbial communities from Bantry Bay, Ireland - BantryBay_4 metaG (SPAdes) (version 2) | ecosystem: Host-associated > Algae > Red algae > Unclassified | place: Bantry Bay, Ireland...
ATCGTGATTCCAGAAAATAGTATCACCAAACCTCCATCTGCAGAGCTGAGACCTGATCAGAAAGACTCGGATAGTTTGCCTGATTATGATATTCTGGACGAAATACTTTTTGAGTACATCGAAAATAGGAAAGGGCCGCAAGAAATCATGGCGATGGGACATGACGAGGCGCTGGTTGCCAGGATTTTGAAAATGGTGAATAGGAACGAATTCAAGAGATATCAGACAGCTCCGGTGCTGCGGGTATCTAGTAAGGCTTTTGGGATGGGAAGGAGATTGCCTATAGTGGGGAGGTATCTTACTTAATCCATGGTTTTTTTAGTTCATAGCTAATCTAGCATCTGAAAATCTAGCACTCTAAAATTTAAAAGAAAGAATTCAAATTAATTAACATAAACACTAACTTAAATTATGACGACACAACAAGTTGCTACCCAGCTGTGGAAATATTGCAAAGAAGGCAAGTGGAAGCAAGCTCACAAGGAACTCTATGCTAAGAATGTATGGAGTCAAGAGCCACAAGGTGCTTCTCCTAGACTAGTCAAAGGCCAGAAGGGCATCCAGCAAAAAGGTGAGTGGTGGACAAAGAACGTAAAGGTTCACGGTATGCAAGTGAGTAAGCCTACAGTAGCCGGAAACTGGATCACGATGAAAATGTCAATGGATACTCAGAACAAAGCTAAGGGTTCTCCTAGAGTAAAATCAGAAGAAATCTGCATGTATAATGTACAGGATGGAAAAATAGTATCTGAACAATTCTTCTACGACATGGAAGGCTAAGTACTACTTGAAAACGATAAATATTTTTAAGCCTGGCTCTTGTGCCGGGCTTTTATTATTTTATGTTAAAAAATTCCTTTTTTTTGTCACACTTGTCGACTCTGTCAATTATATAGTTGACAATTGAGAAATCGAAAAGAGAGCCCACGCAACCTGGATATATGATATTGGATGATCTCGATAAAGCCGAAAATTATTTGAACAGTTTAGCTACCGAAAACCAAAGAGAGCTTGACTTCATAACTTTGCAGAGAGTGAATTTGAAGTGGTACATAGATAATGAGTATCTTGGTACAGCTAAGGAACTCGGAGATCTGGAAAATATAGCTCTGAAGGTACAAGAATACAGTGGGCTGGCAAGAACTGTTTATTTCAGACTGACTGGTGAGAGAATCTCTAATGATAGACTTATTCCAAGAGAGAGAGTGAGTGAGGAGGAATCGCCTCAGTATGCCGAGTCTGAAGATTTGACCTTGTATCCAAATCCAGTAACATCTATGGTCAATATGGAATTTGATGGTTCTGGGGGTACTTATGAACTCAGAATTTATGACGTAATAGGGCAAGAAATTGTAATGGAACAATTTTCAGGCCGTTTCGAGAAGGCCTTTGATCTGAGTAACCATAATGAAGGTTTGTATCTGGTTAAGATAACTGATGCCGACTCTAAAGAAGAGATTGTAATGAGAAAATTCATAAAAATTAAGTAATGAAAATGCATGGCAGCTTATTTCTGTTTTTGATCTTCTTAGGACAGAGTCTTACAGGTCAGGGATGGTCAAAACATTTTAATTTCTCTGATCCAGATGTTCCTGATTCTGGGCACAATGTGCTCATATCCAATGATACGCTCTATCAAATAAGTTCTAAAGACAATAATGATGGACTAATCGATGTGATCTCAATGTTGGATACCGAAGGTAATATCATTAAGCAGAGAGAAATTGATTGGGCCAATCCATGGCTTGGGCAAAAGACTTTTCTCAAAGATGGAAATAAGCTGATCTATGTACAACATGATGATGAGACATTGTTTGATGAAAAGATGGAAAATGGAATAGAGTTAATGGTATTGAATCTTGAACTGGATAGTCTAGCTTATCATTATTATCCGACAAAATGGCTCAATCATTTTTTGTATGTACAGGATGTAGTCAGTACAGCAGACCATTATGTCGTCTCTTCTTCTGTGAACATTGAAGATTTTGAACACTATACTACTTTCTTATGGATCAATAAGGATGATTTTTCTCTTGAGAAGACCTATGTCTATGAGGATCAGGATTCTAGAGTAGATAAATTTGAAGTGATAGATGATAAGATACATTTTGGGTATGTACGCAGTCGTCCAGGTTCATTGGGCAGTAGGACAAATTATGTAGCGGTTTTGGATGAGAATGGGGAGCTGGACTGGGTCTGGGGACAAGAAATCGGCGCAAGGGCCAGAACGCATACTTGGGTAATCTTAAGTGATGGGTCTACCATTGTACAGTCTGATCACATCAGTGGATATCCAGAATGGCTCAAGCTGGATTCTGAGGGCAATGAAGTATGGCGGAATAGGAGATTAAGTGAGAATTTTGCAATAGAGGGACGATTTAATTCAGCTACCACAATAGATATGATGGAGACTTCTGATGGAAATTTTCTGGCATATGGGCAGATATTTGACGATCTTAATTATGACGGAGAGATAGATATAACTGGAGAAGTCATTACTTATACTGCTGGGCATATAATGAAAGTCGATGCAACAGATGGCTCTATCATTTGGGAGCGGACTTTGTTGGATCTCAACGAAGTCGGTGCACCTATGGGATTTTTAATAAGAGATATGGTCGAAGGCCCTGATGGTAGTTTTTATGGGACTGGTATGTCGTTCCCAAATGTAAGATGGTTTGATGACGATCCCACAGAGGGTTTGAACTACGAGATCCTTACTGATAGGGACACTTGGTTATTCAAGTTGACGGCAGATGGTTGTTTCGTTCCAGAGAGTTGCTCTGAGTTAAGAGTTTATACGACGAGTGCTTCAGATATCAGTCCTGATAATCCAGAGATAATAGTCAGCCCTAATCCGACCTTTGATAGAGTCAATATTGCTTTACCTTCAAGTATGCATCTTAAAGAGATACTACTTGTAGATCAACAAGGTAAAATTCTGAAGTCATTTAATGATAATTATGGAAATATGACCATTGATTTATCTGCCTATTCAGAAGGCTTATATTTTCTTCATTTCCTTACAGATTCGGGACTAGAGGTAAAGAAGATATTGAAGATATAGAGGAGGCTATGCAAGCAATTCCTGATTGTAAACCATAAAAATTATTAAGCCTGGCACTTGTGCTGGGCTTTTTTTGTTTCTATGAGAAAAAAGTTCTTAATTAAATGCTAGGATTAAGCCTAGAGTTACACAGCCAGTGACAGGTGCGATAGCTATCCACTTGCTTGCCATCACTGTTGCATCTTCTGATAAAAATAGGGAGACAAGAAAGGCTAGAATAACTTGTATGCAAGTAATGCAGAAAACAAAAATAGAGAATACCACCCAAGCATTCTTCTGCAACATCCACTCAAGATTGTAATAACCCTCGTCTATATAGAACAGGAATAGGGTAGTGGTGATGGAGGATATGATCATCCATATCAAGGGGGTGAAATTGAGAGCGGGTCTTTCTAGAGTAGCTTCCATAGTAGAGTATGGAGAAAAAGTCAATAAATCAGACGACTATTAAAGTTATGAATATGAAACGACTTTATCTTCCAGTTATTTTAATTCATGCCACTTCATTGCCCTCACTTGCGGCAAGAAGAGCAAACCAATCCTCTAGTTCTAATTTGATGTCGATTGCCCTATTTGCATTTTTTATGCGTTCTTTTTTAGTTGTTCCAATAACCGGCGAAATATTAGATGGGTGATGCATTATCCAGCTCAAAAGTAAGGTGTCTTCATATGCATCATATTTCTGTGATAAATCTGAAAGAACTTTCCTTATCCTGCTTGTTTGCTCATTACTTCTTTTGAAGATAATTCCTAGCGGACTCCAACTTAGACATCCGATGTTGTTTACTTGCATATAGTCCAAAGTCCCATCCAGCATTGCTTTATTTTCTGTAATTGAGAATTCTATTTGGTTGGCAGAAATGTCAGTTTTAGTAGAAATTAGTTCCATTTGCGATCTTGTGAAATTGGAAACCCCAAAGTCAATTATTTTGCCTGCCTGCTGCAAGTCTTCGATGGCTTCACCTTAAAACCACTTCTTGAAATTCGTCTGATCCAGATAGTAGGTGATTCTCAGCGAGAGGCTATTCTGATTGGGGAAATTATTGAGTTGGCCCAGGTCATTGAAGTAGTTTCTCTGTCGCAAGTCCATTCTGGGGTCATCCACAGCGCCGGCAATATTATTTTTCCAGACGAGTATAATGTCACTACCCGGGGCAAACCGCCAATTGAATCCACAGTCAATAGAGAAATAATTAAAAGTGAAATCCAGATCATCTCTGTAGTCGGACAAAGGAAGGCTGCCATCCTCTGCCAGTTCGTGATAAGTATTATAGACAATCTTAGTCCAGTTATGTCGGGATCTGAATGTGAACCCCATTTTGTTATTCAGGGTGTAGTTAATGTTCAGAATATTCGTGGTACTTATATTATCTCGCTGACCGATATAGATTTCTCCATTCTCCCCATCACCTATCCATCCGGTATCATCAAACTGTACTCTGTTATTCCAACTGAAAGAAGCAGAAAGTTTGTCACTGAATTGCACTCTTGGACCCATCCCTGCAAAATAACCCCATCTGCCTTCTTCGTCGATGTCATAGAGATTTCCATTCCACCAGAATGAGAATTTCTTGTTCTGGTTGGTCGAGAGGTAGAAGCCTGCACTCTTAAAGGCCGGCCTGATCACATATCTGGAAAAATCTTCTGTCCTGGGCTCGAAATAATCTTTGTTGTCGCTAGCGACATTGAACCACATGTTCAGAAACCAAAATTTATTTGTCTCCGCAGAAAAGCCAAAGTTGACCCAAGTTTCCGTATAGGTATGTGGATCAATCAAATAAGTATTGTCGAACCCCAACCATAAGTTGGCATTATTGAGTTTCCAAAAAGGCTGGAACTTATTGTATGCTACAAAGGCACCGATTTCTCTCTCATTGGTTTGTCGTTGGAAACCTAAATCTCTTTGATCGTAATCGGCACTTATCTCTTCGTAGTTCAATCCATAGTTCCAGGCCCCTGATATCTTGTCTATATCCATCTCAAATTTATGGCCCGTATTATCAGGAGCATCGCTATACGCTTGTACGGAATAAGCAGCTATACCAGAGACATTGTAATCTTGATTCTTGTCCTTGAGACTGAACTCTGTTCCTATGACATTGGCATCATAATATTCAGAACCTTTACGCCAGACATTGGTATTGATGAGGGATATGCTGGAATTGTTTTTTAAGTTTTGATCCAGTACCACTACATTGTAATTAGTAAGGGGTTGTGTTTCATAAGATCTTGTTTTTCCGATTACAAGATTTTCTATCTCCGCTGTAGTGGAACCTTCTATGGCATTGAAGACGCCGATGCCCAGGCCATTTTTATTTCTACCTGAAATTTTTGTCGCATTGAAGAGTTGTGGAATTTGCGGGTTGGTGATCACCTCTTCATCATCACTGGCAGAATCAAATGGCCCGTAATAATCAAAGGCAGAGCCTCCTATTCGTCTCGTATAGAATAAATCTGCCTTGGAAAACAGCTCCAGGCCTTCAGTGAAGAAGGGTCTTTTTTCTGAAAGCCGAACCTCGAAAGGTGATAGATTAACAATCAGGTCATCCGCTTCCACCTGCCCAAAATCAGGAATCAAAGTCATATCCAGAGTAAAGGCATCATTGATACCATACTTGATGTCCATACCAGCATTATAAGAATAGCCTGTGCTGTTGACAGGGTCTGATTCTGTGTCATGGAATCGTGTGGCATAGGACGACAGATAGGGAGTCAATGATAGTCGGTAGGGTGGTTTTATATTTTTGACATTGGTCAGTCTACCGGATTGTGTAAAAATCCCATCGACCTCAGGCTTTATCTCTGACCAATTGGAAATCATATTCAGTCTTCTCTGAGTTCTTCTGAAATTTATGGTCCAGTCTTGCACCTCTGCTTTGGGGAATCGGAGGGCAGCATAGGGTATTTTGATTTCGCAATTCCAGCCTTGGTCAGTAAAAATAACTGCACTCTCCCATACAGCATCCCAGTCTCTGTCTTCATTTCCATCATTACTGATCAGTCCATCGACTTGCACCCCTGTGGCACCCAGTAGAAAGAGCACACCATCCGTGCCATTGCCATAGGTGTCCAGCATCACTCCGAAGGCATCAGTATTGCCCAGCTCATCTCTCTGGGTCAGTTGAGTCTGAATACTGTCTCTATTCACTTCAGCCATCTCAGCAGCAATATAAAGGGCCTCATCATCATAAAGTATCCTCACTAGAGTCTTCTGATCGGGTTTTTTACCTGGAGAGGGTTGAGCGGTTGTAAAATCAGAACCTTGCTGTGCCAGCGTCCAGACGGGTTCTTCCATCAGGCCGTCTATAGAGATGGAGGTGTCTGTCCTTAAAGCTTGAAGTGTCTTCTGAGCTTGGGTTTGAAAAGTAACGAAAAGACTTAAGATGAGGATGAATCTCATATCGTTTTATTTTGTCTGGGGGTTGAGGTTCCTCAGATTGGGTGCAAGGTATTCCATAAACCTTTCATTATAAAGTTGTCAGGTTATCATTCAGCGAATCGGACACTTATTATAATTGAGCAATTTTTCCTTTGTTCAAAGATGGTAATCCAGCTTGAGTACATCGTGATAGAACGTATGGAATAGGATATTCATTATATGAATCGGGATAAGAGAGTTGTCTGAATAGGTATAAACCCTAGATAATGTAAATGTTAAAATTAGTACTTTTGAATATAAGCCTTCAAAGAACCCAATATGACTAAACAAGCAATTTTAACCTTATTGTGTACATTCTTCTATGTGGTATTGGCTACAGCCCAATGTTACCCGGATAGGCATAACACCTCAGCCTCTTCAGGCTGGTCCTCCTGTGAGTCTTCCTTTAGCCCCAATGCGATCAGAGGAGAGAGTCATTGGATTGTCTATGATCTAGGAGGGCCGACTGGCTTAGGCCAAATGCAATTGTGGAATTCCAATAACCCTCAGCAACTCACCAGTGGTGCTAAGAGGGTGGTGATTGATTATAGCCTAGACGGTGAGAATTGGGAGGAATTTGGAGAATTTGATGTGGAAGCAGCTACGGGCTCAGGTTTTTATGAGGGGGCTGTCATTTTGGATTTTGATAGATTGACGACGAGACATCTACTCATTACACTTGTTGAGAATCATGGGGGAGACTGTTATGGTTTTGCAGAATTGAAAATAGAAACATTTGCTCCAGTAAGAACTAGCGAACTCTCCGCTGCATCTTTTCTGAAATTGTATCCTAGCCCAGCTATGGATTTCACACAAGTATCATTTCATGCAACTCATTTCGAGAAGGCCACTCTTTCAGTACTGGACCTGAGCGGCAAAGAACTCATGGCTGATAACCTGATCATACAGTCAGGAGAAAATCTGGTCACTCTGGATGTTTCAGAATTGGTCTCAGGACAATACTTTGTCAGGCTGAAATCTGATCACCTCACTCATACAGCAGAACTAACCATTATTAATAACTAATCTCGGCAACCATGAAAAAAACAATATCAAATATTGCGATAGGTATTTTGTTGCTGGGCTCACAATTGCCAGCGCAATCCTACATCGGAGCAGGTAATAATCAAGGTATAACAATAGCCGCTAGTGATGACAATGCCTCTGCCGAGAAAACGCTTGACGGTTCTGGTCTGGATGCCCCTCTGATGGAAGCTTCCAGATTTCTCAGTCACGCTGCCATGGGATACGATGCAGCAGAAGTGGAAAGAACTGCGTCTATGGGATTTGAGGCATGGATAGATGAGCAGTTGAACATAGCACCTAACTACCTCACTCCGCAGATGGAAAGTATCTGGGAGGAAATATACGGATGGAACATAGACTATTATACAAGAGAATACCAGGAACAGAATCCAGGAGCACCTATTACTGAGGAGGTCTTAGAGGATTTCGATGATGAGATTTTCGGGCCGTGGGCAGTCGATTTTCATTATGCCTGGTGGCAAAATACCATCTTGGAGCGAGACCAGTTGCGACAACGGATGGCCTATGCACTGAGTCAGATTCTAGTGATATCCACACAGTCCAGTCTACAAGATGATGCTGTATCATTTACAGGCTATTATGATATTCTTACACAACATGCTTTTGGTAATTATAGGGATTTATTATATGATGTAACGCTGAGTCCATCCATGGGAATTTATCTCAGTCATTATAATAATCCTCGAGAAATCCCTGAAGAAAATTTACATCCAGACGAGAACTATGCACGGGAGATCATGCAATTGTTTTCCATCGGTCTCTATGAGCTCAACAATGATGGGACACGGAAAAAGGACGTAGACGGTAATGATATTCCGACCTATCGCAATGATGATATCAAGGAATTGGCTAAGGTGTTCACTGGATTAGGTGCTGGTGCAGTTATGGAGAATCCCTGGGTGGATGTTCCATTTTTCGGGATGGACGTTTATCTGGCAGATAAGGAGGCGACCATGGTAATGTATGAGCCCTTTCATGAGCCAGGTGAAAAAATTCTATTGGGAAGAGAAATAATTCCTGCTGGCCAGTCTGGTATGACAGATATAAATCAAGCGTTGGATTTTTTATTCGATCACGATAATGTCGGTCCGTTTCTGGCCAGGCAATTAATTCAAAGATTTGTCAAATCTAACCCTACTCCTGGCTATATCGATAGAGTAGCCAGTGCATTCAATGATAATGGCAGCGGAGAAAGGGGTGACCTCAAAGCTGTTGTCATAGCAATATTGATGGATGAGGAAGCCAGGTCCTGTGAAGCTCTGCAAGATGATAGAAATGGAATACTCATAGAGCCCATGATCAGGACGACGCAAATTGTCAAAGCTTTCCCTCTAAGTTGTTACATGGATTCCATTCACGTAGTAAATGGAGATACTCTGGATAGAATAGAGTGTACTGAAAAGCGATATTGGTTGAACGGTATTGATAGACGTAATGCGATCAGGCAGTCACCTTTGGGAGCGCCTTCAGTATTTAATTTCTATCTGCCGGATCATCAGCCAGTAGGTGAGTTCGCCATGCGAGATATGGTGGCACCTGAATTTAAAATCCACGATAGCAGTACTTCCATCAATTATATAAATATAATGCATGCTACTCTGTTTTGGAATTACCTGGGGTCATCATGGGAGACAGACTATAAGCCCCAGTTAGGTGTACTGTCAATGGATACGGATGCACTACTACCACTGGTGGAAGAGCCAGAGGAATTGTATAATTATCTTGATATCCTGTTCGCCCGCGGACAACTAACGGATAGTACTAGAGCAATTTTAAGAGAGTTTGTGGATGAGCAACCTGACTGGGTAGATGCACAACGGAGATTAAGAGGTGTAATGATGCTCTTATTGATATCTCCTGATTATACTATCCTAAAATAACCCCAAAACAGATAAGCTATGTCAAGTAAATTATCCAGAAGAAATTTCATAAGAAAAACGAGTTGTGCAGCTTTGGGTTCCACAACTTTGATATCCACACTCACTAATCTTAAATTCCTCAACGCCGCAGCCATATCCAATAGCGCGACGCAAGGAGACGATTACAAAGCACTGGTCTGTCTGCTACTTACCGGAGGCAACGATTCATTCAATATGCTCATTCCCAGAGAGGAAGGACGCTATGCTCAATACGCTGATGCCCGATCACAAGTCGCCATCCCTCGAGATTCCTTATTGGGACTTACAGGAACGGATTATGGCTTGCATCCTGCCATGTCCGGTATCCAGGGCTTGTACGACAGCGGAGACCTATCTTTCATCTCCAACATCGGCACCTTGATAGCGCCAATAGATAAGCCAGAGGCACTGACCAATGAAACTAGTTTGCCACTGGGGTTGTTTTCTCACTCTGATCAGGTGCAACAATGGCAGACATCTGTACCGAATAGCAGAGCCAGTGTGGGCTGGGGTGGTAGGATAGCAGACATGATGAACTCCCAAAACACCAATCCTAACATCTCGATGAATGTTTCACTTTCTGGAACGAACATTTTCCAGACGGGTACTTCCTCTGTAGAATATTCCATCGATAGAAATGAAGGAGCCGTGGGCATACTGGGTTATCAGGATGCTTGGAGATTTATGGCCTTGCGTAATCAGGCGATCGATAATATAGTCGATGCACATTATGATGACGTATTCAAAAAGACGTACATCGATGTCATCAAGAATTCCAGAGATGCGAACCTAGTAGTTTCTGAGGCACTTTCTTCTGCACCTTATTTGGATGATTTATTCACGGATTCAGATCTTTCTGATTCCTTGAAGATGATCGCCAGGATGATCGCTTCTCGAGATCAGTTAGGTGCGAAGCGGCAAATATTCTTTGTAGAGGTCGATGGCTGGGATAATCATGATAATCTACTAGAAGAGCATCAGTTCTTATTGACAGAATTATCGGAGGGCATGCAGCAATTTAATAATGCGCTGAATAGAATAGATGCTCATGATTGTGTGACAACATTCACTTCTTCAGAATTCGGCAGAACTTTGACTTATAATGGAGAGGGGACTGATCATGCCTGGGGCGGAAATGTGATGGTCATGGGAGGTCCAGTCAGAGGCGGGCAGATCTATGGAGAGTATCCTTTACTCGAACTGGGAGGTGAACAAGAGCTGAGTGAAAATGCAATGTACAGTAACGGTATCATGATTCCGACGACTTCTGTGGATGAGTATTTTGCGGAGTTGGCCTTGTGGTTTGGTGTTGCGCCGAGCGAGTTGAGCACAATTTTTCCGAATATTGGGAATTTCTATAATTCTGGTGGGGGAGCAATGCCTATAGGGTTTATGGGGTAGGATGCAAATCATTGATGCTTAGAGCATACTAGTGTATTGTCGAGGAATTTGGACTTAAATTAGGCACTGGAGGTATATGGTTGTTGCAGAAATATCTAATAAATCAATCTCATTCCACAATCTAGGAATTGTAATGACAGGGATATTAATGACTTCCTCAGATGACAGAGACTTTGAGAGTGCAGTTGAAGTATTTATGAATCCTACAAATAGATTTACAGAAATTGTAATAGATGGTCGTTCCGATAACCAAACTATTATTCAGCTCTACTCCATAGATGGAAGAAAGATTATTAATAGAAGTAGTGACGAGGATAATTTATTTTTGAATGTTTCAGATTTAATTAATGGGATGTATCTACCGGAGCTGAGTCATAAGGATAATCAATCCAATCGCAAAGTTGTCATTCAGTAGTAAAATACTCTTGCAGCACCTTCTGAATCTACCACCGCTCCACCACCATCCTGAGCGCCCAAATCAAAACTGCACCAGAAGTCATGTAAATCAAAGGCTTTCTAGAATTCCTAATCAGCTTTAGAATCAATGTAGAAATCAGCAGTACTACTACCACTATGATCACCTGCGCCAGCTCCACTCCCAGATTAAATGACAGTAATGGCAGGACGATGGAATCAGTCCCCAGTATAGCTCTGAAATAATTTGAAAAGCCCAGCCCGTGTATCAACCCAAATAGAAGTGCAGCCGCATATCGAAGCTTCCCGCCGCTTTTTTCTGGGGACGCTGCTAAATTATAGGCGGCTGTCAGCGCTATGGATGCCGCAATCAGCATTTCTATCCAGTTGCTATTGACCTTGACTAATTCCATCGCTGCCAAAGCCAAAGTTATGGAGTGCCCCACTGTAAAAGCAGTAGCCAATAAGATCACCGACTTCCATTCACTTAGCTGATAACCTATGACCAGCACTACTAAGAACAACAAATGGTCCAGACCATTCATATCCAGTATATGTGTGATTCCCAGTTCTAGATAAGTTGCAAACATCACAAACAAATATGCAATATAATCCGCTTAGGAGCTCAACTCTAGTTTACATCTTTGAATAATTCATCTAGATAGTATTCTCGATTTTGGGAAGTATAAGCGACTCGGCAGTTCGTTGTGCCACTGTTCATGATACTCAGGCACAAACCCTCTCCATTATCTGATTCTCGATGACTTATCGCCAATACGCAATGCCCTAGCTCATGGAAGACCACCATTTCTCTTTGCAGATGACTGGCAGAATTCCAATAAGATCTATCTATAGTGACCTGATGGATGTGGGTACAGTAGCGGCAAGTGCCAGCTACATTTGCTTCTGGTATGTCAGATATGGCGCCTGTAACTTCCAGTTCCCTGAGGTCTAAGTCTATACCTCTTTTAAAAGCTACCTGCTCAAACGTCTCAAAGTGCGGCCATAGTGCAGAGTCTACCAGTTGATAAGTTTTGGAGTTTTTTTGCTCTGATGATTTGTTACTTTCTTCTTCCCAATTTTCGTGGTTACAAGCCGTAAAGATTAGGGCTGAAAATAGGAAACAGTTGACGGGATTAACTTTTAGAAGAATCATACACTGGATTTTTTAATTGGAAAATATGTTAGTGTACAGTTCAGCCTTATACTCGAATGCTTTGTATGTTAGGAACGTTATCGGCTCATCATCTGATATCATACCCGTATATAATAAGAAGAGCTTAACTATTCTGTTTCTGCTGTAACTTGGGGTTTGACGTTACTCATATAACCGAATAGCAAGATTACAAACATGGCCAAGTGGACAATGGTGGCAGGCAAGTGATAGGGAATGAGCGCCGCACTTGCTTTGAAACAAAGCATCGCCAGAGCACCATGGAAAAACATCATCAATACGAGCAGATGTCTGAAAAGCGGTGCTGGGCTGAAATCCCTATACGCTAACAGACTTATAATGCCAATGACGCTAGCGCTGAGCCCGTACATCTTGGAGATGAGCGGTGCGGTCTCAGCAAAGATTAATGTGGGAAAAAAGCTGCAAGCCGCTGCACCTATCAGTTCTATTATTCCGCAAACTAAAAAAGCCAATTTCATATTCGGTACAATATCTGTAAATTGAGCAAGATAGTATAACAAATTATGAAGGCTGACAAACGTAGTAAGAAGGAAGAGAAGATTATGGAAGCCGCTGAGAGAATATTTGGGCAAGTCGGTTTTACCAATGCCAAGATGGAAGATATCGCCAAAGAAGCTGGTATTACCAAGGTCACACTGTACACCTACTTCCAAAGTAAAGACAATCTTCAACTTGCTCTTACTTATAAGGCTGTATCACTTTTGATCGATAGATATAATGAAACATTAAGAAAAAATAAGGAGAGCAGCGGCTTGGACAGCAGTATAGCGATGATCAATGTCTTCATAGAGTTCTGTGAAGATAATTATCTCTATTCTGAGGCACTTCTCTCTTACTTTTCCATGATAAGATCGACCAGTCACGGCAAGAATAAGGACAAAGCGACAGAGGCTATCACGGAGAGCAGCTATTTCAAGCGCTTACAGGAAATACAGAATGTCCCCTTTAAACTCACCGCAAACGAAATCAATAGAGGGCGGGCTGATGGTTCCATCAAGGCTGATGTGGATCCCATGCTCGTGACGTTAGCGGGATGGTCTTCTTCCATAGGTTATGTCAAGCTGATAGCAGCATCAGGTGATGTCGTGAAGCCCTTGTTCAATGTGGATCTGCATTTATTGAAAAAATTGCTGATGCAGAGTGCTATTCAATTATTGAAAGCATAAATAAAAAATACAGCTCTTGATTTATCAAGAGCTGCAAGATCGATATGGTTCTCTGTTGTGTACTGAAAATAAAGCTGACTAAGCTTCCACCCTTATAATTCTTTTGGTTCAATTACCAAAGGGGAAAACAACCATACTTCATGGGATTAAGCTTAGAATAGACCAACCAACTACTTACGATTAGCGAATTCCCTTTACTTTGATGTATGATTAGTTCTCCCCAGAAAGTAATTGAGTATCACTATAATACTACTAACTAATGGATCACTACGAAAAAACTACTTTATCTTTTTTGGTTTGATGACAGCGGCCACATAAGTTTCATCTGACGCTATAACAAGCTCAGCTTCTGAAGCTTTTTCAAAAGTAAGCTGACTGTCCAAGGGTTTTATTTCTGCCGGTAAAGTGATAAGGCTTCTGACGAATTCATCATCAGGTGCTTGACCGAATTCTTTCATATAATCTGTTAACTGATCTGAAACCAGGCTTTTAATGTCATCACCACTAAGTATGACAGAAGTGGGTTGTCCATTAATTAAGATAATTCGCTGGGCTTGAGCCGCGGCAGCATCTGGAATCAAGTTGATTGCTAATAACAACACAGCAGAAACGAGTACATTTCTCAGTTTATTCATAGGATAATAATTTTCAGATAGCCGTGATTAATATGGGGAATAGCCACCTATGCACCATAAACGTGCAATAAGCTGGAAACGATGCAAGAGCATTTAAAATAATCATAAAACTAGTGTTAACCCTGAGCGACCATTCTGTCGCGAAGTGGCAGATGGAAGTGACTAAAAGTCAAATTCAAGGGGCGTACCTCGCCATCAGGCGAGGCCAGACTGATTTTGATAGCGAATGAATTATAACTGTTCTAAAACTTTATAAGTTAAATAGAGGCTGTATGTTATCCTAAGAACTAAAAATAGCAAACATCTGAGCAGGGTTAGAAGAACCCTGAAGTAGGTTAAGAGTAAGCTAAACCCTAGGTCATTCCTGCTCGTGCTGTATCTACATATCATATCGAGCAACAATGGGGCAAACCGCATATCAGGCGGAGCTTAGATGAATTGCTAGCGGGGTATAGTATACAGCAAGTATATAGGAATTTTCGATTCCAATTATCTGTAATTTATCGAGCACAGAAACCTTTGGTCAGCGTTCACTTTGATCAAGATGAAAAGAGAGAGCGAATATTGCTACAATATATGCCACTTCTAACTTATTTCTTATACTCCTCCTTAATCTGCTCAGGAAAGGCTTTGAGTACTTTAAGGACCTTAGGTTTACTGACTCTCATCACATAGCCTTGGTTCGGGTTGAGCTCGTAGAAGTTCTGGTGATATTCTTCGGCAACCCAGAATTCTTCATAAGGCTTGACCTCTGTGACTATTTTATTATTGAATTTATTGGAGGCATTCAGCTTCTTTATTTTCTCATCTACCAGCTTATGTTGTTCTGTAGATCGGAAGTAAATGCCAGAGCGATAAGCTGTACCTGAATCTGGTCCTTGCCTATTTAGAGTTGTGGGGTCGTGTGCGACAAAAAATACATCCAGCAGCTTGTCAAAGCTGATGACCTCGGGATCATAATAAATGTATATCGCCTCTGCATGACCTGTCTTGCCACTGCCTACCTCTGTGTAGCTGGGATAAGCTGTCTGTCCGCCAGAGTAACCACTAATGACATCTTTGACACCTGTAATTCTTTCAAATGCAGCTTCTGTACACCAAAAACAGCCACCTGCAAATACGGCTTGGGCATAGCCACCCAGTTCATTGGCGGTGGTATATTGCTCAACGGGATAGGTATCCTTTTTCTGGCCAGTATTTATCTGTGGAGTAGCCGCCGCTGGATCAGAATTGGGGCTGACTGCTTTTTTGTTACAAGCGGGTAAGCTCATAAGCGCTGAAAGCAGACAGACTTGAAGAGTTTTAATACTAAATAGGTACATATCAAATGTCTTATTACCTTAATATAAGGTCTTGGTTTGTTCTCAAACGGCAACACCGCTCAAAATGAAAAAGGAAGATTGATTTAACTGAATTTTAATATTCTTATCCTTGTTCAAAATTGGAGTACTTTATTTATTTGTGATTGCTGATCAATCATTTTCAACAATACTAACCAAATAATAGCATTTATGTTTCTAAGAACAGTTTTAAGTCTAGTATTCATGTCGAGTTTGATGGCGATGTCTGTTGCTCAAGAAAAAGTTCGCAAAGCTAAGATCACCACACCTTTCGGGGATATGATAGTCAAGTTGCATAACGATACACCCCTACATAGAGATAATTTCATCAATTACGCTGAGAAGGGCTGGTATGATGGTACGATCTTCCATCGCGTAATCCCTTATTTCATGGCACAGGGTGGAGACCCTAATTCTGTAGGTGCTGAACCGGACCAGGCATTAGGCTCAGACCGTTGTGCTAAGATACCCAATGAGATCAAGCCGCACTATTTTCATAAGAAGGGCGTGCTGGCTGCAGCTAGGCTGCCGGATGGTATCAACCCTACTAAAGAATCCAGTGCTTGTCAGTTTTTTGTTGTTCAAGGATTCAAGCAGAATGATGCCCAACTAAACGCTATGGAAACAGATAATTTTAAGTTCTCAGATATGGCGAGAGCTTATTATAAGACGATAGGCGGCTCACCATCATTGGATATGAATTATACCATATTCGGAGAAGTCATTGAAGGATTGGAGATCATTGACCTCATTTGTAACATGCCTACAGGAAAGCATGTCGGCGATAGACCCAATACTGATGTTGTCATGAAAGTGGAAATGATAAACTAAAAGGTAAACTAAGAATTATTAAATTATAAAGGGACTGATCGAATGAACAGTCCCTTTTTTATCTACCAATGTTATTAATGGTGGGTCTTAAATTTTAAAGAATTTTTCTATCACAATTTCTCCAGACTGGGTTTTTAAAATCATAAGGTAGGCCTGACCCGAAGTCATTGCTTCCAGATTTAATTTACAATTATAGTCATCTACATTTTCAATGATTTGCAACTTGGCTCCGATTGAAGTTAAAATTTCAATTTTAGAAATTTTATCATTTGCATAGCCTCCGAGTTCGATATAAAGGAAGTCCCTAGCCGGATTGGGATATAGGCTTAACTCAATGTCCTTTTCTCTGTCTTGAAACCTAAGCTTATCTCTGAATTCTGATAGTTCTCCATCTACATCTCCATCTACATTTTGAGGTATCTTTAAATTAGAGCCACAAGTTTCTAAGACAACGTCATCTATCAATATTCTGTCAGAATTTGTAGAGGCATCACATCTAAATCGTATCACAGTATTAGTAGAGAGATAGTCAGAAGTAATAACGACAGAAGGATTCTGACGGATGCCATTGAAGAATTCTACACCACTATTCCATTCTTGTATGATAGTATAGCTGGAACCGCCATCAGTAGAAACCTCCAAGAAGAAATCTTCGCCAGGCTCCATGGACTCAGGCATGAAGCTGAAATTCACAATGGCCTCTGCAAACGAACTGAAATCCAGGTTATCAGAGAACATGGAAGAACCCGTCCCTGAATTGTCTCTCAATCTTACTGATTGATAGCCAGAATTATTATTCGATCCATTGTTTCTTATTGTACAATCGCTACCACCAATTGCGCGGTACCTGACAAAATATGTTTGGATAAAAATCCGATTCAAGTCGAAAAGAGAATTTTAGAGTAATTCCATAGTTCTGAGATTATGGTTCTGAAACCCAAGGTTGACATAACGACTCCCGGTCTACTATGAACATCATAGACAGTCACTTCAATATCAGCTTTCTTCAATATTCTCATAAACTCAATATCTATCAAGAACCTATTGGTTTTGGTTTCGAGAAACATATCCTTTAGCGAATGGTGGAATCCTTTCAGTCCACATTGCGTATCATCAGTGTTCAGTCCCAGTATGGATGTATTTATCGTTTTGAGATAGTGGGACACCTTTACTCTGAACCACGGTAAATCCTTGTAATAAGCGACGTCACGGTGACCTACGATGACCAGCATATCTTGCACATGCAACAACTCCACGAAATCTCTCATGGAAGAGGTGGTATAAGGAAAATCATAATCGGTGTATATGAGGTAATCTGACGTGCTACTCGCTACACCCACCCTCAGAGCATGACCTTTACCTTTGTTTTCACTGTAACTCAGCCAACTGCTTTCTGGAAATGCCTGGGAGATCAAGGCCTGTCCTGCTTCAAGATTTTCTGTACTTCCATCATTGACCATAATCAACTGACTGGTTACATCTTGGGGTAAGCTTTTTATGAACTTCGTATATTGGCGAATGATATCTTGTGACCAGTCCCCTTTGGGATTATATATCGGAAGGATAATATCTAGTGTGGAGCTACTGATAGTGAAAGGTCTTATTCCGAAATTTACCAAAGTAAGACGTATTAGAATAATAAAAACCTCTTTTTATGCTAGATAGAAGACCAGTGCCCAGTGAATACAATCCTTATTATGAAGGATATGTCAATAAGGTCGTAGGTACCGACTTCCTTCATCAGTTGAGAAACACGGCAGTATTTGACACCTTGGACAGTCTTTCACCTATACTGTGGGCTTATCGTTATGCGCCTGAAAAGTGGTCTATCAAGGAAATGGTGCAGCATTTGATAGACACAGAGCGAGTCTTTGCCTATAGGGCTCTGCGTATAGGAAGAAACGACAAGACTCCCATGGCTGGCTTTGATCAAGATCCTTACGTGGAGGCAGGAAATGCCGATCAGCGATCTGCCAGATCCTTGTTGGATGAGTGGAGCATAGTCAGGGGAGCTACAGTAGCCTTGTATGATAGTTTCGGTTCAGTGGAGCTGGAAAGAGTTGGGGTGGCTTCTGATTCAGAAATCTCAGTATTGGCTTTGGGATATATGATACTCGGTCATCAATTACACCATATGGACATCATCAACGAACGCTATATGACTCCTAATTCTAATTCCTAATTTGTAAAAACACAATCCCTTGTTTTGGCACAGAAAATTACTGCAGCAGCTTATGTGAATGACCATTCTCATTGGTCTTCAGAATTGAAGGTGCTTAGAGCTATGTTACTGGACACAGAATTGGTCGAAACCATCAAGTGGAACATACCCGTGTATACGATAGGTGGAAAGAATGTCATAGGCCTTACCGGTTTCAAGTATAAGTATGGTCTATGGTTTTATCAAGGTAGTTTTCTGTCTGATCCTGGACAGCTACTGGTTAATGCGCAAGCTGGCAAAACCAAGGGAATGAGACATATCTATCTACAGGATAGGCCAGATTATGATCAGCAAGTAATAATGAGTTATATCAGTGAAGCGATAGAAAATCAGAAAGCAGGTAAAGTCATCAAGGTCGAGGCGAAGCAACTCCGTTTGCCTGAAGAATTGGATGATGCCTTGAAGGACGACTCTGCACTCAGAGCAGCTTTCCACAAGTTCAGTAAGAGTAATCAGATAGACTTTGCTGATTATATATCCACAGCTAAGCGGGCGACGACAAAGCATTCCAGGCTAGCTAAGATAAGACCGATGATCCTCAGAGGCGAAGGCATGAGAGATAAGTACAGATAGTGAGGTCAGTCTCCCAATAGATTGAATTCCATCGTGATTCGGACCAGACCAGCCGTGTTTCTGGCATTGAGTTTAGAAAGGAGGTTACTTCTGTGAGACTCTACGGTCTTCAGGGAAATGAATAGCTTATTAGCTATCTCTTGAGTTGTATGTTCTTTGACGATCAGGTCCAATACCTCTTTTTCCCTTCTTGAGATCTTAGGAGGATCTTTCTTGGCTTGTTTGGCTCCAGTTCTCTGATTCATAAGGCCTTTCATGATGGTTTCAGTTACATCTTCACTGAAGTAGGACTTGCCTTCCAGAACGGTATTGATGGCCTTGATGAGCTCGTCTCTTCCAGTGTTTTTAAGGACATAGCCTTTTGCACCATTATTCAGTATCTCGCTGACAAAGCTTTCCTCATTGAACATGGAAATGGCAATAACCTTAACCGCTTTATGCTTAGCTGATACCTCCTTGCAAACGTCTATACCACTCATGCCAGGAAGATTGACATCCAGTAAGAGTATGTCCACGGGGGTTTTTCCTAGAAACTCGAGTACAGAAGGACCATCCAGACACTTTCCGATGACCTGCATATCAGGCTCATTCTTCAATATGGAGGATATGCCATCTGCAAACATTGCATGATCATCGGCTATAAGTATGTTGGTCATCTTTATTAAGTCTGGTGGTGAAGTAGCTGTCAGCATAATCTCTAATTATTATGCTTACGAAGATACTGGGATCAAGATACACAAAGCTAAGGGTTTTCCCTAGCCAGAATTTTGGGTGAATACTATGAGGTGTCAAGCTCTTAATGGATGCATCTTTATACTATGATAATTCAGAACGCTGAATGTTAAATAATTAGAAATAGTTTGTTGGTTTTTCCATTGTCAATATTTAGTTAGTTATTGGCATAGGCACGAGTTGGGCAAGGCATTTTGAGCATCTGACATTAGAAATTAGATTCTTTTCCACGAGACCTGTATGATACAAAATACTTTGCTCAACTCTTTTTTTTATGAATATGACCAACAACTTCAAGATATAAGGTGTAAACCTTTAATCCTTTTTTAACTCAGAGGGATTGACTATTGCAAAATTTAAAGAAGAAGTATTCATAACGATGAGTGCTTCTTTTTTTTATACCCATATCTTTCTCATCTTGTATCCCCTAGTCCATTGACTTAAATGAAATCAGTTAGTTACATACTTGTCTTTCTGTTCTTGGCCTCAGTAAGCGGATCGGCTAAAGGCCAACTTGCAGATTCCAAGCCCTATGAGGAATTACTTGAGGCGCTCGCTACTGCGAGAGCTGAGAATGATCATGAGGCCTTGTCGATAGCTTATTACGAGCTGGCCATCTTTGAAGAAAAACAGAACAACAATCCAGAACGATCCTTTGAGATGTTATCTAGAAGTCTGGAATATTACAAACTCACTCAGGACAGCATCGGTATAGTTGCTTGTAATTTTCTGATCGCCAAGCAATTATTGAGAAATGGGATGCATGGTGATGCTTATGATCTTATGGAAGAGCTTAAGACTTATTACTCTGGAAGCCTAGACCTTCCCAGCACTGCCAAGTTGGAATTATTGCGGTACCGTTATTTTTTTGAAAGACTCGAAGTAGATTCATGTGAAAGTATACTCAATCGACTAGACGCCTATTTTGAAGAATTCAGTGATACAGAAATCGAGTATGATTATTTGTACCAGAAGGTAACCTATTATGAATTACTCAAGGATTATAAACAAGCACTGACTGAAGCCAATACTTGTGTAGAACGCAGTAGGCTCAGCACAGATGCCACGAGCCAAGCTAAATGCTTACTAGGAAGGGGGAAAATATATTTAAGGCTCGACGAAGTAAGTGCCGCCATATCCAACTTCAAAGCCAGTAGCGAATTACTCAGTGAAATTCCATATTCTGCAGAAAGACTGGAGACTTACAGATATCTGGCAGATTGTTACAGACAGCAGTATTCTACTGCCTTGGCTCTGGAATACGTAACCAGATATGCTAAGCTTCAAGACAGCATCCTGAACGAGAATCGTGTCATAGCGGTCAATAATATTACCTATAAGTATGAGTCCAAGGAAAAGGAAACCGAAATCATCTTACTGGAAAAAGATAAAGAACTGGTAGAGAAAAGTATCGGTCAGCAGAAGAGAGCTTTGGTCATTCTTGGGTTATCCATATTCGGTTTGTTATTAGGCATGTACCATGTCATCAGGTTTTATAGAGAGAAGATAAATAACTCCAAAATCATAGAATCCCAAAATCAAAAGATCAATCAACAGAAGATACGAGAGCTACAAGATGAATTACAGATCAACTCGATGCGATCCATGATCACAGGACAAGAAGTGGAGCGAGAACGCATTGCTAAAGATCTGCATGATAGTCTCGGTGGCTTGTTATCCACGATCAAGTTAAGGGTAGATAATATAAAGGGTAACTTATCGGAAGATAGAGGTCTCTCAGAGGTGACCAAGGCCACCGACCTACTGGACATTGCAGTCTCAGAGGTGAGGAATATATCACAAGACTTGCAGCCAGGGGCATTGAAAAGACTGGGACTTGTACCTTCGATCTATGATCTTATAAATCGGTATCGTGGTGAAAACAGTCCTGAGATAACTTTCGAACATTTTGGCATTCCACCAGATTTGGAGCAGAATTTTTCCTTGAGCATATTCAGGATTATTCAGGAGATATTAAATAACGCCATCAAGCATGCGCAGGCCACTGAGATTTTTGTTCAGCTCAATCGAGAAGGAAAAGATATCGTGATCAACATAGAGGATGATGGTGTGGGTTTTGACCCTGATAAGAAATATGAAAGTATGGGCCTGGAGAATATCAAATCCCGTATCAATATCTTAAAAGGCTCCTTGGAGATTGATTCTCGACCTTACGAAGGCACCTCATTTGTCATTCATGTCAGTCCACAACCCGGAGTCAACAACTGATGATCGAATTGCAATTACCCTCTCCTATTCAGCAGCCTAAGTCAGACACAGATACTGTGCAGCTGCAGCTCAAGCGGGAAGACCTCATCCATCCGGCTTTCGGTGGTAATAAATGGCGCAAACTCAAATATAATCTCCAAAAATTCAATATCGGATCATATTCTCATCTAGTAACCTTTGGCGGTGCATTTTCCAATCATATAGCGGCCACCGCAGCAGTCGGCGCTTATTTTTCAATTCCTACAATAGGGATCATAAGAGGTTCCTATGTGGATGAGAATAATGTTACCCTGGGCAAGGCAAAAGCTCAAGGCATGCGCTTATTTCCCATCTCTAGGGAGGCTTACAAGATGAAGGAGCAGTCACCAGAATTTCAACGGATCATCAAGGGTTATTCTCGCCCACTGGTAGTCCCGGAAGGCGGCAGTAATCAGCAAGGATTCAAGGGTTGTCAGGAGATTATGCAGGAAGTGCAGCAACAACAGGAGCAGCCTTATGATTATGTCGTAGTACCTGCGGGTACGGGTATGACGGCCAGTGGTGTCATCAGTACTTCGCTGAAAGAAAATATACTGGTTGTCAATGTTCTGAAAAATACTGGACTCGAAGCGACTATTAGAGCAGAGCTGGGGAAAAAACAGAACAACTGGTCGGTCTTATCGGATTATCATTTTGGTGGCTACGCAAAGGTGAAGCCAGAACTGATAGATTTTATCAATGCCTATTATAAAGAACATCGCATAGCACTCGATCCGATCTATAATGGTAAGGCGCTCTACGCTGTATATGACCTGATAAAGAAAAATCATTTTCCTGTAGGTTCTCGGATACTTTATTTGTTGACCGGAGGGCAGCAAGGGATAGCGGCGTATAATTCAAGGTGCAAGAATGAGGTGCTGCAGGTGATTTGTGGGATTTAATGGTTATTCAGACTATTTCCGTAACTACTAGAATTTAACTCAGATTTGCCGAGATTATTAAAACTTAGTGAGTCTAGCTTTCCATTTTTCGTCGATGTATATCTGCCCTCTATCATCATGTATACATTCTGCTCAACTGTCGGAACCATGATTTTTCAAGATCTAAGATTCACGTGATCAAGCAGCCCCACAAGGCCCACGCTGAAGTATCTGAAACATGGTTTAAAAATATCATCATTCACAATTTGCAGCACAGCGGACTGAGTGACTGGTACTGTCATAATCCTTTAGATGTCCATTGAGGACATCTAAAGGAATGAACCGCTTGCGGGTGGATAGCAGAATGGGGAATAGGCGATAGCTCAAAGCCCCATACTCGGAACGACAATCACGCTTTGCAGACTTCGGAGAAAAGGCTATATGTTTACGATAGAATACTACTCTAAGGTCAAGCTTTGAATGATTGTACCGCCATGAAAGAATAGTCTGGAGCATCGGGATTGGAAAGACTAAATGTCTTTCTAAAGTGATTAAACCTCAATATCAATTGAGGGTGGGTGGCTAACCCTTACTGCCTGCCCCGACATTCACCATCATGAAGCGAAGTCGACTGGGTAGGGTGGTGTGAGCGGCGTACTGGCAGGACTACAATCCTGTCAGCCGCCTACTCGACTATCGTTTTTGTTTTTTTGTTTATGTCATAGTGGTATGTGATACTTGGTTTTTTGTTCCCATCTGTTAGCATGTATCTATATATGGCAAATTTT
>Ga0209187_1001727_pt1 | contig 23809 bp, 20 predicted proteins | sample BantaG_FD_187430 | JGI IMG/M metagenome (GOLD analysis project Ga0209187, IMG submission 187430) | Marine algal microbial communities from Bantry Bay, Ireland - BantryBay_4 metaG (SPAdes) (version 2) | ecosystem: Host-associated > Algae > Red algae > Unclassified | place: Bantry Bay, Ireland...
GGTGCCGATGTCTCGGGCGAGCGCAGTGATGGTGTCGGCGCTCAAACCGGTCAGCGGCGCCGCCCACTCGGGGGTATTCGTACGGACATGGGACGCGAGTTCGTCGTAACCAACCGCGTGAGCGCGCACGTACTCGTGGTCGATCAGGTCGTTGGCGATCAGCACGTGAATAATCGCCAGCAGCAGCGCCACGTCGGTGCCGGGAAGAGGCTGGATCAGCTGATCGGCCTTGTCGGCGGTGATCGTGCGGATCGGGTCGACCACGGTGACCTTGGCGCCGCGCTTCTGGGCGGCCTCGATGGTCGGCCACAGGTGCCGGTTGGTCAGACGTGTATTGGTACCCCACAAGATTATGTGGTCGCTGTGCTCGGCCTGCATTGGATCTGTACCCAGACCAGCGCCGTAGACACTGGTCATACCGAGCGCCGAGGCCAAGCCGCAGACCGTGCCGGTTTGGCGAGACGCGCCCAACTTGGCGAACAAGCCGTGACTGGTGCCGGCGTTCTGGATCAGCCCCTGAGTACCGGCGGACCACCATGGCAGAATCGCTTCGCCACCGTGATCATCGCCGACTCGGGTGAACGAATCGACCACCAACTGGAGCGCTTCGTCCCAGGTTGCCTGGCGGTACTCGCCACTTCCCTTGGGGCCGGTGCGAATCAGCGGGTGCAGAAGACGCTCGTCGCTCATCACTCGGCTCACGAATTTGTTGACCTTGGGGCACAGTTCGCCCTGGGAGAACGGGTGCGCCGGGTTGCCCTTGACCGAAGTCAACACACCATCGACCGAGGTCGCAATCCAGCCGCAGCTGTCGGGACAGTCGTGATGGCAGGTTCCAAGGACTTCGAGCGTCGTCATCCTCGAACTCTACGACGCCCACTCATCGATGGATAACGAGATTCGGACACCCACGTGCCCTGCCAATTGTCCATGCGCCTGGCGCATGGACAATTGGCGGCGGGAATCAGCGCAGGGAATCAGCGCAGGGGTTCGCCTTGCACGATGATCGCACTCAGGTTGGCGTCGGGTTCGGTCAGGCCGGCCAGGTCTTCGAGCGGATTGACCCGTGACACCACGATGTCGGCGTAGGCGCCGGGGGCGACCACACCGATTTCGCCTTGCATGTGGCAGAGCTTCACGTTGGTCTCGTACATCGAACGCAGTACCGCAGCGGCTGGTTCGAGATTCGCTCGGATGGCGAACTCCTGATTCTGCAGATAGTGGCCTTCACCCAGCAGGTCGGTGCCGAATCCGAGTTCGACGCCGGCCGCGCGGGCCACCTCGACGGCGTTCTGACCCATCTCGAACACGCCCTCGTTTTTCGCGAGCATCGCCTCGGGGAAGCCGACCTTGGGGCCGACGTCGTTCAACGCCCTATAGGCAATGAGCGTGGGCACCATGGTGGTGCCGAGTTCGGCCATGCGCCGAGCGGTGGCGGCATCGAGGCCGTTGCCGTGTTCGATGCACTTCACGCCATTCTCGATCGCCAGTTGTATCGCTGGCGGCGTATAGGCGTGCGAGGTCGTGTAGGTATGACGGTGATCGGTCTCGACGGTGATGGCACGGATCTCTTCGGCGGTGAATTGAATCGAATCGAAGGGATCGCTGGGCGACGACACACCACCCGACGTCATGATCTTGATGAACTGTGATCCGTCTCGTAGCGCATGACGAGCAGCTTTGCGGCAGGCGTCGACGCCGTCGACCACGAAGCCCGCATGGTCGGCGAACATCTGGCAACCGCATTCGGGCGGAGGGATATCGCCGCTGCGGAAATCACCGTGCCCGCCGGTCTGCGACAGGATGCGCCCTGCCTGCACGATGCGAGGGCCCACACACGCACCGTTGGCGATGGCGCGCATCAGACCTCGGTTGTCGCCGCCCGCATCTCGGATGGTGGTGAAGCCGCGTCGCACCGTGCCCTCGGCCAAAGTGGCACTCAATATGCCGCGTTCCTCGGCGGTCATGTTCGCCAGCCGTGCGAAATCCATGGTCACGATCCAGTGATGGAAGTGACCGTCGACAAAGCCTGGCATGATGAACTGGCCCGATGCATCGATGTCCACGTCGGTCTCGACCGACGAACGTCCGTCGACGACATCGACGATGCGATCCGCTTCGATCACCACCGTCTGGTTCTCGACCAGCTCCATCGTGGCGGTGTCGAGCACCGTTCCTTCACTGACTGTCACGATCATGCAGCCAGGCTAAGCCAACTTCGGCGGCTGTTCCCTGCCCAGGTGGCACGGCCGAGCGTCAGCCCGCCGGCGCTCGACAAGCAACGCAGAAAGCCCACGCAAGCAGCTACCGTGAGGCCCTCGCTGCGCCGGTGGCGGAATTGGCAGACGCGCCAGGTTTAGGTCCTGGTGTCCGTAAGGATGTGTGGGTTCAAGTCCCACCCGGCGCACCAAATGATCATTGTTCGAACCAGCAGGACCCGCGACTGCTAACAGGTCGGGGGTTTGTTCGTTGGCGCTGTTTCGGTCCCAGTCGTAGTTGCGGACGACGAGTTCCCATAACTTGTCGATCTCACCCGTGCTGAGCGCCGCCTTTGCATCGGAACCACCGTCGAGTCTGATCGCTTCGTGCTTCTCGGTGTGGGCTTCATGGGCTTGTCGCAGGAAGTCTGGGTCGAGGAGGAGTTCGAAGAGTTCGGTAAAGCTGACGTTGGTGATGCCATTGTCGCTGATCTCGATCCGTTTCAAGATCGCTTGGTTCATTTGTCTCCGGATTGGGTCCGTGCCTTGCTGGTACGCCTCTCCCACCCTCGCCGTGAGTTCAAGGGCAGCTTCGAGGTTGGCGATTACGAGCTCGTGGTCGTTGGTTGCGGAGGCGAGCTGACGGTCAATTGCGTCGAGTTCTGCGGTGATGCGTTTCTGTTCGCTACGGGCCAGTTCCGGTGCAATGGCATTGTCGTAGTGCATGTGCAGCAGCTTCTCTTGCTGGTCGAGAAGCTTGAGACGACGTCGCCTAGCCCTCCTGCTGCTCTCCCTAGCGCTACTGGCGACCAGCTGCGCAGGATCAGCTAATGACCAGGACGCCGCGAGCGCCGAACACAAAGTACAAGCCACGGAAGCTGCGGTGACTGCGACTGCCCTGCCGGAACCAACCGCAACCGCCGCCCCGGAGCCAACTGCTACAGCTCTCCCGGCACCGACTGCGACACCAGAGCCGACTGCCACTCCGGTTCCTACTCCGACGCCTGTGCCCGAGCCGGTGCTGGAACAGCCAACGCTATTCAGCTGTCCCGATGAAGGTCCCCGCCCGATAACGGTCAACGACGAGAACCAGACCCTCGAACCCATTTGTCCGTCCGAGGCCGTGGAAGGCACATGCATCGAAGGCGGCACGCCCTTTCCCGCCGACGTCGACGAGGTACGAGCCTGCACTCATGGACCACCCGACTGCCGCGACGGCTTCACCATGATCACCGAACCCACATACATCACCTGCAGCAAGAACGGCTACGAACCAATCGACAATCAGGCTGACTGCACTGAAGAATCCGCAACTACAGAACCGATTGGCGACCCGGCGTGGGAGTTCCGTTGGTTCGAGACCGAAGGCCTCTGTGGCGCCATGCAACCAGACCCACTACGCCCCCAAGAGCTGTGCTTCCTCGCCTCGACTGCGGTGACTCTTGAAAGCGGAGATCGCCATTGCGTGCTCCTGCTGACGACGGCCACATGACAGCGGCCGCTCTGGCGACTTAGAGTCACTTTGGGACGCACCATCTCAAAGGGAAGAAGGCTCGATGACGACCATGGCAGGTTGGTACCAAGACCCAACCCCCGACAACCGAGGCCGCTACCGATACTGGGATGGCCAAAGCTGGACAGGACGTATCTCAGACGATGGACAACAAGCACGCGTCGAAACGCCCACTATCGACCTTGGCGACCTCGATCCGCCAGAACGCAGCACCAGCATCTCCGCAACCGAACCCCCCACGAAGGCAAAACCTCCTGCTGCGAACAAACCAACCCGGCCACGCACAAACAGGCGAGCCGGATCGATGTACAACGCAGCGAGCCAACCAGCCGCCTCGCCGAAACAGCCCAATGAGCCGAAACGCGCAAACCCGAATCGGCCCCGCTCAGGTGGCAAGGGCGCGACGATTGCTTCGGGCTCGCCGACCGCTGCGAGCCGGTTGGTCGTAGCCATTGCTGGACTCGTCGCGATAGCTGCCTCGACCTATCCATGGATCGCCGTCTCAAACTTCACCGTCGCCGGAACCGCGACAGAAGCCGGGACATCCTTCGACCAAGGCGTCATCAGTATCGCCGTGGGAATCGGCCTTATTCTGGTCGCACTAATTGGGCCATTTGCCTACCGTTTCATCGTGATCGCAGCATCAGGCGTACTGCTGGTCATAGCCGCGATGTGGTACGGCGCACCACGGGTAGAAGCCCTGCGATCGGTCGGCGCTGATATCGAACCAGGATTCTGGCTCGCAACAATCCTCCCCGCCCTAGCAGCCCTTGGCGCCAGCTTCATGCGCACTCGGCGGCCGCTCCGACCGCTAATCGATCCGAGCGGCAAACCCGAACAAGACAGATGAGAACGAGTACGTCGGACAACAGCCGTTGTGCGACGATCTGCTATTGCTTGATCCCTCCCTGAACCTTTCGATTTGGCCGAGCGAGACACATGTAGCCGATGGGATACCTCTGCTCCGGACCGTCAAGCGTCAAGTGCCAATGAACGTGGGTATGCTTACAACCATGTAATTATCGATCGCGTCCCGGTCAGTTTTGGCGGGACTAGACGAAGGAGCACTGTTGATGGGAGACGAAACGGCGGACGAGAGCGTCTTGTTGTCGCTTCTGCGGGCAGGCCTACTCGAGGCGCTTGGGGACGACGAGCAGCGCCGCTCTCGCGCCGCGACTGCTGCTGCCGAAGTGTGTGAATGGCTCGTGAACGCGGGGCGGCCGCATTTTGTCGAAGCCCTCGTTGTTGCAACCACCGAGAATCAGCATGCTCAGGCTGAATCGATGCAACGCGCAGAGCAAGCCGTTCTGCACGATTGGCCATCCTTCCGCAATGCCTTTCCCGATCGTCCAGACGAACTGCTGCGGGCGATCCTGCTGCAAGCAGCCGTTTCGGCTGCCGGACGGAGTTCGGAGCTTGCCGCGGCGACGTGGTACGCGATGCGTTCAGTGCGCGAACTCGGTATGCCCGTCGGCGAGCGCTCGCTTCAAGTTGACGACATCATCGCTGAGCTCGAATCGTCTGTCCGAGAGCGCCTCAGGGGAATCTGGTCTCCCGACAATCCAGAGCTACGGCTGACGATGCCGAAAGTGTCGGCAACGCAGGTTCAGCTCCCCGCCGAGGCGTCAACCGAGAGCCTAAGGGCGGCGCTCGACGCTGTTCAGCCTGCGCAGAGCACGCCCGCTCTCGCCGAGCATGTGCCGCCCATCTTGGACGCCATACTCGCTGGTCTTGGGCCGCTGGTCGCTGAGGGCGGCCCAACGGCCACACTCAAGACGTTCGCAGGCACACTGGGCCGAGATCTCCGAGACCTGATCGACCAACAGCGACGGGTACTGGAGATGATTCAGTTGCGAGAGTCTTTGCTTTGGTGGAGGCTCTCCGGGTGGTCTGAGTCGTTGGAGATGCGTTACGCGGACATCGGCGATCCGGCTCGCTGCGCCGCAGCGGCCGCCTTGGACCTTCATAGGCTCTGCCCTCCGGAGACGCCGGAAGCCGTCGAGCATCTGCTCGCTGACGTTGTCGCCGCGGCGACGTCCGGCGAAGACACTCTCCACGCGGATCTAGCGACGGTGCTGAGTGCCGTCCGTGGCTTGGCAGGAGAGTCCGAAGCGCCCTCACTTCTCGTCGGCTCGTCACCCCTTGCAGCGCCGTCGGGCCCTCTCGCGGCTGCACAATGGGCGGTGCTCGGATTCCGAGAGCTCCAGTTGGCGAGACTGATGGTTGCTCCACCGGAGTCCCAGGACGCAGCCGAGCAGGAGTCTTGAGTAGCGACAGGGCGGCGCAGGACCCTCAACAAGAAGGTACCGCCGCCGCACCCTCTCACGACCCGACCGAACGAGCGGATGTAATCGATGTTGTCGCCGCTTCCGCAGCGGTTGATGAATCTCCACCGCCGTGCGCTCCAGGACACCGAGCTACGGGCACATGCGCCCGCCCTTCGTGTTTCGCTCCCGATTCGAAGTGCGTGGATGGGGAGGAAGACCACCAAGCGTGCGGCGACTGGCAGGGCATAGCACCCGACAGCCCGAAGCAACACGCCGCCCAGCGGCCAAACTGGACAGGGCGATCGTTTGGCACGGTCGATCTGGAACTCGTCGCTGCGATTCGCCGCCCTCGTGTCGTAGCACTCGTCGGCGCTGCCGGTGCAGGTAAGACCAGTGCGCTTGCGACCTTCTTCCTCGCTCTTCGGCGGGGTTGCGGCAATGGCGGGCTGTCGTTCGCTGGCTCTTACACGCTTGTCGGGTGGCACGATGTCAGCCGTCATCTCGGCTTTCCTCCTGGGGGATCGCGTGGGTTTCCGCCCCACACGACCAGCTCTGGCGGGCGGCAGCCGGCCCTTCTTCACGTTCGACTCGCAACTGCGGGTCGTGAGTGCTTCGAAGTTCTGTTCACCGACGTTCCAGGCGAGTGGTTCGAGGAGTGGGCCTACGATGAAGCGGCTGGCGAAGGCGCTGGATGGATCGCTGAGCGCGCCGACGTGTTCGCAGTACTGTCCGACTCGTCGGCTTTATCGGGGGAGAGTCGCGGTCTTGCGTGCAACGACTACGCGGCCCTCGCTGCACGGGTCAGCGCACTCGCAGACAACCGGAGCGTTATCCCAATCCGATCGAAAGCAGACATCGATGTCCCAGCGCCGATCGAAGCGAGACTCGCAGCGATCGACCAGCGAGAGTTCGGCACCGATGCTCGGCGATTCTCAGTGGTGTCGGCGGACGATAGTTCGCCTGCGCTCACAGCACTCGATGAGGTTCTGGCGGTTGCGACGCAGCAACGGTTCCTGGAGCAGGTCCAGGTCGACACTACAGGCGATCCGTTCCTCGACCTGAGAAGCCCAGCGCTGTGGTCGACATGACGATCGAGAGCGGGCTGTCACTGATCATCGGCGGATATTCCACGGGGAAGACCACCGCACTCGTGCAACTATTCGGGCGACTTAGGTCTGCAGACAGCTCACTACGAATCGTCAATCAGCCAGCGAGCCTGGAGGCGGTGCGTTCCGGTCTCGCTGCGTTGGCAAGCGGGAGACAAGTCAGCCACACGCCAGCCGGGACGGAGGTACTGCAGGAATTGCAGGTCCGGGGTCCTGGTGGCTCTCTCGTTGAGATCTCAATCCCGGACTATGACGGCGAAAGCATCGATTCAATCGTGGAAGATCGAAGGGTTCCAGAGAGCTGGCGCCAGCAAGCCCTCCATGCTCGCCGGTGGATCCTCTTCGTTCGCCTCGACCGCATGGAGCCGCTGCCAGAGTTCCTAAGTGTCGATGCTGGAGCTGGGCTGGACGGCGAGCGCGAACAGAGTCCAATGCCTCTCGATTTGCGTCTCGTCGAGCTTCTCCAGATCCTCGGCTACGAGCGAGCCCGAGCTAGCCGCAGAGATCCAGAGCTGCTTGTCGTCCTGTCTTGCTGGGACGAACTCACGCCCCAACCGCCGGAGACGGTGACGCCGACGGATGTGCTCTCGGACCGAATGCCGCTCTTACACAGCTTCGTCACGAACAGATGGAGTTCCGGATCCCACGCTGTCGTTGGGCTTTCGTCGCAAGGCCGCGTTCTGGTCGACACTACGCCAGACCAAGACTTCATTAACCGTGGCCCTGATCAGATGGGGTATCTCGTGCGTTCTGACGCAACACGGACTGACGATCTGACCGAGCTACTGCTGTTGCCATGACAGTCCCTGCTGGGTGGGCCTGCTACGGGAATGCCAATGGCGCACACCGCTTGCTCCGCTTCGATGGCCTTGACGAGACGCTGTTCAAGGAGATCCGCTGGTATACCGACCTTCCGGCTCAAGCGGGCACTGACTGGGAGTCGAGCTTCGCAGGATACCGCGCCCTGGGAAGGTACGTCGTTCAATACACGACGCCAGACTCGGAGGCCCTGCGGCCAGGGATGGTCCTGACCAGGCTCGCCGTCTTCGATGTCGCTTGTGTCCGACACACCCCCATGAGCGCGCTTCGGGCAGGGATACCAGAATTGCTAGCGGTTGACGCAACACGGCGGCAGTCGGCAAGAGAAGACGCCCCAGCGGCCATTGGCCCGGCCCTCGATCTGCTTGCTTCAGGGTCGCCTGTGTACTGGCTCGGCGCCGAGGGGTACATGGCCGCCGTCGATGCGATCTGGCAGATCCTGAATCCAGACGACCGAGAGAGCTTTGTCTTCGGCCAGATCTTCTCTCCTTCGGGAGTGCCGTATCCGGTCGATAGCTCGTCACTACAGATGTATCTCGTGCCGAAGTCCGCAGGCGCTCGATTCGAGGCGGGAGTGATCGACCCAGATCATCCCACCGAACTGAGCGCAACTGCGGCTGCAATCCTGAGCGGCAGATCAGAACTGCCTGCCGCGCTCGGTCTCTCCGATCCGTCGATACGCACCTGGCCGCGCTTGGCTGCGTTAGACGCCTACCTATCGCACGTGGATTCCCTGGACCACGAACAGACGCGGAGTTGCCTCCACATCCTGCTCTCACTCGCGCCGCCGACCGTTGGGGTCGAGCAGAAGGCTTTGGTGTGCCGTCACCTGCTGAAGATCTCTCCGTCAGTGGGTTTCGCTGCAATCTGGAGCTGTCGCAACATCGATTTCGACGCGCTGCCTTCCGGCACGCTCGATTCGTTGTTGGCATCGTGGTGTTCAGCCACAGTTGTTGAGCGACGCGCCCCGGACGTCGCCGCCGCGATCGAGGCGATTACTAGCGATGAGGATCCTGGTCACGCTTTTCGGGCGAGGTTTGCCGAAGCGATGGCACTCACTTGTTCGAGCGCCGAGTCAGGTCTCGCCCACAACCTCGCTGATGCTGCCCGGTCTGGGGATCGACCCGCCTTGGTTTGGCTAACAAAGCATGCAACCCACAAAGCGGAAGTCGATCGACTGCTAGCAGACCAGTTGGAACCGCCGACGCCAGACTGGGTGGCTGCGGTCGCTATTGGCGGCAGGCTCATCGAGACCCACGCTGCGGTGTGCGACCTCAAGGACTCCACCGAAGCGTGGCGACAGCACCTTTCCAATAGCTCCCACTCCGACCGGTCTCGGGAACGGCTTGCAGCTCGCTGCTCGTCTCATGAGATCGTCGCCGCTGCACTCGCAATTGGACATGTCTGCTTGATCGAACGGGCTGGCCGGCTTCTCGCTGCTGGGCTCGCACAGCTGCGAGAACCCCAAGCCTTCGACGACAACTGGTTGAGGATCCTTGCTGCCGCTGCGGACGAAGGTCTCGATCCATGGTCTGTGCTCCCAGCAGCGCAGGCGCGTAACGCTATTCTCGATGCAGTGCTAGCGGAGGTCGAGCCGATCGGTTCGCTTGTTACGGCGCTTGCCGATGAGCCGACGGTCGATCTGCTTAGTTATCCGCAGCGAGCGCAGGTGTGGAGCAGACTCGTCGGAGCAGATCGGGCGTCACTCCTCAGCCGAACTGCGCTCGCCGTCACGCTAGCCGGAAGTTCTAGCGGGCTTGAGACGACGCTTGGCGCAGAGGTCTGTTCTGAACGGAATCTCAGAGCCGCTGCAGCTGTCGACGTTACACGCGCGATCGACACTCTCGAGGAGCTTGCATCCGAGTGTGACGCTCGTGCTGCAATCGGGATTGTCGAGGCTGCTGAGCTTGCGGGCGACGCCCAACGGTTCGGCCGCGTCGTCGCAGCGCAAAGGTGGACCGCTGCCGCCCGGCATCTGGCCAGACGAGCCCAGCAACGCCCGGACATGGCGGCGGCAACGGCGGCGTGCCAGCACATATTGCCGGTATTGGACCGAGTCATGCTTGCTCTCGGTTCGGGTGAGAGGCCGACCCCGAAAGACTTGAGTGAGGGCTTGCTCGAGATCGCAGCACGCCTCTATCCAGGGGGACCGCTCTCGGCGTCACTCTGGCAGCGTGCCGGCGGAGAGCCCGCGGATCTCGATTCGTCAGGAACGGGCCGCGCCCAGTGGGCAAGGGCGATCGTGTCCATCTTTCAGGGCAGTGCCGGAGCCCCACAGCTCGTTCGCCTGGTCAGAGAGATGTCGGCCGACTTCCCTAACAACTCACAGCTTGGAAAGCTCCTAGAAATCTATGGCTGAACGTCACGTGCACGCCCTACTCGTAACGGCGCTTAGCCTTGAGCGGATTGCTGTCCGCTCACACCTTGATTCGATCGAGTCGCGGACAGTTGGCCCGGCGGCAATCGACGTCGGGAGGTTCGAGGCAAGCGGAACTCCGCTCGGGGTTGCGATTATCGAGGTGGGCCCTGGCAATATCGACGCCTCGGCGCTCACGACGATCGTCGCATCCGAACTTGCACCGCGGGTGACGCTCATGGTTGGTATCGCAGGCGGTATCAAGGACGTCAGGCTCGGGGATGTCGTCGCTTCAAGCAAGGTCTACTGGGGAGAATCCGGCAAGAGCAACGAAGAAAGTGTGCTGACCCGGCCCGGACTAGGCCACGTTTCGCCGGTCCTCGTCCAAAGAGCGCGTCAAGTCGTCGCAGATGACAGGTGGCAGGAACGGATAACCCAACCGGAGGCCACCGGACCAAGCGCCTTAGTGGCCCCAATAATCGCGGGCGAGCGCGTCGTTGCTAGCAGTAGATCTGCAGACGCCGAGCGAATCAAGCAGAACTTCAGTGACGCAGTCGCAGTGGCCATGGAAGAGTTCGGAGTGCTGCGGGCTGCTGACCTCGCTGGCGGAGGCGAAGCGATTGCGATTCGCGGAGTGTCGGACCTTCTCGATGGCAAGTCGAGTGCCGACGCAGGTGGCAGCCAACCCAGAGCGGCATCACACGCCGCTGCATTCGCCTTCGAACTGCTGACAGTGTGCGACTTCCTGACCGAACCGTCGGCGGAAGCTCTCCCCGAGGGCTTCTACCGGACCGCAGCAACGCTCTACCCGTCAGGACCGACGGATCGTCATGTCTGGCAGCGGGCGGGCGGCGATGTATCAGCTCTTGAGCTGACCGGGACCGGCCAATCGATGTGGTGGTCCGCTCTACGGCAGCTCAAGCTAGGTGGTGGTGGGTTGATCTCCGCCGCCGGACTCCTGACGGTCATGCAGGACGACTTCCCTGACAATGATGACTTGGCACTCCCGTAGGTCGTGAGACAAGGGGGACTGCCCCGTAGTTGCCTTTGTACCTGTCGTCCCAGGCGATGTATCCTCTTGCGAACTGAGAGTATTTGGGGGGTTCACGTAGTCATGTCTCGCTTTCTATCCGTTGGTCTCGGAGGATCAATCCACGATTTCGCGACCGTGGTGGCTGACGAGACGATGATCCTGTGGGGCCTAGAGGACGAGCGGATTACGCGCCATCGCCATGCCATCGGATCTACTGATCCTCTGCGGCCCTCATTCGAAGTAGCCCGCGCCTCGTTCAGCGAGATTCAAGCCAAGGAAGCGAAGATCGTGGCGAATGACGTATTAAGGGACATTCCACTCGTATCTGAGATAGGCGCCGAACTCATCAACCATCACCTCAGTCACGCTTACTCTGTATTCTTCACTTCGCGATTCGAGAAATCGGCAATCTTAGTTATCGATGGCGCTGGCAGCGTTTCGGCTGCGTCTGAGACCAGCCACTTGCGTGAGGCTACGACGGTCTATTTGGGGGACGGAAATAACGTTAGAACTCTGGGTAGCGTCAGTGGGACGAAACTGTCCCCAAGGGACGTCAATGCATTCGACTTTCCTGCATCGGACTCTCTGGGCGGTTTCTATGAACAGGCGACCGTCTGCTGTGGGTATTCTCCGTGCCAGGAGGGCAAGACCATGGCTCTTGCTTCCTATGGTGATGACAGATTCGTCCGATCATTTCTTGCGAGGCTCGACTTCCCAGGTGGACTGACCTACACGATCGACTTTCATGGTCCAAATGGGTTTAGGAACCTCTTCGATTCTCTGAACGATGAGTACGGTGTTGGCGACTTGATGCCTTTTGACGTTCGGGCGGCCATCGCTAGAGCGGCTCAAGAACTAGTGGAAGTCGTTCTCAGCCACATCCTCCGATGGACCTACGACCAGACGCAATGTGAAAACTTGTGCGTTGCAGGTGGTGTCGCTTTGAACGCCACGGTTATGGGCAAGCTCGGACGGATCTCGCCTTTCCGCCAATTCTCCGTAGTCAGCTGCCCCGGCGATTCTGGCACAGCCGTAGGAGCGGCGATCTATGGCCAGCTCGCTTCGCAACCAGGCTCGGCAGCACGACGATGGCACATGACTCCCTACCTCGGGCCAACACACGACCTCCCTTGCGATAGTGAGGGCGAGCTTGAGTGCGTCTATGAATTCTCTACTTTAAAGTCTGGAGCACGGTATGTCTTCGACCTGCTTGAACGAGGCGAAATCGTCGCATGTTTCCGTGGCCGCTCCGAGTTCGGTCCGCGTGCACTGGGCAATCGCAGCATTCTCGCTCACCCTGGGGTGCCTGGCATCACCGCAAGGATGAACGAAGTCAAGTCGCGGGAGTGGTTCCGCCCAGTATCCCCAGCTGCGATATTGTCAGATCGCGACGGATATGACCAGGGCGAGCGCTTGATGCAGTACGCGCGCCCAGGTGCGAATCTGGACTTCTCTGACAGATCTTGCTGGCACGTCGATGGCAGCGCTCGCGTCCAGGCTGTAACTTGCGAGAGTCACGACTTCCTGTGGGAGCTGCTTCAGAACTTCAATGGAACGGGCGCTAGTGCAGTTCTAAACACTTCGTTCAACATTGCCGGTGAGCCGATTGTGGAAACGAGAGCCGACGCAGTGTCGACCTTTCAAAGGAGTTCAATCGATGCCTTGCTGATTGAAGACAAGATCTATCGGAAAGCCGCAGTCTGAATACTAACCTCATGGCCATGTGGTTAGAAAAGCGCCAGAAAGATAGGAATAAAGCGATTGAACGTAGAGGAATACTCAGCGCTCAAACAAGAGCAGACTCAGCGGATAGCTCTTAGAGATGCATCCATTCACATCAACATAGTTACCTCCGTAACCATACTTGGATTTGTCGTCGCCACGGATCACGTCGAAGATCTACTTTTCTCCGTACCTATTGTTAACTTCACGCTTTTTTGGATCTACTACATCAACGACCACTACATTCACGCAATTAGGCTCTACCTGGGAGGAGCGGAAAGAGCCAACAAGCCTGCCTACAAGTGGGAGACCATCTATGCCCCGGACGGGCTAGGGACCCTCCTTAGGAGACTTGCGAGCGTGGTTGTAGTCTCTATCGCGTTCTTCGCCATTCCAACCTACTATCTCGCATCTACCTCGATCCCCCGTCCTTCTTTCGGTGGAGCATTCATTTCATGGCTATCCGTCGTGGCCTTATTTGCCCTTTCGGTTGTCGGATACTTCAGTCAATTGCCTGGCGTTAGGAAGTCGGACCGGTGAGCACCCAGCGCCCCATCCGACCCATCAGCGCAAGTCATCTTGCGGGCAGAGACTTCAATCAAACACACTAGTGAAAGGTGCCGAGCACATGGCCAACAAAGAACATTTTACGACGGTCTCGCCAAATGGTCTCCTGGAAGCTGTCCGCACGATTCCTGATTCTCAGCCAGTGGGCACCGTACTGTGTTTGCATGGTGGGCCCGGCGGGGACCTCACGGGGAACACGGGCATTTTCGATGACCTGGCGGAAGTAGGAAGTCGTCAGGGATTCGCGACCATCCAGTTCAGCTTTTTTGGATCAGGTGGGAGCGCTGGTTCTAACCGAGATATCTCAATCAAGCGGCACATCGAAGACTACAGACACATGTTGGAGGTCGCTCTCTCCCGCTTTGACTGTCCCCTCCATGTGGCCGGTGAAAGCGCTGGCGGTACGATCGCCTCGCAAGCTTGGGATGAGCGTGTGAAGTCCTACTTGATGTTCTGGCCGGCTTTCGACCTGTCCGGGTCGGATCTTAGAGACTATCTGAGCGATGAGATGTACTCTGAAGCACAGAAGGAAGGTTACGTTCAAGACGGATCTCTGACGATGTCTTTCGAGCTCATAAATGAGCTGCGTACTTTGGACTTTCGGTCAGCGTATGAAGTGCCTACGGATGTCGACTTCTTTATCGCCCACGGTAGACGTGACACTGAGGTTCCCTACTCCCAGTCCATGCGTGTCCTCGATCAAGCCAATGGGCGGGTGCACTTTTTTGGCCACCCGAACGCCGATCACGGCTTCAAAGACCCTGTTCATAGGGCAGATCTCTTGGTGCAGCTAGAGGGCTGGCTCAGGGTCCTTGCACCAAGTGGTTGAAAGGCAAGCACCCCAACTCGGGCACGTAGTGCGATCGATGCAGTTATTGGCTAGGCGCGCTCAACAGTGTGCTTCGGATGACGTCGTCACTAGAGAATATGGGAACGCACAATCTCAAGCAGCTTCGCAGAAGCTAGTAGCCAGAATAGAGGAGGCAATTCAGACGTCGAGGAACGAAATCGAAGAGTTGCGACAGGCGAGCACTCGTCAGACTACCCGGGCGAATCTCAGGCTAAAGGAATCTGTCGTTGAGAGCCTTCTCACGCGGTACGCGGACCTTGAGGAATCGGTGACAGCCCTTGAGCGGGGCGATGAAAACGTTGGCGGCGAGGTTCAGCGTCGTGGGGTGTTGATCGTCACGGCGCTGCCACTGGAAGCGCGTGCCGTTCGAGCTGAACTCGGACTCGACTGTGAGGCGGTGAGCTCTGCGGGTTCGACATTTGACCGAGCCCAATTGCCCTCAGCTGACGGCAAGGCGTTTCCAGTCAGATTGATCACCGCAGGCGAACTAAATGTCTCGTCGGCGATTGAAACAACGCTTGAGATTCTGGCGTGTAAGCCACAATTCACTTTCTTCGTTGGTGTCGCTGGGGCTGTCCCGGATGTGACCTCGCCTGACACAACGCTAAGGCTTGGCGACGTCGTCATATCGTCAAAGATATATGGCCAGGCGGGTGTACTCAGGGCCTCGGAACTCGAACTCAGGCCCATCCCATGCAACGTCAGCAAGAATCTTCTGCGGATCGGTTTGAAGGTGGCATCCAGCTACGGCAGCGGAGGGTCGGTCACCGGAGGCAATGACGTGCCATGTGGCGACTTTGCGATCCATGTGAAGCCGATTCTGTCATCGGACTACCTAATCAAGTCTAGAGATAACCCGATTTTTCAACGCCTGCAGTCATCTTTTCCCGACGCGTATGCCGTCGATCAGGAGGCCCTCGGTTTCGGATATGCCTCAAACAACCTAGGTGTCGAGGCGATTGCTGTTCGGGGAATATCTGACAATCTGGCCGGCAAGAACGCAACGTCCGATCAGCATTGGCAGCCACGGGCGGCATCAAATGCCGCCAAAGTCGTGGCGAGAATGTTGGGGGAACTGATGAGTCGACAGAACGATGGAGGACCTAGGTGAATATCGCCAGCGATGTCGTGATCGGGCAGTACAGCTTGGTCGGGGTGGAGGACGGCTCGAACACCACGGGCCAAATTGCACGTGGGTGCAGTATCGGCTCGTTCTGCCACATCACGCAGTCGGTCACCCTTGGTCCTGACGTATATGTCGACAACTACGTACGTATCGGCGATGAAACGACTGTCGGCGAGCGAACTCGTCTTCTGTTCAATGCCACCATTGACAAGCGGGCCAGGATTGGCCACGACTGCATCATTTCTGGAAACGTCGTCAATGACGTCGAGATTGGCGACTTCGTTTCGTACCAAGGCAATATCGCACACGCGCACAGAAACCCACTCATCCCGTGGGATGACTACTGGGAGTCATCACCGCGAATCTTGGATCAGTCCGTGGTTGGTGTTGACGCACTCCTCATCGGTCCCGTTTCGATCGGGCCCCGGTCGTACATAGGAGCGGGAGAGGTTGTCCGTCATGATGTTCCGCCCGACAGCGTCTTATTCAAGGGCGAGATCAGCCCGCTATCAAAATGGCGTGGACTGATCCAAGTCCGGGATCGGGAGAGGATGCGCCTTGTTCAAGATTAGCGTTCTGTGGCTCGTATCTGATGCCTTCTACGAGAACTCACCGGAGCTGCCGGAGGGCGTAGACGCTCAAGTCTCCGACATTCAACAATATCTGAATGACTCGCTGTCAGGCCGTAACATCGAGTTTGAGCTGTGTTCGCCCGATCTCCGCGTTAGGAGCTACGAAGAGTTCGACCGTCGTGCTGCGTCTGCTGATATGGCCATCGTGGATACATCAATGGCAGACCTGAATCTAGCGTTTGCGATAGGCGTGATCGCTAACAGGGGAATTCCAGCAATTTTCATACAGTCAGACGGCACCGAAAGTCCGAATATGGCCAGCGTGGCGGGCTTTGAGGTTGTCCGGTATCAGTCCTATCAGAGCATTCCTTTCGAACTGTACTCCTGGGTATTGCAATCCGTTAGGCGCCTTTTGCACCGGCCCCGAGTGACTATGACAGACATCCAGAAACTGTGGTTTCCGGCGCATACGAAGGAGATTCTTCTGGTCGCTGCGACTGAGGACAACCCAACTCCCTATATCGATGCAGCATCCCCTTACTACATATATCTCGACACTCTAATTGACCGTGATACGCTCTTGGGCGTTTCCTCGTTTTTGAGCAGATTTTACCCGGACTGCAATATCCGTCTGATGGCTGCCGAGAGGTTCAGCCACGGAACCGGGCTGACACTTGAACGCGATCTGGTTGTGGTCGGAGGTCCCGGGGTGCCAGATGACAATATCGAAGGCAACTCCGTGGCGCGGCGCATGTTCGATAGCTCATACTCGGGCGTCTCGTACTCAGACGACGGCGCAACGATTCGTTTCGCAGGGAGAGAGTGGAAAGCAACTACAGACAGCAACGGCAGGCTCATACAGGATGTCGGAGTGTTCGCAAGGTTTCCGAACCCATTCAATCCCAACTACTCGGTGGTCATGGTGCATGGGATGTACACGCTCGGTGTGCTCGGCGCCTTTCGGGCATTTTCGGAGCACCCACTCGCCTACTCAAACATCAAAGGTGCCTTGGAGGAGTTCGGCTCGAATGGCGCTTTCGAAGCCGTGGCACATGTCAACATTCTGGAAGGGGAGGTCGTATGTCCATCAGAAATAGTGACGAGAGCCTTGACAGTCTAGGTGCGAGAGCACACCTCAAGCTCCTCAGCGCGATCGATGAAGCAGTATCAGACTCCTCGTATTCCCCCTTGCTGATTGAGGGAGAGGGCAGCGTCTCAAGTCGCAGTTTCAAGGCAATGATTGACGAGAGCCGATCGCAGTTCGATCGGATGGGAACTGTTGGCCGGTGCGCGATTGTTGGAGAGAAGACTGCTTGGAGCTATGCCGCAATTTGCGCAGCGATTGCGTCGCGAAGGACGTTCTGCCTTTTGGATCCTCGCTGGCCCGAAGAGAGAAGGCGTTCGGTGCTCTCTACCTTTGGCCCCGATCTCGTGTGTGACGACGGAGCGTATGAAACTGGCCCTGGGAATGGCTCTCGGCTAGGTGTGGGAGAGGCTGACAACAACACGGCGTACATGATGTACACAAGTGGAACGACCGGCGAACCCAAAGGTGTCAAAATTGGTTATGACAATTTCACCGCATTTCTTGAAGGGTCGCTAGAAGTGATTGATGTAGGTGAGGGCGATCGTTGGGCAAATCATTCAAGTCTTTCGTTTGACCTTTCATTGTTTGATCTCTTCGGCAGTCTCATCAGTAGGGCGACACTCGTTCCTGTTGTCGACGAGTCAAGCCGTTTGTTTCCCGGTCGCTTCATTGAACGGAACTCGGTCACTGTTTGGCATTCGACTCCTACGACCGTGCGATACCTGTTGGCGGAGCGCTCGGGCGAAGCGCTGCGATTGCAGAGCTTGAAGAGAGTGTTGATGTGCGGCGAACCAGTCCGAACTGAATGGGTCAAGTATCTGCTTGCTCATTGCAGCTCAGATGTCAGCGTCTTCAATTGTTACGGCCCTACGGAAACAACTGTTTTTTGCACGGTCGACGAGTTCTCCGACATAGACGATCAACGTCTGGGTGGCATCCATGCGCCGATGGGCACAGCAATTAGGGGTGTAGATATTGCGTACGAGGTGATCGACGCCGCTGAGATGGAGATCGTGATAGGAGGGGCGACCGTCGGTAGCTACGACCACATCGCGGAGTCGCCGCAGGGCGTGGGATTCGGTGAGGAAGGCGGTAGGCGGTACTTTCACACAGGCGACACGGTTGAGATCGTTAGTGGTGAAGTCTTCTTTCGGGGAAGACGGGATCGACAAGTCAAGCTACGGGGAAATCGATTCGAGTTGGCGGAGGCCGAAGAACTGCTGAAGCGCGAAGGATGCTCAGATTGTGTCGCAGCGATACAGGACGATTCGCTGTTCCTCTTCGTCGGCCCAGCGTGTGGCTGTGGGGATGATGAATTGAGAAATATATGTGTTACGCATCTGCCCGACTATGCCCAGCCGCGGCGGATCATGCGTCTAAGCAGTTGGCCAATCTCGTTGAACGGTAAACTCGATCTGAAAGCCCTGGGAGAGATGATCGATGTCGGCGACTAAACCCTCGATCTCAAGAGCTATCGCACTCGCTGCGGAGGCGTTGGGCTGTGCGGCTTCAAACTTGGATCGGTATTCGCAGTTGGGCAGTATCCCAGCTTGGGACAGCCTAGGACAGCTAGACATCATGCTCCATTTGGAAGACAAAGTCGGTTTGAACTTGGAAGAAGTGAGCCCCGAAGCTCTCTTTTCGATTGCCGGCATAGCAGAAGTGATAGGCGAGACCTGAGATAATTCGATGTCGAGACTGTCGTTATGGGCGTGATCGCGGCGAGGAGTGTGTCGCCGCTCGGGATCGTCGAGTCGGCATGGGTCCGGTGGCTGAACCAGGACGGCGCATGAAGGCGAACGACGCGATACGTCTCAAGGAACTCGAAGTGGATGAATTGGTTCAATCAACGTGGCCGCTATTCGAGCCACCTGGGAGGGCGTGAATCATCCCTTCTACCAGCGGCGTCGCTGACGTGAGAGATCCATCAGAAGTGCAGAATTTGGCAAGGCCGGGAACTCATGTCGACCTCGCGATTGCACTGCCTTCGGTTCTAGAAAACGACAAAATTGTTTGATGCCCGAAGCGTGAACCCTCACACGATGTCTTCGCCATTTGGCCTCAAAGCTTGGGCTTTCCGGTCGCGCTCAGGGCCGAACTCTTCGGCACTGCGTTGAGAATCGACGCTGCAGGGCGCCGAGCGAATTCAGCGATCGCTCGGGTCCGTTCCGTCAGCCAGCTAGAGCGACTCGTGGGCATCGTGAGCCAGAAAAGGAGCTATCGCGCCCGGGTTTCGGCTACTACGATTATGGGTTAGCAGCAGATGGTCGTTCGGGAGGCGCGATGGACAGTCGAGCCGACGGCCCTTCGGCGAGAGACGAAGCGAGCACGTTTGTAAGAGGCGTCCGCGAGGCGGAGAGGCGGTTCGGCGAGTTCAGTAATCGGTCTCTGTTAAGGGATACGGTTGGCTTCCTCCTTGATTCCCTTATCCCGCCCGGCAGTGGATGGGGAGCCTCCACAAAGCATGCGCTTGCGGCGGAGTACTCAACGCTTGTCAAACCATGGCTCGATGGACTTGAGGGCAATGGTGCTCCGCTGGAAGCTCGTGAGGCCTTTCTGCTCCCCCCAGAGGAGGTCCTTGAAGGCTGTCGATCTCGCGGCGTCGTCGAATCCCAGCCTCGTCGTCCAAGCGAAGAATTTGGCTCGAATCCGCTTCACATCCCGGTGCTGCCGCCGCTCCCGCCAGTAGTCGATCTCTCGAGAAAGGTCGACGGGCAGCGCAGCCGGTTGGACACCTCGCATCTCCGACTGGGTGAGGAGGGGAATGTGCTCAAGCTGCCGCTCATGCTCGAATTCGAGACGATCAAATTCGCGCACTTCGGTAACCGATACCAGGCGGTGCTGTTCGATGAGATTCTGGCCATGGGTAAGGTGGCCTACAAGTACCTTGTCTACGTAGTCGACCTCGATCAGGACCAGCCCTGTCTCGTAATTGCAGCGGAGACGAGCGAAACCACCGAGCGCGAAGGCATCTCACCTTTCCTTTGTGTGGTGCGCCCCGGCGGTCGCACCAATCTGGGGAGCAATTCGGCATGCGACTCCATCGACTCGTTCTTTCAGACGGCACTGGCGCTCGCTGTGACGGAGGTCGGTTGCAGCGCGACAAGCGCGAGCGTCGCGAGTTCGACAAGGTCGGACCTCGAGCGCATCGACCGGAAAACCGCCAAACTCGTACGTTACGGGAATGCTGCCGTTGGAGTCAGAATACTCGAGGAAGCGATACCGCGCATCGCTGGATCGGTGTTTCGATCGATCGATCAGTCGATGAAGTTCACGCTTGCGAACGGCTTCATGGCACTCAACCGAATGGGCGAGGCGTCGCAGCTGTTCGAGGAGATCCTGGCCGTCGAAGCTGCACGAGGAAATGCCGACAACATCTCAAACGTCGTTCGACAGCTAGCCGTCTGTGCACTTGCCCACAGCGACCTTGAACGAATGGAGGAGAATGCGCGTCTTGCTCTTGAGATTAGGTTAACGCCCGGTCACAGGTGGCAGCTGACCGGCTTCGCTTTGCACAGTGAGAACCACAGTCCGGAACATGCTGAAGAGCTCTTCCTGCTCGGTCTGGTCGCAGTGCACAACGGCGCCTCAGCGCTTGCGCTTGGATATCTCGAACTCGCAGCGGAGATGGCTCTCAGCTTCAACAATTACGCTCTGGTTGGTGCAGCACGGTTGGCGTTGGTAACAACTCGTCTTGGCGCCGGCGCACTGCGCGAGGCTGCAGGACTGTTCGAGTCGGCAGCTCGAGTGATCGGCCTGATGGGCTCGTCCGAGAACATGGCTCGATTCTTTGCGCTCGCTTCTCTGGTGGCCACCCAGTTGACTCAGTCAGAGCGACTGGAGTGGAAGTCACTACTTGGCTACGAGGAGCACTCGGGGGAGCCAAAGGTTGGGAACGATGTGGCGCAGCCCGCTCCACCAGCTTCTGCGCATCAGAGCGACACCGAAGCCGAGCTGATCCAGCAGCTGTGTCAAGTCTCCGAATCCATAGTGGCTGGTCTCATCTTGACGAATGAACCGCTCCCCGTTTCGACTTGGGAGGTGCTAGCGAAGAACTCGCAGAGCGCGGCGCTGTCATCCTTTCAAAGCTCCGAAGCTTACAAGGCAGAGTTTGGACGTCGGCTCGCCCGAGGATCGATTTCGCCGATCCTCATTGATGAGATCCATGAGACCCGCGTCGACCTGCCTTCGAGCGGGCGCGTTTACCTCAGCGACGCACATGCAATTAACGAGGCACTGATCGGTGCAGGCTCCGATGTGCGATTCGTGTACCTGGGTCAAGCTCGATCATGGGCACATCGCGCAATAGGTCTGGCGGGTCTGGACCACGCAGCGCCAAGTGCCGATCCGAGATTCCTTGTCGGACGAGTAGGGCCGTGCTCGGCCACTCCCTTCGCTCGGCTGTTTCACTTCACTGAGGACCTGGTTGTGTCGCCGTTCCTTCTCGATGATGCGCCTGGGTTCAACCATGGCACGACCATCGTGATCAGGGAAGCCGTCCTCGACGGGTACTCGCTGGACAAGCGGGAGCGACTGCTCGATCACATTCTGGTGCACGAAACAGGTCATGTACTTGGCGGGTCGGGGCTGCGGCCGTATGGTTTCGCGCCTGTGGGCTGGCGGCTAGCGACACTACGCGATGTTGAGCGTCAGGTTGAAGGCGGAGCAACTGCCCTTGAAATCCGACGGGCTCTTCGATGGAACTTCTCACATCCAGGAAAGATGCTCGACCCAGATGCAGTTGACGGAGAACGGAAGGTCTCGGGTATTGATCTTCGTGCAATGCTCGATGAGCAGGACTTGGAGGTCTTCTTGAAGGCAATTGACACGGCTCGGCGAATCGCGGGTTCGGATGCCACAGGCGACGAAGCGGTGACGTGAACTCATGAACCACCCCCTAGGCACCCACATGCTCCCTGTCACTGAGCTTGCCTGCTCGCGATGTTCAGCGACAGGCAACGCTCCTAGCGACACATATACGCCCTACATCAAGATAAGCGTGCCGGAGGCTGGAGACGGCGGGTCTGCGCACGATATTGAACTCGATGTGAAGCGGCTCTCCTGGGGTCTCGAGAACGGAGAGTTCGTTGTCGTAGCCGACTTCTCGTTCGAGTGCGGGTTGTGCAGTGACGTCATTGAGCTGAAGCGCCAGCTCGATGCACCGAAGCTTCTCGTCCAAAGCATCGCCAACTGCCCGACGCATGGGTCAACCCTTGAGGTCCGATCGCTCGAGCTAGAAGTCGAGGATCTCGACGTCATACCCTCGATAGCAAGCATCGAGGTTCGGCTGACTTGCCGCGAGTGCACTAGGAGCGAGACGCGGGCAGCGCAGCTTTCCACCGGTCGATTCGATCCGACGGCGCCTGGAGTGAACCTGCACGTCGGCTCTGAGGAGACCATCCTCACCTCGCTGGTGTGCGACGTGCTGATTGTGGTGGCGACGGACATCGAGTTGACTTCGTTGTTGGAAGCCTTCGGTCAGGCGGCCGCATCGCCGGTCCGAACTGGATCCGCATCCATATTCGATCTCGGCGAACACGCCTCCTTGCGTGTATTCCTTGCTCGCTGCGAGGCAGGCTCGTACGGCTCGTCAGGTTCTGCATTTTCTATCAGCCGTGTCCTGCAAGAGGTGAAAGCTGGCGGCATCGTGCTCGCCGGAATCTGCTTCGGATTCGACCGAGAGGCGCACGAGCTGTCCGACTTGCTCGTTTCAACGAGGCTCTTCATGTACGAGGCACAGCGAGTGGGAACTGCCAGCGCAGGCACCTCGAGGATTGTCTCTCGCGGAGACGTGGTTCCGGCTTCGCCCACCCTTCTGAGCTGGTTTCGTGCATCAGTTCCGTCGTGGACAGGAAGCCCGGTGCGCTTTGGAACCATGCTCTCTGGAGAGAAGCTCGTCGACAATCTAGAGTTCCGCCAGAGCCTTCAGGACCAGGCACCCGAAGCGATCGGTGGTGAAATGGAAGGCTCTGGCCTGTATGCGGCCTGCAGCAATCACTCGGTCGACTGGATTGTCGTGAAAGCAATCTGTGACTGGGCAGACGGAACCAAGTCCGTGGATAAGAAGAGCCGCCAGGCTTCGGCCGCGGCGGAGGCAGCTAGGTACGTATTGCACACCTTGGTCTCTGCCACCCAGCGACCCTCGCCAACCTAGTGCCGTCACCGCTTGCCTGCCATTTACGGCTATCGCGGCCACAGGCCGAGCCTGATCAGATGAGTCCTTGCAGTCGTTCGGTGTACCCCGAATAGGTCGGCGGCCTCCTGGATGGCCGCGCCGTTCCGAAAGCAGTCGGCCAGTCCTGCAATCTCAACCGCACCGAGCCGTACATGTTTCGGCATCGCCGAGACTGCGCAACGCTCTCGGTCCAACTGGGTCTGGGGCGCGTCCAGGCGTTGAACGAGCTTCCTCAGCGGTCGCTTCTGGTTCGAAAGCTGCGCGACTAGGTGCACTATTGGGATGTTGCAATCCATCGGCAGGGTGGGTTGCGTTGGCGGCGTGATCGGTGTCAGTCCGCATCCGGAGTGGATCCCGGTGTGCTTAACTCGTTCTGTGCGGATAGGCGGAACAGAATACGAAGCTGCAGCTCAGGTCG
>Ga0209187_1001728_pt1 | contig 23795 bp, 13 predicted proteins | sample BantaG_FD_187430 | JGI IMG/M metagenome (GOLD analysis project Ga0209187, IMG submission 187430) | Marine algal microbial communities from Bantry Bay, Ireland - BantryBay_4 metaG (SPAdes) (version 2) | ecosystem: Host-associated > Algae > Red algae > Unclassified | place: Bantry Bay, Ireland...
TTCTATATAAAATTGCCGGTGATCTCCTTTGTTTTCGTATCCGATTTTGATAACCGGATCTATATTTTTTTTCCTGTATTTTAAACTATTACTAACCAAGTTTTGGAATAAAAGGCTGATTTGCATCGGATCGCCCTGAATCTTTGGCAATCGCTTTATTTCAAAGGTAGCATTATTTTCGTTAATGTTGGTTCCTAGATCTTTTCTTGTTTGTTTGATTAACTGGTTGAGATTAATGGACTGGTATTTCTGTATTTTTCTGCCAATTTCAGAGTGAATAAGTAGTCCACTGGTTACTTTTTGCATTCGATTAGAGGCCTGTTCGATAAATTCTACGTATTGACTGGCCCCTTTGGGCAGGTCTTTACCGTATTTTTCGTTTAGCCGTTCGGTAAGACTGGTAATGGTCCGTAATGGTTCTTTAAGATCATGCGAAGCCAGGTAGGCGAAGCGTTCGAGTTCCTGATTAAGCAGCTTCATTTTATCTTCCGCTCTTTTACGTTTTTCAATATCTACCATTACACAAAGGTAATACTCTTTTCCCGAGATGATTGTTTTAGTAATATTCGCATCGATCCATTTAACAGATTTATCTTTACAGATATAGCGCTTGTCGATCCGCATATACGGAATCTCCCCTCTTTTTAATTGAGCAAATGCATTGTTACTAAGTTCGAGCTCCTCCTGATAAGTAATTTGCCTAAAACTTTTGCCAATGAGCTCTTTAGCGGTATACCCCAAAATTCTTTGGATACCTTTTGATGCGCTCACCAAAACTCCTTTTTTATCAGACAATGTAATACCCGTGAGCGCATTATTATGAATGGCATCTAATCTGGCTTTTTGTTCTTCGATACTCTCCTGCAATTGCTTTTTTTCATTGATATCAAATATAATCCCCACTACTTTTGTGGGTTTACCCATTTGATCCCTCTGTGCCATGAGGTTAACCCTAAACCAACAATATTCTTTTTTGCTGGTTTTTAATTTAAGTTCCATCTCAAATGGCAGCTCATGTCTTAGATGATCTTTCAAGTCAGTTTGGAATTTTTCCACAAAGTCAGGATGGATTAAATTTAGCAATGCAGCAAAGGAGGGCTTCAATTTTGTAGAACGGTAGCCCAATAATTTATACAGCTCTGGAGACCACCAGGCGTCGTCTTGAGACAGGTCACTCCATTCCCATAAAGCAGCGCCTGTACCCTGTACGGCAACTTTAGCCCGTTCCTGGTTGATGAGAATTTCTTCTTCCATCCCCTTTAATTTGGTCACTTCCTGACTGACTCCGAGGATAGAAATAACTTTCCTGTTGGCATCTCTTTCGTGCACCTTATCCGTGGTCCGCATCCAGATAAATTTCCTGGTTTTGTGGTGAATAATTCTATATTCTATCGTAGATGTCTGGTTTCCAGATAGTTTCAATACGTCTTTTTCGTAATATTGCATTACCCGTTCATAATCACGGGGATGAATAATACTGGGTAATAATTCAGGCCGTAAATTGGCCGCTTCTTCTTTCGGATAGCCAGCTGTTTCCCATAGTGATTTGGTGGTAAAAATATTCTCTTGTCTCCTGACATCGAAGACATAGATGGCTACCGGAGAATTTTGGGTAAGGTGGGCAATATAATGATCCAGTTTTGCTTTCTCACCAGCGGTCGTCTTTAATTCGTGAATATTGATAAAATTAATCACTACGCCCGCGATAATATTATTCTGGGTTTGGTAGGGGAATATTTGTAGTAAAAACCAAACCCCGGCACTGTTTTGAAATTCCATTTTAAAAGGAATTAGCTTGCTCAGTACTGCTCTTACATATCCTACCAAATCTTTACCAATCATACTCCCGGAGAAGTGGTCAATTGGGCGTCCGATGTCACTATCGATGAGTTGAAAATGGTCTTTTATGGCTGGCGTAAATTTTCGGATATTAAAATTTCGATCTAGAAAAATGGTAGCGATATTGGTATTAACCATCAGATTTTCGATATCTGAGTTAGCCTCTATGAGTTGAACATTTTTTTCTTGTAATTCTGCGTTGACGGTATGCAGTTCTTCGTTGAGTGATTGTAATTCTTCGTTGGTACTTTGCAGTTCTTCATTAGAAGCCAGTAGTTCTTCGTTGGTTGCCTGCATCTCTTCATTGGACGTTTCCAGTTCTTCGATCGTGGCCTGTAAATTTTCCCTGGTTTCGTTGAGGGCCTCGCGTAATTCTCCTATTTCTTTCACGTCTACCTTTGAAGGAAGCTCTTTTGAATCCTCCTCTTCTTTTTCAAGAACTTTCTCCTCTTTTTCAACGATGGTAACTAAGTAAGTCCGATAATTGACTCCGTCAAGAGGAAGTGACTTAACATATAATCGGAGTTTTCGAGCTAATTTACCCTTTACCAGGTTAACATTTTTGACAAAGGCTTCAGATTCATCTTTGGATAACTTTCTTACCCCCGTAGTAATTGGAAGGATCAATTCGTCCGGTAATAATTTTAGAATATTATTACTAAACCCTTGTTCTGGTATCGTAATATATTTTTTAAATTTACCGGAAGCGTAGAGGATATCATAGTGTTCATCCACGCATACGCAAACGGCTTCCATTTCCGTCATTAGATCCTGGTTGACTGCTTTGATTGCTTTATCTTCAATACTTATAGCCTGACGAGTACGTTTGGCTACCCCGGTTGTTTTACTTTGCACCCGCCACGAGTTGGCCTCTACATTAATTGTTTTGGTTGGTAGAACATTCCGAAAAATTTTCCATTTGCTATTTATTTCACTGAAATTCTTACCAAGAATACCAATGCTTTCGGAACTTCCCATAAAAAAGTACCCGTCTTTGTTGAGGGCATAATGTAAACTAGCCAGCACTTTAGTCTGCACATTACTGTCGATATAGATTAGCATATTTCGACAGCTAATCAGGTCCATCTTGTTGAAGGGCGGATGCTGGAGAATATCGTGTTTAGAAAAAATAATATTTTTTCTAATGCTTGGCTGAATTTGAAATCCATTATCTTTTCTAATGAAATGAGTAGCCAGTCGCTTGGGAGAAATATCAGTCGCAATGTTTTCGGAGTAGACACCTTTAGTCGCAATATCGACAGACTTACTGTCTATATCGGTCGCAAATATTTTATAATTTAAGTTATAATTCTTTTTAGCCAGATATTCTTCGAAGAGAATAGCAAGGGAGTAAGCCTCTTCGCCGGTAGAGCAAGCAACCACCCATATTTTTATTGATTGATTTTTAGACTTTTTTTCTTCTACAATTTCCGGAATGACTTGGTTCTCTATAATTTGGTAGGCCTTTGGATCCCGAAAAAACTTGGTTACTCCGATTAAAAATTCGTCTACCAGGATATATTTTTCGTCGGGGTTGTCATAAAGAAAATCAATATAATTTTCTACGGACTCACACTTGGTGATATTCATCCTTTTGGCGGTTCGCCGTAACAAGGTTGGTTTTTTGTAAGAAAAAAAATCGTATCCGGTATGATTTTTTAAAATTTTTAATACTCGATCAATAGATTCCAGATTTCTTCCAAGGTCCACCCCCGTGATTGCTTTGGCAAATTGTGGATGTGAGACAAACTGAATTAGTTCGTTTGGCATTTCGGCAGCAGTCAGAATAAAATCAGCCAGGCCACCATTAATTGCGCTACGCGGCATCCCGTCAAAACGCGCATTTTCCGGATTCTGAATAAACATGGTTCCCCCTACCTCTTTGATAGATTTTCCGCCTCTGGTTCCATCTGATCCAGTACCGGACAAGATAATTCCAATGGCCCGTTCCTTTTGTTCCAAAGCCAGAGACTGAAAGAAAATATCAATAGAAAAATTCATCTGAGTATTGGACGGCCGATTGACTAGTTGAAGCATACCGTCACTAATGGTCAGGTTTTTACTTCCTGGAATCAGGTAAACGTGATTGGGTTGTACCACGGTTGCCTGCTGGGCTTCGGTCACCTTCATTTTGGTCTGTCGAGACAATAGTTCGGGCATTAAACTTTTATAGTCGGGCGATAAATGCTGAACGATAATAAAAGCCACTCCCGTATCAATGGGACAATTGCTAAAAAACATCTCCAACGCCTCCAGTCCTCCGGCGGAAGTACCCAGGCCTACGATATAGAATGGTTCTTGCTTCTTTGGGGTACTGGCGGCAGTTTTTGCAACTTTGGTGATTCCTTTTTTCTTTTCAGTCTTGCGAGCAGTCTTTTTACGAGTATCTTTGGTCATTTTTTTAATTAGAATATGGGTGATAGAAGTCTTTTAGAAAAGTTTATTGGGGGGGGTGATGTACTGGACACCGTGCAATAAAGTTAACCGGAGTTTACCAGAATGGCCCGTGAAATTAAGTAGAAACAAAACAAAAAACATTTTTCAAGGATATGTTATTTTTGTTTAATACCTTTGCTATAATTTAATAGTCGGAAAGATACAATTTTTTTCTTATTCAAGTAATTAACCATATATAATAATCCATTAAATAATGGCGCTCAAACAAAAATCATTTTCGCTTGCTGATTTTCATGCTTTCATCTCTGTAGACACTCCCCAAAAGGGAAGAGTTATCATAGATGGAAACGGGAGAATTTTATTGGCAAATGTGGCGAATGTGATCATTTCGCTAGAAGCAGGCCAGAATTTATTTGAAACTTTTGCCGACAGCACGCTGGAGTTTTCCTCCAGGACGCTCGCAAAAATTATTCAGTATAATACGACCTTTTCTCAAGACCTGATGATTTCAAAACAGGGAACCGATTTTTGGTACCAGCTGTTAATTAGTCCTCTGTCTGCGGACGAGCAAGGATTCTTTCTAGCAGAATTTTCAGACATTACCCATCATAAAACGTTGGAAAAAAGGAATAGAAGATACCGTACCCAGATTGAAAATGAAATATTACTCAGAACAAAAGAAATTGTCCAAACTGAATTATTCAGCAAAGATCATGGTGGTTTTGCCACCAATTTTATGCGTGGCTTACGACATGATTTAATGTCTCCGGTCGTTCAGTTAAAAGATATTATAGCCTATTATAAAAAAGCAAAAGATCCGAGAAAAAAGGAGCGGTCTGCACAGTATATAGATCAGTGTTTAGAAAAGCTAACAATTATTACGCAAGGTTTTTCTTCCTTTGTGGATCTCCATATTCTCCCACAAGACAACGACGAAATGATGCTGGTTTCTACTGTTTTTGAAGAGACCAAAGAGTTGTTAAACGAGAAAATTTCACAGGCAAAAGCAGTGGTAACCGGCGATTTTACAGGTGCGAAAAATCTTAGGTATAACAAAAAGTTTTTCAATAGTTTATTTTATAATTTACTGAGTAATGCTATTAAGTTCCGAAAAAAAGAGATAGCACCCGTCATTGAGGTAGAGACTTTTTGGGAAGATAAAAACTTTGTCCTCTCCATCAAAGATAATGGTATCGGCATAGATTTAGAGAAATATGGTCATCTGCTTTTTGTTCCCTTTCAACGGCTTACGGACCGCCCGGGTAATGGCATCGGACTGAGTATGATCAAACATGGATTGCTTTCTCATCATCGAGCAGATATCAAGATAGATAGTGTGGTTGGTGAATGGACAAGGGTAAGGGTTTTGATTCCGCAAGTATCGTATCAGAACGAGACGTCCAAACTAGCGGATGATCGTAGCGGGACGGATGTGCAAAACAAGCTCTAAACAAGTCCCTGTTGTACGGCAAAGTAGATGAGTTGTCCGCTGGTTTTTAGTTTTAGTTTTTTCATTATGTTTTTCCGGTGGGTTTCGACGGTGTACTTACTGAGGAAGAGTTTTTCTGCCATTTTTTTATTCGTGTAGCCACGACTTAACAGGATAACGATATCCATTTCTCGTTCGGTTAAGTCAGAGAAATGTACGAAATCGTTTTTTAATTCGAGTGAAAACTGGTTTTCTCCAGGTCGAGGTTTCAGGTCTTTTTGGTAGACGGACACACTGATAAAACGTTCGTCTTTGTGCACGCGACCAATCGTTTCCAGAATTTCATTAAGAGAGGCTGTTTTAGACAAAAAGGCATGTACGCCAAACTCCATTACATCTTGTATCAATTTGGCCATGGTATAGTTAGAGAACACGATAATTTTCATGTCACTATATTCCACGACCAAGTCCTTAATCAATCGATAGATATTGGTAGAAGGTAAGTTTAGGTCCAGGAATAACGTATCTACGGGCGCATTATTTAGCAAAATCCGGAGGTCTATCCCGTCATGAGCGATCCCGATAATTTCGTTTTCAGGATATTGCTTGAATAAAGAAATAAATCCTTCAATGACAATAGGATTATTATCAGTAATAATAATTTTATGTGTTTCCTGACTTTTCAAATTTGTTTGTTATTTTTTAATATTTTCTGTCACCTCTTCCATAATCTCTTCAAACAAAATGGACACATTTTCTGCAGTTTTTGCGCTAATAATCTGATCAAGCGTTATAGACAATTCCTTTTTCTGGAGTTGTATCAACTCCTCCTCATCTAGTAAATCTTTTTTATTACCGATTACTTTGATGATACTTGGCCCAGCGTTTTCTTTCAGGTACTCAATATCCGCCAGCACATTTCCAAAAGTAAAAGGCCGGGAAAGATCAATAATGTAGAGAATGACCTGTTTATTACTATAGTAAATTTTAGGTACTTTCTTTTGGTGAATTTCTCCGGCGATGTCCCAGAGTTTAATTGTGATGTCCTGATCTTCTATTTCCTTTTCATTGACGCGTACGCCCATTGTTCCATAATACTTATCACTAAAATCGTCGTGAATATAACGATTAAAAATAGAGGACTTCCCTACACCGAAGGATCCGGTTAATAATACTTCTATAATCATGAAAAAACAAAATTTTACTATCCTTTACGGGATATCATTATTTTTAAGTAATTGCAAAGCAAAAAGTGCTAAACAAGCGTTCATTTGGGGGGGTCGAAACAAAATAGTTAAATACTATTTGATTATAAAAATCAAAAATATCATTATTTTCATCAAACTCATATATAAAGTTGGTAATATACCAATTAATCGGTATTTTTAAAATAATTCTAAAATATTAGTTTTACGCCACTCCAAATATCCACCTTTTAAATTTTTGATATTGGATAAAACCTAAGACCCAGACAATATAAAGGTTATTACTTTCTAATTAGACCACCTAACACCTAAATATGAACAAACTTGAACGAATCGTCGGGATTGGTGCATCCGCTGGAGGCCTCAGAGCCATCACGGAATTTTTTGATCATATTCCTGATCACACGGGGATGGCTTTTGTGGTCATTCAACATTTGTCTCCCGACTTTAAGAGCATGATGAATGAATTGTTGAAAAAGCATACCGGTATGCCAATTCACATCATTGATAAGCCTACCTTGATTGAAGCGGATACTATCTATCTTATTTCCAGCAAACAAAATGTCGTCCTGGAGCAATCCATGCTTAAGCCCACTAAACGGAGTGATGCCCTGTCTATAAATCTACCGATCGATTTATTTTTCCACTCTCTTGGGAATAAAACCAAGAAAAACATGGTTGGTATCATTTTGTCTGGAACTGGCTCGGATGGTTCGAAAGGTATTCAGACCATTAAAAAAGCGGGAGGTATTGTGATGGTAGAAGATCCGCACCATGCACAGTTTGACGGGATGCCGATGGCCGCTTTGGCTTCGGGAAAAATCGACTTTGTGCTACCTCCTTACGCGTTGGCTCGGGAGTTGATGCGACTGAACGAAGGAAAAGAGAGAAAAACCACCTTTTTGATCATTGATCCCGAAAAAGATGATTTTCCGCCGTTATTTGAAGAAATCATTACCGAGATTTATTCTAAAACGGGGATCAATTTTAAGAATTATAAATATAGCACCTTGATCCGTCGGATGGAGAAGCGAATGTTTATCACCAAGCAGCACGATCTCGAAGCTTATTTGAAATACCTAAAAAAAGATCAGGAGGAGGTCAATATTCTACAAGAAGAGTTTTTGATCAACGTCACCCACTTTTTTAGAGATAAAAAGGCCTTTGATGAGTTAAAAGAACTCGTTATTCCGGGGATTTTAGCGAATAAAGAGCCCCGCGATCAAATCAGGATCTGGATTGCCGCCTGTTCTACCGGGCAAGAGGCCATTTCGGTTGCTATTCTGTTCAAGGAATATCTAGAAGCCAATGGGCTTTCCAATCCATTAAAGATTTTTGCTTCCGATATTGATAAATCGGCCATCAACGTGGCCAGTGAAGCAGTATATGATACTTCCTTGTTAGGAGTGATTCCACAAAGTTTGCTCAACAAATATTTTGAGCCACTTAATCCCGAAAAAACCAGATTTTCGGTCGTAAAATCCTTACGAGAAACCATTGTCTACGCGGTACACGATGCCATGTATGATCCACCTTTTATCAATCTGGATTTGATTACTTGTCGGAATATGATGATTTATCTAAACAACAAAAATCAGAAAATTCTGCTCTCCAACTTCCACTTTGCGTTAAACTATAAAGGCTATCTTTTTCTCGGGCCTAGTGAGTCGATTGGTGATCTTAAAAGTTCTTTTAAAACGATGTCTTCTAAATGGAATTTATACCAGAATATGTCGGCAGAAAAACAAATTCAACCCGCAATTTCCAAAGAATCAGGTGCAAGACTAGAACATCAAACTTTTAGAAGAAGGAATACACGGACGCCCTTTAAATCAGCGCCCGAAAAAACAGTAGTCAATGACAAGTACTACACCAAAGTTCTAATTGAGCAATTTGCGCCTACCTGTATTTTGGTTAACGAAAATCTGGATATTCTGCTCACCAACGGTAACGTTGGTAAAATCCTTAGTTTTCCACGGGTCTCCGGTTATTTCAACCTGAACGAGATGGTTGGCGCAGAAGAGTTGATTGTCTTTAAAAACGGGATTCAAAAATGTAAAGCGAATAAAAGAATCAATCTTTACGAAAATATCTCTTACCACAAAGACGGAGATGTTACGGTACTCAACATGCAATTTACGGGGGTGCCAGACGAGCATGACAATAAAAAACAGATCTACATTATCGAGTTTTTCTTTAACGATAGAAATGTCGTCTCAAATACAGAAGAAGACGTACTCATTGTTCCGGAAGAAGTACTGCGGGCAGAAAAAGTAAAGGTAATTCAGCGCGAATTGCGACAGATTCGCCAGGAAAAACAGGTTCTGGTACAAGAACTAGAGATGGCCAACGAAGAGTTGCAGGCTTCTAACGAGGAATTACTGGCCGCCAACGAAGAATTGCAAAGCACCAACGAAGAATTGCAATCGGTCAACGAAGAATTGTACACCGTTAATACCGAACTACAAAACAAGGTCAATCAATTGATTACCACTACGAATGACCTGGACAATCTGCTAAATAGTACCGAGATCGGAAGTATTTTCCTGGATCAGGAGCTGAATATTCGACGTTTTACGCCTGCAATCATTAAGCAATTTGCCTTATTGGATAGTGATATTGGTCGACCGATCACCGGTTTTGCCAATTCTTTTGTGGATAAAAACATGTATCCGGAGATTGAAAATGTAGTAAATAAGCTGGTTGTTTTTGAAAAAGAAATAAAGGACGATAAAGGGAATCACTATTTGATGCGTGTGCTCCCCTATCGAACGGATGCGGGGCAAGTAGACGGTGCGGTATTGACCTTTATTCCCATTAATGAATTGAAAAAAGCAAATGATCAGTTTACGGAAATAGCGGAACGTTACCGAGCCGTTTTTGACAATTCGTACGATGGTATCATGTTGATGGACAAAAAAGGTAAAATAATTTCTTCTAATCACGATTTTGCGGGTTTTCCTAAAGAAAAAATAAAAAATCGTTCTATTTTAAAGATGATGCCTTACCCGTATGGAGAAATTTTAAAAACGGCGATGGACCAGGTAATCAAAGGAGATCCATCCAGTTTTTTCCATTTTGAAAGTGAGGATAAAAAAGGTAAAAAGCAGTGGTTTTCGGCTACGGTAACGCCCATCATTATTGAGGAAGAAATAACTGGATTGGCCTTTATTACCAGAGATGTCACAGAGTTGAAGGAAAAAGAGATGGAGTTGCGGCAGATGGGCATTTCGCTGGAGAAGCAAGTAGCAGATCGTTCCAATGAACTGGCCATCCGAAATAATGAATTAAAAGAAATCAACAGTTATCTGGATAGCTTTGTGCACGGTGCGGCCCACGATTTAAGGGCGCCCATTACCCAGATTAAAGGAATGCTAAACTTATTTCCAAAAATTAAGGAAGTTGATAAGAAAGAAGTCGTCTTTCAGGAAATATCTTCTTGTGTCAAGCGGCTGGAAAAAACCTTGACGGGGTTGATTGAGATGATTGATTTTCAGAAAAATAATAACCGACTTTCTCATAATATTAATCTAGCTAAATCTTTTAGAGAGGTTACCGAGCAGCTGGACTACGATATCAAGAGCACCAAAGCCGAATTAAAGGTCGATATTCCTGAGGACTTAACGGTTAACTTTATCCAGGCATACATAACCAGTATTTTTTATAATTTAATGAGTAATGCCCTAAAATACAGGGACTACGACAAACCATTAAAAATTAAAGTTTTGGTGAAACAAGCGGAAGAATTCGTCGTAATTAAAGTGTCAGATAATGGAATCGGGATTGATTTGAATCGATATGGACACTTTTTGTTCCAACCATTTAAGCGATTAACGGTCGAAAGAGAAGGGACCGGAATCGGTTTGAGCATTATAAATAACGTTGTCCGTAAAAATGGAGGCCGGATTGAAGTAGAGAGTAATCTGAAGAAAGGCACCCAATTTACGGTATTTATTAAACCATTGAATATTCATGAACATGCCGTCGAATAATTGGGATATTTTATTTGTTGATGACTCCCAAACAGAAATCAACTATCTAAAGCTGTTATTTCAACTAACTGATATTCCGCTAAATCCCACTTTCATCAATTCGGCTCAACAGGCCATTGAATCGTTGGAAAATACCAGTTCTGACCAGTTTCCGGACATCGTAATCGTGGATATCAATATGCCACTGATGGATGGCTTCGAATTTGCGAAGGTTTATATGGAAAAATTTGGTAAAAAATTTCCCAATACCTGTTTTTTCATTTATAGTACCAGTATTCACTCTAAGGATATTAACCGAGCTGAAAGAATGCCCGGAGTCTCTGGTTTTATTGCTAAACCATTTGGTGATAATACATTTGAAGAAAGTATTTATCCTCATTTGCCCAAGCGTAAGGAAACTTCGCTTGACCAAAAATAATTTTAAGAAATTTGTGCATTCACGTTTGCTTTCCAAACCTTTACCCAACTTTTATAGGTAACATAATACGCTGTTAAACGGTCTTTTCGGTCGATTAGCACTAAAAAATTTACGGCTTTTCTGTAAAAACTCACTCCAAATCAAAACAACTTAAGGAACATTAATCTTTAATCTAATCTTCCTTAAATCCAGCACTTTCTGCTACTTCGCCTTATACAATATGAATTTATAATATATTTATAATTTTTAATATTTTGGCATTCTATTTGCATTTACTATAATGAATCAATATTAACCAAACCAATCATTAAATAACACTATTACTGAAATTAAAGAAATTTTTATCATGTGTCAGAAGGAATACTACCACTTAGCTGAGCAATTAGGCTCAATCAGATTAGAAATTAAAGGGCTACGAAGAAAACGAGCTACTTCAATAATGGACAAAATTAAATTACTGAAGGAGATCAATGATCTTTTGAGCGAACAAAACAAACTACTTACCTTACGACAAGAGGTATTGGCAGGAAGGCAACTATCAGATAGCATATTAATTTTATAGCTTTTCTATTTTGCTACCAGGGTTTTAGCATTACCCATTTACGATGGGCAAACATTAAACATATTAAACATTTTAATGTTTAATATAGAAAATGAAACCATCTTTTTATTTTTTAGTAAGAATAAAAAGTCTGGTTGTTAAAACTGATTAGCAGGCTATTATTTTAGTGAGAAAACAGAGGGATTTTATTAAGATGTTTTAGCAAGATTTTGTTAAAACACCAATTTAGAAAACAGAATTGTTTACAATAAAACAGACCTTTAGATGAGCACTAAAATTAAACTACAGAAGGCAATTAAGCATAAAGTCGGAAGTAAATCTACTGCTTCCCAGACGCTTCCGCCGGACTCTGCCCTTACCAATTCTTTTCTACATAAAACCGTACACGCGGCTGGACATGATCTCCGGTCTCCCCTTTTCATCATTCGTTCTTATAGCCAATTGCTCCAAAGAACACAGGAAAAGAATATGCTGAAAAATGGATTTCAGTTAATGAATGAAGCAACGGTCAAAATGGAAAAGACCATCAACGAATTTGTTGGTTTGATAGATATTTATACGCTACCCTTTCCAGAAAAAACAAATGTATCTTTTGAGGCTGCCTTTGAGACTGTACAGTTTGAGCTAGTAAGTTTACTCAATCAATACCAACCAACCCTGTCTTGTGATTTTGACAGCTTTCCAACCACCCTTTTCAACGAAAAATATTTAATCGATATCCTGACTTACCTGTTGGATAATGCGATTCGCCATAACACAGATCGACAAGATTTAGAAATTAAGGTCTTTTCCAAAAAGATAAATGATCAACTCGTTTTGGTCGTCGAGGACAATGGTCAAGGGATCGAAGATGATCCGGAGAAAGTTAGCAATCCTTTTTATACTTATACAAAAGAAGAGCAACCGGAATGTGTGGGCATGGGACTGGCTAAAGTACAGGCGATTGCTCAGGTTTCGCAAGGCTCTTTTTCGTTAGAGAGTACAGCGGGGATGACGCGGGCGATTTTTGTTTTTAATGGGTAGGCAGGGAGACGCTTTAACGTGTAATCTTTTATTGTGAATTTCTTCTCCATTATTTTATATTCTGAAATCGTCAGAATTTTGTTTTTCCAGTAAGCGTATTATTTCATTACCATATTATTAATTATTAATTTAATTATTCATTCCTTCCTTCCAGATCATTTAAAAAATTTGCAGCGGTCGTTCGCAAGGTTTCTTTACGTTCCGGGTTCATTTTATCGTAGGTACGAACCAGCATTCCCAATCTTGGATTTTTAAGAAAAAAATCACGGTTGTTATCCATAAATCGCCAGAAGAGACCATCCCAGATTAATTGCCAGTCTCCTTTTTTGTAGTTACTCATTTTCATAATATAGTTAGACCCGCTGATGTAGGGTTTGGTGGCAAAAAAACCTCCATCCGCAAACTGGCTCATGCCGTATACATTTGGGACCATCACCCAATCGTAAGCATCAATAAAAACTTCCATAAACCAGCGGTACACTTCGTCTGGATTAAATTCGCAGAGCAGCATAAAATTACCAAGTACCATGAGGCGCTCGATGTGGTGACAGTACCCGTCGCGTAATACGATTTTTATTGTCTCATCAACGGGGACGATTCCCGTGGTTCCATCGTAAAAGCTTTTCGGAATTTTTCGTTCAAATCCCCAAAAATTTCGGGTTCGGGATTCGGTGCCTTTGACTTCGTACATACCGCGAATAAATTCTCGCCAGCCGATGATTTGTCGGATAAATCCTTCCAGTGAATTAATCGGCACCTGATTTTTTTCAGCGTACTCCAGGGCGCGGTTGACCACTTCGAGCGGAGCGATCAGGCCCACGTTGAGCATTGGTGTGAGCACACTGTGATGTAAGATCGAGGCATTGGCAACAATCGCATCTTCGTAGTCGCCAAACTGATGAAAACGAAATTCAAAAAATTGCTGGAGCCATGCTTCCGTGGTGGCGCGGGTGTACGGATAAAGTGGTTCAGGCTTTAGCGCACCCAGATTATTTGGAAAATGTTTTTCGACGTAGCTAACCGCCTCTTTCCAGTACTTGTCTTTTTTGGGATAAGTGATGGCGGGGGGCGTTTTCCCTTTGGGATATTTTTTTCTATTGTCCGCATCGAAGCTCCACTTTCCACCGACGGGTTGGTCGTCTCCTTCGATCAGAATGTTGCGTTTTTTTCTTTGGTGTTTGTAAAAAGTCGTTTGAAAAAAAGATTTTTTATCAGGTTTAAAAAAGATTGTTAGATCTTCTTTTGTGTTGATGAATAATTCGTTTTCGTATTCCATTAATTTGATCTTGTATTTTTTTGCGGCGGCACGTAGTCTTCTTTCCAGTAGATAATCCGTTGGATTAATAAAATGAATTTCTGTTATGCGCTCCTTTGCCAGTTCTTTGATCAGAATTCGGATATCATGGCGTGGGTCGGTTGCTTCAATATATTTTACCTCAATCTTTTTCTTCTGTAACCTTGCAACATGTGCTTGCATGGAGGCGCGATGGAAGGCGATTTTTTGTTTGTGAAAATTATACTGTTGGAAGAAGAGGTGTTCTTCTACCAGATAGATAGGGAAACCATTTTTGTGGAGTTCGTGGTTTTGGAAAAGTTGGTGGGGGAAGAGAAGATTGATGGTCATGGGGTTTTGGGTTTTGAGTAAGTGATATTTTTAAGGAAACAAAAAAAATGCGGGAGGGTTGGGAGGAGGAGGTAATATTTTACATCATTCTATAAGTTTTGGTGAGAGAAGGTGATGTGTTAAATTTATTCATCGTGTACCAGGAAGCGAAGGAAAGGAGTTATTAGCGTATAATCTGAAGGGTATTTTGTCGTGTAGAGGCGCAGAGATACTTTGACGTGTGTATCCTTTAACGGGAAGGGTTGTCGTGCAGGACTTGTTATGCCTCAGCGTAAGAAACAGAGAGTGCTAGTGACCGTGTATATCTTTAGTGAAAAATTCACCAAAAAAAATGATTAATCATGAAAAACAACGACCGTAGAAGTTTTCTTAAAAAATCTGCACTTACTGACCGGAGGATTGCTGCCACTTTCTCCGGCAGGGATGGCTTCGCCCCCAACAGTTATGAACAAAGACCATATCAATTTCATTGGTCCCCGGGAAGGTTTTACGCCGCAGGTGGGAACCCTCGTTTCGATGATGAACTTTATGCGGAGTATTATTTTACGTCCAGTTCGGGGACTCCGTACCAAAGATCTGGATTTTTTACTGGACGAGCGGGCGAATTCCATCGGAGCGATGCTGCTACATCTGGCTGCCGTTGAACGGTATTATCAGGAAGATACCTTTGATGGAAAAACGTGGGATTTACCCGCCAAGGAAAATCATCTTTGGGAGGCTGCGGGTGATTTGGGAGATAAAGGAAGAGCGCAAATCAAGGGCTATCCGCTAGACTTTTATTTAAATGTGTTAGAAGAAAGTCGCGCCTTTAGTATTGCAGAAATGAAAAAACGGGACGACGAATGGTTGACCAAAGAACTTCAGTTTTGGGGCGGTACTTCTAATAATTATTGCAAATGGTTTCATGTCGTGGAACACGAGTCTAATCACAACGGTCAGATCAAGATGGTGAAGAGTCGGATTGTATAATAGAATTTGTTTAAGGCAAAAGGCTTCCACCTTGCAGCATATTTTTGTTGGTTTTCATAAATGCCGGAGGACTCCAGGGGCTTACGTAGAGTGGTAATTTTCTCCGGCCATTTGGCTAGCGGAAAATATTATATAAATGGTAGAATACCCGTAGAATTAAGGAATGGGATTTGTTACTTCTGGTAATGGTTCTGGCGCTTCATTTTCAGGAAATGCAAAGATTGGATACGCGATTCCTTTAGCTAAAAACATTAATTTCGAACCGACCCTGGGTGTTCTTTTTGCGGATGGTGCTACCATCGGGCAATTAGGGCTTGGCTTTTCGCTGTTTTTGTAGCGGTTTTATTTCCACCAAGGCTATTCTTGTCTTGTTTATTAAATATAAAGTAATTGATAGACCAATTTGTTTCGGCGAGTTGGTCTATTTTCATATTACCTAACAAAACCAACCAAAATTTCTCAAGACAAAATAAAATTATCTTCCTTGTCTATTCTTTGGCAGAAAGAAAAAACAAAGCAACCATATAACAAATGAATCGTTATAATACAGAACCGATTATAATAGTGCATCAAGCCCCAAATCGAATACCATGAATCACTTTCAACATATCTGCCTGTCTTGCCTGAAACCACTCCAACCCAGTCAAGATTCCTGTGATGAATGTCAATACTTCAACATCAAAACCAAAAACCTGGACGAACGGCTGTTTTTGCTTTATTTCAAATATCTGGAAGATAAAAACCTCTACATTGGAAGTATTCGTAGGGATAAACTGGCGGGCAGATCAAATTTTGATTTTGACGCATCGCTGAAATTTCTGGACGATCCCGAAACGACGGGCTCCTTACTTTCGCATTATATTTCAAAAAAATATCCTGATCTGTTTAAAGAAAAATCTTTTTCTGGAATAGGTTTTAAACCAAGCGCCAAAACCCTGGACGAAGAGAATATTGAAACGGTCAAAAAAAATCTGCTCGATCCAATCACCAAAAAAATAAAAGAAACATATTTGTCGCTGGATTTTCTGGATGAGGAAATTAAGATCCTCCGGTCGTTTCTGTTTTTACCAGCACTCTATGATGTAACCAGTGAAATGCTAAAACTGAGCTATACTTTTCAACATATTTCGAATGCCGAGTTTAGATTACGCGTCAAGAACTATAGAAAAACCGATATCTTGGAAATAAAAGGCCTAAAGCCAGAATCTTCGCGCCTGGAGCAATTAATGGTACTCAAGGAAAAAGGATTCGCTCTCGCAGTTCGTTCGTTAGCAGGTTTTATCTACGAGCTGGAAACGGCGATGGGTCACGTAGACAAGTGCGAACTTCTAAAAAGCCAATTACCCAAAGGCAATGGGTCGACCTGGATCAAATTTTACGCAAACTCTGAATACAACGAAAAACTGACACAACTTCTTTCGTATAAAACGCACTTCCCGTATCTGAACAGAGACCACACCAAAAATTTCAGGAATGAACTCAACTTGCAGGACATTGCGGAGACAATGCGTACCTGCGCCGGAAAATCCGCCGAGCTTGATCTTTGGATTTATCTGGCGTGTGCCGAAGTCGGGATTAATCCAAATGTGGAATTTGACGAGGCGGATGCGGATAAATTATCTTCTGACTACGGCATTTCCTTGTCTCTTGCGCTGGACGGAAATCTTGATAAAAAGCAGCAAGAGATGGTGAGCACTTCCGAAGCATACCAAAACCTGAAATGGTTGGTCGGTAAAGACGCTACAAATGTTCTAAATCTGCCTATTCTGGTGGGTAGAAGGCTGAATGTCTACCAGTTAGAAGTTTTTAAGCACCAGTTGCACAGTTTGACTTTAGCCCATCGGAAGTTTGCGTTCCTGGAGCTTTCGGAAGAAGCTCAGGCTGATTTATTCCGGCATTTTGTTAGTGAGGATCATCCGAATAAACGGCTTTTTGAGCGGTACGAAACAGCAGCAAAAGGGATGATTAATCAGGTTTTCCGGTTGTTATTTGTGGTTGCCGAAGATGAATTTTTGTATGATCAAATCATGCCTCTTCTAAAGGAACCGCTTGTGAGAAAGATGGAGCACGAGAATATTATGCGTTTGCTGTGGCAAAGAAAAGAAGTAAAGCTGACCGATACGCTTTTGAAAACCATCAACGCACAAGACAAAGGCGCCCTGTCCCATTTTATTGCCGGTGGGCCCAAAAATGTTGACAAAATTCCCGAAGGCGGTAAACTAAATATTTCGGGAGAAGCTTTTGAGTTTTTGGTGGCGCAAGGCCAAAGTGGTGCGCTGGACATCCGGTCGATCAATCGAATTTGTACAATCATCAATACTTATCAGGAAAAATATCCTTCCGCTTACTTTACGATGCTCTATCAAATGGCGGTCACCAGTTTTACGGATTTGCCGCGTTTTAAGGCAAGATAGCAAGGTTTGATTCTTTTCTTTTTATAAAATAAATCAGGGTCATAACATCTATTTTTGAATTACTATAAAAGTTCTTTAACCGCCAATCTTTTACTCAAATTTTTCTAACAAAAAAGGTTTTAGTACGTTAAAAAACAAGTGTTTTGGAATTGGAGAAATGGGTTTATCAACTTATACTTCAAAAAATAATACGACCCACTCTGGGGTCGATCGACCGCGGCCTTGTGCCTCGGCAAACATAATGTGATCTCTCTGAGATCATTCTGAAAATATGCGATGAAAACTGCAGAAAAAATTTCAAGGATTTAAACTTAAATCTTATTCACATACGAAATTTAAAATATGACCTTAAAAAAAAATTTGAGACCTTAAAGAAATTACTGGTTCCATTTAAATCACAATTAAATCTGCCGGAATGTTTATGAATCCCGTATCCACTATACTCTACTTCAAAGACGCGAAAAGCGACAAACAATACAACGCCTCGATAGAAAAGTCGGGTAAGCTATTTGTCGTAAATTTTGCTTACGGAAAACGGGACGGAAATTTGAAGGAAGGGACGAAAACGCCGAAGCCAGTTTCCTACGAAAAAGCGGAAGTTATTTATAACAAACTGATCAAATCAAAAACGGATAAGGGGTACGCGACGGAAGGTGGGGCCAAAAAGAAAGGTGCAGTAAAAAAGGTAAAAGATGGTGACGAGGATTTAACAAATTTCAATCTATTAAAAAAATTATTGAAGCCTTTTGAAAAAGATTTGGAAATACCAGGTGGCGGAAAATTAAAAGATGTAGTACCGACGTATGATTCGAAAAGTCCGTACACCGCAGATTGCCAACGGATGATGCAGCTTGGATTGGAGGGTCCTGATTTGAATAATTTATTCGGTTGGAATTATACCAAAGATATGTTTCTGTTTGAACACCGGGAATTCGTGACCGATGATTTTATTGGCTGGCATTGGCTGGAAGATATCGAATATGATGACCTAATATTTTTAAATGATCTTTTATATTACATTGGGGATTTTCCGACGGGAGATGGTTTTTTTCAAATTAGTAAAGGAATTCATAAAGGGAAGTTGGCTTATATTATCATGAAACGGCAAGCTACATTGGAGAGACCATTGAAAAAATAGATAAAAGTGGTTCGGTTGATGAAATCCTGGCAGCCTGTACCTTTCTAAATATTATCGAGGAATTTGACAATCTGGAAGACTTCTTTATTCAAAGAATCAAGCGTATTAAAAAGAAGGCCAAGATTGATGCTAAAAAGATAAAGGCACTTTTAAAAAAGTCTACGGCCCTCGATTTGTCCGACAAAAAATTAACGGAGATGCCACCGGACATTTTTGATTTTCCGGAAATTACGGAGTTGAACTTTTTTGATAATGAAATTAAAGAGATTCCATCGGATATAGAGAAGTTGGTTAATCTTAAAGTTTTAAATCTTGGCAAGAACGAGCTGGAAACTATAGATGATAACATAATCAAACTCAGCAAATTAAAAAGCCTGAATTTATCTAACAATCGATTTACTGAAATTCCTGCAGTAATTTTTAACATCACCCAACTCGAAGAACTCAATCTATCCGAGACCTGTAAAAGAATTTTCAACGCAAAAGAAAATTTTATATTAATGCCGCCAACGGTTACCAATTTAAAAAATCTAAAATCATTTAAATTAAGTGGGTTACGATATACCATTTCGGACTATCCTGAATTTAAACATTTGGAAGGGGACCCCATCGACTTAGATCCATTGAAGGCTGCTTACGCTGCCTACTTACAGAAGAATAGAGGGGCGCTGGAATACATCTTTAATCACGGTGATAAAAAGATGATAAAAAAAGTTCTAGACAGTAAATATAATTCCAAGACCAAAGAAATGAATTTGAGGTATCACAGAATATCCTCTATACCAAAAGAATTAGCGGACTATGATATCAAGATATTAAACCTTAGCAATTGTCATATTGGTCAATCCGAATACGTTGATCCAAAAAAACCGGCCGAATTAAAAAAGAAAAAACAAAGTGATCTCAAAAAAACGGCGGTTTTAAATAAATTGACCAATCTGGAAGAACTACTAATTGATGGCAATAATTTTCATGAAATACCGAATTTAACCAAACTAAAAAAACTAAGAATACTAGACCTAAGTAGTAACGATTTGATAGATTTTAAGATGCCGAGTTTACCGCTCCTGGAAGAACTGGATCTAGAATTTAATAGTCTTGCAGAATTACCGGATGTAAAAAAACTCAAAAACTTAAAAAAACTGACCGCAAAAAGTACCAGTCTTATACGATTTGTCATTGCACCACTCCCAAAACTGGAAGAACTTAATATTGCATCAAACCAATTAATTGAGTTTCCTAACACTATTTTTACTTTAAAAAAATTAAAACGTCTCAATATGTATTGGGCGTTTGACGGTGATGACTATAAACCAAAAATAGAAGATTTTGAGAACCTGTCTAATTTAACGAACTTAACTGTTTTTAAACAAGATTTATATAAAGAAAAATCAAAACAATATAAGATGTTGGTAGAATTTCTACCTGCTCGTTGTGAGATAAAATAATCAACACAATAAACAATAATGAAACCACAAAACACTACCCTATCCTTCAAGGACGCAAAAAGCGATAAAGTTTATAATGCTTCTCTGGAAAAATCTGGCAAGCTATTCATCGTAAACTTTGCCTATGGAAAACGCGACGGAAATTTAAAGGAAGGCACCAAAACGCCTACTCCGGTGACGTACGAAAAGGCCCTGGCGATTTACGAAAAGCTGGTCAAATCGAAAACGGACAAAGGCTATCAGGCAGCAACCACCAACGCATCTTCCACCAAGGAAGCACCTAAAAAACCGACGAAAAACCCTGCAAAAAAGGCGGCAAAGCAAACGGCAAAAAAGAAAGCGAAAAAACCCGCAACGAAAGCGAATGAAAAAGCCCGCGATACGGATGCATTATTAACCAAGTTAAAGGCGTTAATAAAATCCCAAAAGAGTCCGGTGGCGCTTTTGAATTCGCTTAATGAAACCGAACGGAATAACTTAAGACCAACGGTCATCGAATTATTAAAGAAGAAAAATTCTAACTTAAGAAAATTAAGTTTAGTTGATAAACAAATATTCTACTCCTTCGTGGAAGAGTTCCACAAAGAGCTGCTTGCTGATTCCTGGTTTCTAGGCCGACTAGCCGAGTTCGATGTCATGAAAGATTTGATCGACCATTACCGACCTGCGTGGTTAGAAAAGCATATGCGGGTTTGCTACCTGGATAAAATGTATTATTTTAAAAAGGGCTATATGAAAACACCTTTTCAATTAACCGAGAGCGCCAGGTATAAAATGGAATATTTTATCAATCAAGGTTATTCATGTAAAGACGAAAAAGATCCTTGTGCCTTTTTGTATAAATACAAAGAAACTTTGGAAGAACATATTTGGTTGTTGTTTTCCAGAGCTTCCGAAATACATCGGTCGGGAGAAATCTGGATTGATTTATTTCAAAAATTAATTGACAACAAAAAGATTACCCGAAAAAAATTAATGGGTACGATCCAGAATTTCAAGCATACGGATATCAAGGGTAAAGGACTTTATGGCAATCAGTACGAGGTCGCCAATTGGGTCTATCAATTATTGAAAGCTTTGAAACCTACTACTGCCGAATTACTTGTCATGCAAGACACGCTGATTGAAAATCTGAGTTTAAAAAAAGCGGCTACCGTCCGAAAATTCAGCATTGATTTTTTAGAAGAAATCGTATCGACAAAAGGATTTGACGTAACCAGTTGCATCCAGCAAATAGCGGCCAATATGGAGTCCATCAACATTCCGCTTTCCAGAAAACTCATCAAATTATCTTCGGCCATTCTAAAGCAATTTCCAAAACAAAAAGAGGCACTGGCAGCAGCCCTTGCAAACGGCAACAAGAACGCCAATAAAAAAGTACGGGATGCGGTCGCTACCTTTTTTGAAAACGAATTGCAGCAGGAAGTTACCACCGTCAAACAAAAACCAAAGGTAAAACCCAAAGGAAGTCTTTCGGATGAACAAATCGAAAAAGTATCCAGCTTGTTATTGAGTATTGATGACGCCAGTACCAAAGTAGCTCTGAGCATTTTAGAGAATCAGCCTTTCCCCGTAGAGCTGATGACCGAGATCTTTTTGCTTTATCATACCACGCCGGATGACGCGATCAAAAAAATAGCGGAAGGATTGATTAAAGAACACGGCTCTCAGGACTTACAAAAAAGAAGGCATAGTTTTAAATCGTTAGGTACGCCCGCAGAACTGGAAAGTGCCAACGAAAACACGATCAAGAAAAATATTAAAAAGCTGGTGACCGGTAATGAACTGGATGGCGTAAAACTGGCAAAAGCACTTTATAAAAAATACGGCGTTGGCGCTAATTACTTACTTTATGAAACCGACGAAGCGGATCAGAAAGAGATGCTACAAACATTTATCAAAGGGACGGTGCTGAAAATAAACGGCCTGGCACTGCCTACCTTTCCGGGTGTGACGTACGAGTTTCCCGAGTTGACAGAGATCGACATCTCGGATAATAATATCAAATCAATTCCAGCTAAAATAAAAACGTTTAAGAATTTGAAGGTATTGAATTTAGCTAAAAACGGAATTGAAAATATTCATAAAAACATCACGCAACTAGATCGGCTAGAAGAATTCTACATCAACAAAAATCATTATTACCATCCTTTGCCGGAATTCTTTTTCGACCTCGTATCCTTAAAAAAACTAGACATTTCGGGGACAAGTATTAATAGCGATTCTCCCATTCAGGGTTTTCAAAAATTGACCAATTTGATAGCATTTAGAATGGAGAACGAAAGTAGAACTTACGAACCCATCTATGATGACTTTCCAAATATAACCATAAAAATAACGGGTAATCCGTTGAATATGGATCCACTATCACTGGCAAAAACAGCCTTTAAGCAAGGTAACAAAAGCGCCAATGGCTTTTTGATGGATAATGGAGGTGCTGAAGATCGGCTATCGGTTTTGAAAAGTCTCTACGACCAAAAAACCAAAACCATGAATCTGGAGAATTTGGAAGCCAAAGGAACACCCGAAGAGATAAAGGATTTTGAAATCAAGCATCTTTTGGCTAAGAAATCCTATACCGGATTAAGAATGCTGGAGGCTTTTCCAAAACATTTTGCCAAGCTGGAAACGCTTGATTTAACGGACGTTGAAAGGAAAAAATCTCCGGATTTCTCTTTATATAAAAATTTAAAAACACTGATTCTCAAAGATTGCGATTTGGTAGAACTCGTAAACTTGAAAAGTTTGAAAAATCTGGAAGAACTTAGTCTTTACAGCAATGATCTCGCAAAATTTCCCGAAGAAATATTTGAGTTTTCAAATCTTAAGGAGCTTGAGCTATTTTTATGCACTCATTACGAGGTAAAACCTACGCTGAAGACCTACGATGGATTGAAAAATTTAAAAAAACTGGTTTACCTCTCCATATCTAACGATGCCATAACCGAAGAAGAGATACAGAAATTATTGCCGAAAAAGTGTACGTTGAGTAAATATTGATTTTACCGATAATGCTTTATAGCCACGAAGTCACAAAGAAGAAAAAGAAGAAGGGCTACAAAGGCGCTAAAAAGCAAAAGAAAGAAAGAAAGAAAGAAAGAAAGTATTTTTTCTACGAAAAAACCTTTGTGTCCTTGTGTCTTCGTGGCAATTTTCTTTCTTTTCCCGTATTTAAAAAATTCATTATCATCTAAAATTATGGAAACTAAAAACATCACGTTATACTTCAAAGATGCGAAAAGCGATAAACAATATAATGCTTCCCTGGAAAAATCCGGCAAATTATTCGTCGTGAATTTCGCCTACGGAAAACGGGGTGGTACTTTAAAAAAAGGTA
>Ga0209187_1001729_pt1 | contig 23780 bp, 23 predicted proteins | sample BantaG_FD_187430 | JGI IMG/M metagenome (GOLD analysis project Ga0209187, IMG submission 187430) | Marine algal microbial communities from Bantry Bay, Ireland - BantryBay_4 metaG (SPAdes) (version 2) | ecosystem: Host-associated > Algae > Red algae > Unclassified | place: Bantry Bay, Ireland...
GCAAAAATATAAAATAAGATTGAAAATGACAATAAGTGATAATTTATTGAACAGGAAAGCTACACCCAAAATAAAAGTAAAATTTTTCTTGCTTTTTAAGATAGTACCTTTCCGCTAAATCTTTTTAATCCGTTGCTCTCCTTAAAAAGGATACCGCTAAACACCCCAATCGGGTTTAGATTGGTGACTTTGGTGGTTCGTTGTTGTTTTTACCAATTAACAACCATGTAAACAGTTTGAGCATGTTCGGCTGGGTCAATATCATCTTTCGTACGAATTTGTAGATTATATCTATTTACTGCTGCCACGACAGCTAAAGAATATAGCGAATTATAGTTTTCATGTGATTTTGAAAGAAAAAAATATGCATCTTTTGGTTTAACTCCATCATAATCAAGTTTAAAGAAACTTCCTTTTGCATTTGAATAAATTCTATTAACCTTTCCAGTAGCTCTATTTGCCATAATATATAATTTTATTTATAATTTATATTAATTGTTTTGCATCATGATTCCGAGAAATGGTTCAAGCCAATTACCTTCTGAATTTAAAGTTGCTGAATAAGCTGAATGTGCCTGAATCATACCATATCCAGAAAATTGATTCCATCCATTTAAACCTCCAATTTGTTTTGCTGTATTACTTAATACATTTTTCGCAGTTGCAGTATTTAAACTTTTATTGGTTTCTTTTAATAAGGCAATTACTCCTGCTGCAATTGGACAAGCCGCTGAGGTTCCTGTATCAGAATCAAAATATCCTTTGAAGTGGCTTATTCCACAAAAATCGGGTTTTTGGCTATTCAAGGCTGCTGGTCCTGAGCTACTGTAACCAATAGCTGTTCATTTTGGTTTACTGCACCAACAGTTATCACTTTTTCATGACCATTTGCTCCCCAAATACTTTTTCCAGGTCCATTATCTGACCTACACCTCCCGTCAGGACAAGTTGCTCCACAATTGCCAGCTGCGAAAAGTACAATTATTCCTAAATTTACAGCTTGAACTACCTTTCTTGTAAAAGGATGATTTGGATTAGTAGCATAGCTGGCCTCCCAACTTTTCTGATAAATACCCCAACTATTTGAAAGAATATGTGGAGTTCCATTTTCCATAAACTGGGTTACTGCCCATTGGAATCCTTGTAAAGCAGCAGATATTGCGCCAGATGACGAAGTGCTATCAGATATACGAATATCATAAATTTTCGCTTCTGGAGCCATACTTAATGCATCTGTTGCAGTCATATTTCCGTGTCCACTCCAACCTGCTACCTTCCCCCAAGAGCTAATTGGATAGCCTCCAATAATTCTGTCTAATTCTCCACTTGTTGCCCTTCCCTTTGCACTAATTCCTCCATCAACTATTCCTATAACAATGCCTTTCCCTTTAATCGATTTCTGCCAAATTTTATCTACTCCTAACTTTTTTGCAACACTATTAATATCTCCTTTTGCAACACCTGGGCTACAATCACAAGATCCAATAGGACAGCTTGTTGTTGATTTTATCAAACTATCTTCTCTAAGGCTAAAAGGAGCAATTTGAGTATCTAATCAAACATCAACTACATTTGAATTATTCTTTAATTTATTTAGGTCATCTTTATTTAATGATGCTCTTACTATATAAGTACTTTCCTCTAAATTAAACCCTAAAGAGTCACTCATTGGAATTGGTTGATAAGATGAGTCAAACTCTAAGTCTACATTATCCAAATTTTTTGACATTGTACTGAACTGTTGTTGGAGAGATTTAGAATCATTATCAACAGTCTTTACTTCAATTAATACACTTATTTTACCATTCATATAATATATATTTTATGTACTTAATTTGCATGCAAAATCAATTGTAATTTGCGAAAATATGAAGCCTATTTAATTAATAAAAAAAGCGAAAAATGGTATTCATTATTATTTCGTTTTCATTTTAGCATAAATTATGCTCGTATTCCATAAATATAGCAACTATTTTGTTTAAATAAAAATAAAAAAGCAAGTTTATTAGTTGAGGTTTCCACTCTTCGCTATAAATAGTCTTAGTGTCCATTAGCCACACTCGGCGAGATTTGCAAACTTGCCGCATCTATATTTTAAAAACTAAAGTAAGCATTTGTAATGCGATTAGTTTTTACAAATGCCATTTTCAACATCATATTCATTTACTATCGTCTGCTTAGAAAACTTTCTACGAAAAAACCGAAGCCTCCAAAATAGCCCCGATTTCTATGGTTTATCCAAATATATTTTCATTTTTTTTCAATACATAACTTGCGTTTTCATTCTTGCATTTGCTTTAGTAACCCTTACAAGGTTTTTTCTAAGAAAACGTCATTAGTTTTTGGGTTTTCTTAGCCAACATAAGGGCACAGGTATATATATTATGATAAGGATTACTTTTGACTTACGGCTGGATTGATGGAAATCAAAAGATAAAAACAGCTATAAAACTGCCTTTATCTTTCTTCTATGAAAATATATATCCCATAGCCCATCGACCTTAATGCTGACTGGTTGCTCCCCAGCAGAGTCAGTTTCCTCTTCCAGCCGGTGGTGCCTAAGTTAATCTTATTGCCTTCTAATAACAAATCTAAAAATGATTAAGCTGCTATGGCGTAGTTATAATTGTTGTCGTACATTTTTTGTTTGATTACTACAGCAAACACCCGGTGAATAATTTTGTTTCTTACTGCATTTAATGCACTCATTTTATGTTTGCCTTCGGCTAATTTGCGCTTGTAATAACGTCCTAAATCACTATTGGTTCTACCGACTGATACCGCACATAAATGCAATAAGGTTTTCATTTTTTTATTGGCTTTATGGCTTACGCTGTCTTTATATTTCAAACTTTTACCACTTTGATATTTAAAAGGAGCTACCCCACAATAGCAAGCCATTTGCTTTGCTGAAAACCCGTTTTTAAACTCATTGGTAATAATAATGAAGGCTCTGGCAGTTATTTTACCTACATCTGGTACCGAACAGATCAGCTTCATCAACCACTTTAAATGTTCATCACTTTCAATCAACTCCTCTATATCTTTTTCTACTGCTTTTATCTGTTTATCAAAGAATTCCAACACTTTATCTATATGTTTATTGGTTGATACAGTAACTGATGGGCTTAAAAAAGCTGTCTTTTCTCTTTGATTAAGCTTATGGGAGTTGCGCTGTACCATCAACTTTTTTCTCAGCTTGTCTAATTCATCTAAGCTATAAATAATATTTCTTTTGGGCTGATAAATAGTCAATCTATCTGCATAACGAACACCATACTGTACTATTCGATGCGCATCTACTTTATCATCTTTACCTCTGGTTAGCCCACCAGATAATTTAATACTCATCGCATTTTCAACACTAAAAATAGCATTCATTTCAAGTAACACCGTAATTAAAGGATTACAGTAAATACCTGTTTGTTCTATGCAGAAGTGGCAATCGGGTAATTTTATGCCATATTGTTTTAATGTTTTTAAAAGCCAGCTCTTTATAGCGGTAGTATTGTTGTTAACTACCTTGTGAGTGATGGGGATTAAACCTTTTAGCAAATAAAAATCTAATTGATGCTTAGAAGTATCAATTCCAAAAACATAATCTGGTTTTTTCTTCATATTTTTATGAAAATTTTAATACGAGAAGTTAAATAACTAAGTGTAATTCTAATCCTTACTATTAGGTCTGAAAGCCTTATTTTCTATTTGAAATTATTACTTAGTAAAACCGGAGGTGGATTTAAACGGGGCTTAGGCCTGAAAACCTTGACAGCAAGCTAAAGTGCCACCCCCGGTTTTAACTTCTTATAGTTGGTTAATAAATATGCAAATTTCTAAAACAACTTGACAAAATGAAAATCAAGTACGTATCAATATTTTTATAAAATATTATTAGGCAAAACTAAAGGATTGTAACGTTTATCCTTTTTGTGGAGCAAAGCGGAACAAAAAGATTTAGCGGACAGCGGGACGGGTGTTTCCACGAGCATCACGCTTTCGCTCCAAATCTTTTAAGTACTATTCGTGGCACGACTGAAATATACACTTACAAGTCGTGGCACGAATTTGAGGTTTGGCTTGGTTAGCGATGACACCTTTTTTTGAAAGAGGTCACCTTGCCGTTTGGAGAAATGACATTTCTTTAAGAAATGTCATTTCTTAGTACGCCCCTAACTACAACCGCTGGTACTGCCACAATTTAAACACTTATAGCAAGTGCCGTTGCGGATGGTAATGTGGCCGCAGGTGGAGCAGGCGGGTGCGTCGCCGTGCATATCTTTGGCGTGTTCGCTTAGGTTGTTGTTGGTGGCTGGCTTTGTTGCAGTAGCCGTTGTTTGATGTGTGGAGCTTTTGCCATTTGGACTAACTGCCGTTTGTTTGTTGCTACCATGTTGGCCATTAGTAGTTAGGCCGTTTTTTTTTAGGGCATTCTCAAACAGTTCCTTTTTATCCATTTGCGAAGGATGGTCGGTCAAGTCTTCGGCGTGTACCAAATCGGTTCTGCCACAATATTCGTAGGCCAAAATACGGAAGATGTAATCTACTACCGAGTTGGCATTTTTTATATAGGGATGATCGACAAAACCGGCTGGCTCAAAACGGGTGAAGGAAAACTTGCTTACATATTCTTCTAAGGGTACGCCATATTGTAAGCCTACCGAAACGGCTACGGCAAAACAGTTGAGCAGGCCTTTTAGGGTGGCGCCTTCTTTGTGCATCTCTACAAAAATTTCGCCGAGCGTACCGTCTTTGTATTCGCCGGTGGTTAAAAATATGCTTTGTCCGTCTATCTTACCTTTCATGGTAAAGCCCGATCGTTTGGCGGGCAGTTTTTTCTTTTCTATTATGGTGCTCAGCTCGCGCATAAACAAAGTGTCGTCGCTTTCGTTAATGTATTTTTTGCAGAGGTCTAATACTTTTTCTGGGGTTAGGGGTGTTAGCGTTTCATATTCTTTAAGCGAGCTATTGCCATTTTTTACATTAATATCGATGGATTGTAGCGGTTCTTCAACTGGTTTTATTTGCTGACTAACCGGCACGCCATCTTTACCAATTTTAAATTTCTTTTTGTCTGATTTGTTGCTCAATGGCTGCGACAGTTTACAACCGTCTCTATATAAGGCATTGGCTTTTACGCCCAGTTTCCAACTTAAATAATAGGCATCTGTAATTTCTTCTACGGTTGCTTCGTTGGGCAGGTTAATGGTTTTTGAAATCGCTCCTGAAATAAAACTCTGTGCGGCTGCCATCATTTTTATATGTCCGCCAGCACTAATATAACGTTTGCCTATTTTACCACACTTGTTAGCGCAATCAAAAATAGGATAGTGTGTTTCTTTTAAATGTGGTGCGCCTTCAATAGTCATCGTACCACAAACATAATTATTGGCCGCTTCTACTGCTGCTTCTTCAAAACCCAATTCAAATAATAAATCGAATGCCGGGTGCAAAAATTGTTTTTCGTTAAAACCCAATCGGTTCATCGTTTCTGTACCCAACACCCAACTGCTAAAAGCATAGCCAATTTCGAAAGTACCGGTACAAGCTTCGTCTACCTTGGCAATATCTTCTAAGGTTAAACCTTTGTTTAATAGCGTATCTGGATTAATAAAGGGGGCGCCCATAATAGATCCCTTGCCTTTGGCGTAATCCACTATGTCGGTAATTTGGGCATCGGTATAGCGTAAATTTTTAAGGGTTTTTGGTATAGATTGATTGATGATTTTGAAGTAACCGCCACCCGATAATTTTTTAAATTTAACCAAAGCAAAATCAGGTTCAACGCCGGTGGTGTCGCAATCCATTACTAAACCTATGGTGCCGGTTGGTGCTAATACGGTTGCTTGTGCGTTGCGATAGCCGTATTGTTCGCCCATTTCAACGGCATCGTCCCAAGCATTTCGGGCAGCTTGTAATAAATAATCTGGACAAGTTTTATCATCAATACCCATTGGCTGAATACCTAAATTTTCGTAGGCAGCTGTATTGTTGTAAGCCGCCGCACGGTGGTTACGCATCACCCGCAACATAGGCGTTTTATTTTTTTCGTATTGATTAAATGCGCCCAATGCTTTGGCGAGTTCGGCAGAGGTTTTGTAGGCCGTACCCGTCATAATAGAAGTAATTGCTCCGGCCATAGCACGGGCTTTGTCGCTATCGTAAGGTATGCCGCTCACCATTAATACCGAACCCAAGTTGGCATAACCCAAACCTAAAGTTCTGTATTGGTAACTCAATTGCGCCACTTCTTCCGATGGAAACTGCGCCATTAAAACAGAAATTTCCAACACGATCGTCCATAAACGGCAAGCGTGTTCAAAGGCTTTTACATCAAAAGTTAAGGTATCTTCGTTATAAAATTTACGTAAGTTTAAAGAGGCTAAATTACACGCCGTATTATCTAAAAACATATATTCCGAGCAAGGGTTAGAGGCGTTGATGCGTCCACCTTCGGGGCAAGTATGCCAATCGTTAATGGTTGAATCGTATTGAACGCCAGGGTCGGCACATTGCCAAGCGGCTTTGCCAATTTGATCCCATAAATCTTTAGCTGGTATGCTTTGCATGGTTGAGCCATCTGTTCGGGCCACCAAGTTCCAGTTTTCATCTTGCTCTAATGCCTTAAAAAAACTATTAGGAATACGAACTGAGTTGTTGCTGTTTTGTCCGGCCACGGTACGGTAAGCTTCGCCTTCGTAGTCGGCTGCATAACCCGCATCAATTAAAGCTTTTACTTTTTGTTCTTCTTTTTGTTTCCAGTTAATAAAATCTAATATTTCTGGATGATCTAAATCTAAGCAAACCATTTTGGCAGCACGCCTGGTTGTTCCGCCCGATTTTATGGCACCGGCTGCTCTGTCGCCAATTAATAAAAACGACATTAAACCCGATGATGTTCCGCCACCCGATAAAGTTTCGCCTGCGCCTCTTATGGTTGAAAAGTTGGTGCCTACGCCAGAACCATATTTGAAAATACGGGCTTCGCGCGTCCATAAATCCATAATGCCGCCTTCGTTTACCAAATCGTCTTCAACCGATAAAATAAAACAAGCGTGTGGCTGCGGACGTTCGTAAGCGTTGGTCGATCTTTTTACTTTTTCTGTTTTCGGATCTACATAATAATGCCCTTGCGCTTTGCCTTCAATGCCATAAGTATTGTGCAAACCCGTGTTAAACCATTGTGGCGAATTAGGCGCTGCCATCTGCCCTAAAATCATATAAGCCATTTCATCGTAAAAAGCTTTGCCGTCTTCTTTGGTTTTGAAGTAGCTGTGTTTTTCGCCCCAATGTCTCCAACAATCTGCCAAACGGTGGGCCACTTGTTTTATCGAATTTTCTGAACCGAGTGAACCATCTTCTTGAGGTACGCCCGCTTTTCTAAAATATTTTTGAGCCAAAATATCGGTTGCTACTTGCGACCAACTATTGGGTACTTCTACATCATTCATCTCAAAAATAGTTTCGCCGTTTGGGTTTTTTATAATAGAAGATCGGGTGTCGTAGGTATATTGATCGTATACGTTGTTGTTTTTTTGGGTAAAATGCCTGTCGATAGTTATGCCATTCGCTTTGCTCATCAAGGTTAATATTCTTTATACGGGTTAAATAAAATTGGTAAATGATTGGAATTTGCTGACAATTGTTTCATTGCGTTTAGCTAATCATTCAATCATACAAAATTAGCACTACTGCTCGAAAACGAAATTCTACTTTTCAACAGAAAATGGGAAAAGTGAGGGAAGTTCACACATGGCGATGTTAATAAATTTAATAGCGGTTGTTTTGTGTGAAAAAAGATGGTGTATAAGATGCTCATTTTCGATAAATGAGTGGGAAATGGTATTATTTGAGGCTCCACTGCATAACTTTTCCACACATTGTTTATAAAGGTTGGAGAATTGGTTGCAAATAAAGCTTTTTGAGGTTTCTATGGCTTGAAGTGCACAAATTCTGAAAAAGCTAAAATTGATGTTGAAGAAATTTGTAGATACTTTAGTATCGATGTAACTTCCAAAAGTATACTTTTTATTTATTGCTTAATAAATATTAGCTTTATAGCCTCAATTTGATACATTTATAAATGAATAAGACCTACACAATACAAGACATTCAATTAGCCTATCGAAAACTAAAAAGCTATTTTTATTATGATAACACTTCACTTCATATTAGAGAAGCTTTAGCAAAATTTGAAGGAGCAGGTAATATCGAAGATAAACTTAGAGAACTTCTGAAAATCATCAATGCTAAAAATCCAATTAAAACAAAAGGATTCCAATTTTTTTTAGATAAAATTTCTATACTGGTTTTACCTAAATCTTACGAAAGTGATAAGTTAAGTGGACAAGATGAGTTTATATTGTCAAATAGAATTCCTTCTCTACAATTTAAATTAGATAGAATTAATTACTTTATTGATGCACCTATCCAAATTCACATTATATCTGCATTGTGGATTATGAAAGAGGGATTTCATCTTCAAAAACATTTTGATAAAAATAATTATGGATACAAAATAGCAATAAATGAAAACGGTGAAATAAATTCGGGATTAAGATTGTTTGAAAAATACTTTGAGCAATATCAAAACTGGAGAGATCGCTCAATAAGTGCAGCAAAAGATTTACTTAAAAAAGATCAAGATGCTGTTATTGTTCAAATGGACGTAAAAGAATATTTTCATAATGTTGAGCTTGATTTTTTGAAAATTAAAGAAGAAATACTGAATGAAGGATGTGACAAACCCTTAAAATTAACCGATTTACTAAAAAAAATAAATCAAACTTATAGTGAAAAACTTCAAGAAGAAGAAAAAACCTTTAAAATCAATAAAGATAAGCCACGCTTGCCTATTGGGCTTTTATCGTCTGGCGTTTTAAGTAATTGGTATTTGAAAAACCTTGATGATAAAATAGTAAAAAATTTAGCTCCTGTATTTTATGGTAGATATGTAGATGATATTGTTGTAGTATTAGCAAATATAAAATTAGAGGATGAAAATTCACCTTTTCAAAGTTTTGTTAAAAAATACTTTATAAAAAATGAGATTTTAAAAGAAGCCAAAAAAGATTACCAAATATGTTTAGAGAAAACGAATTTATTTATACAAAAAAAGAAGTTTTCTATCCTTGAGTTTTCACACGAAGAATCTTTAGCTGCAATCAATAATTTTGTGGTCAAATTAAAAGAAAATAGTTCTATTTTTTGGATGTTGCCTGAAGATGAAGAAGACAGTAAAGATTTTGATGAAAGTGCTAATGACTTAATATATGGAGACACCATCAACAAATTGCGTAGCCTAAATGAAATTATTCCAAGTAAATTCGGAGCGTCAGTTTTTTTAGCTAAGAAAATTTTGAGTAGTCTTTTAGCAGATGAGTCCCCAACTCCAAAAACTGATCAACAAATTCTATCTTTTTTTCGTGGTAAATACGCATTAGAGTTTTATCATTTATGGGAAAAGGTTATTACTTACTTCGTAATTAATGGAAAGAAAAATCAGTTTTGGAAATTTTATAAAACTTGCTGCAATGCGATTAACACACTAATATGTGGCGAATACAATAAAAAAAGTGGTAAAATAAAATACTATTTAAAAAATCATTTGAAACAATCTATCGCAATGGCTATTGCATTAAAGCCATCTTTTTTACTTGAAGAGGGTGGTCTTTCTAAAAAATTTAAAAAATACAAAGACGGCATAGATATAAAGGAAATTCAAAAATTGACTAATGCATTTAGAAAATCTAATCTTATACGGCATAATTATATTACCATGCCATTACTTAATTATACTGAGTACTCATTACAGTTTGATTCACCATATTATAAACCTTTGTTAATTGAAAATGAAGTAAGATTTTTAAATTCAATTAAGAAAGAAGACTTAGAGATTCATTTTGACGCATATAAATATTCACCAAGGCACATTCACCTATTTGAAACAAATATACATGCCTTTTATTTGTTTTTATTAAAGTCATCAAATGGCGAGAATTTCAATAAAGCACTATTGGAGGAGGTTTTGGGAATGAGTTTTGATAATTTCTATCGTTTAAACTACGACTTCAGGAAAGATTTAGATGACAATTTTAAAGCAATATTAAAAAAGCAATTTTTTAGTATAGTAGATGGTGAAAATAATTATGCTAAGATTAAAATAGGAGATGATAGTAATAGGTCCCAAAATATTTCAGTTGCAGTTGCAAATCATTGTGTAAACAAAGCAAATATTGAACTTTCTATAAAAAACAAATCAAAAGTTACAAGCATCAAAAAAGAGAATTTAATAAGAATTCTTAATCAATCAGAAGAAGAAAAAGCAGATTTCTTAATCTTACCTGAAATATCGATTCCATTTAAATGGTTGATTCGCTTATCTGATGAATCCAGAAGGAAGCAAAGGGCTTTCATTACAGGAATTGAACATTTTTCAATAAAAAAAACATGCTATAATTTTATGGTTACAGTTTTACCTATCAAAATTGGGGAACAAGTTGAAAGCATAATTATACCAAGATTAAAAAATCATTATTCACCCGATGAAGAATTATTAATAAAAGGAATTAGATACAAGGTGCCCGAATCGAAAGATTTTTATTACCACTTATTTAAATGGAAAGGCATAAGTTTTGTTTGCTTCAATTGCTTTGAATTGGCTGATGTAGAACACCGAGCATTATTTAAAGGGAAAGTTGACATCATTTTTGCTTCGGAATACAATAAAGATTGGAAATACTTTTCGAATATAGCAGAATCAATTACAAGAGATGTTCATTGTTATTATGTTCAATCTAACACCTCAGATATTGGCGACAGCAGAATCATTCAACCAACGGAAAGCAATAGAAAAGATATATTAAGACTTAAAGGAGGCGTAAAAAGTTCTGCCTTGGTTGGCTTATTGGATATTCAAAAACTTAGAGCATTTCAAGAGAAAGAGTTTTTTTTACAAAAGGAGCTTAAAACGTTCAAACCTACTCCACCAAGTTTTAATAAGGATGGTGTAAATGATCGATAATTTTCTGGTTGTAATCCTAATTCAATTCAACCATTTTTCAATATTGATTTTGCTTGAATCCATTCTTCCATCCCAAACCATCAGAATAATAATTTGCGAAGCTGTAACCCGATAAAAAATTTTGTAGTTGCCTGAGATTAAATATCTAACACCTATGGCAGAAGTAGCTAAACCTAAATTCGGATGTGTAGAAAGTAGTTGTAATTCACTTTTAATAGCCTTAGCCAACTTTATGGAATAGTGATTGCTTTTATTCCGTTCATTAAAATATTGCAGCGTTTCTTTAAAAGCTATTTCTGCAAGCCTTGTCCAAACTATTGCTCTAACCAAGCTTCAATATCTTTAAAAACAGCCTCATTACTTTTCCCTCCTTCTTTCTCAAACATTTTTTGGCTGGCTTCAATATACTCCGCTTCAAATTCACTTAGCGTATATACTTCGTCTTGCGCATCCATATATTTTTGAAACTTTTGTAGAGTAGTGGTTTCATTGATCCTTAATATTTTTTGAATCAGGTTATTTTGTAATTCTTGATGGCTCATTATTTTTTAATGTAAAGATAAATTTTAATTCCAATCTTACCAATCTTGATTTAGTAGTCTCTCATCTTATTTTGATTGCACCCATTGCCGAACTTTTTCCTGTACTTGCTCATCTAATAAAGTATTACCATCCAAAAATTGCTTTCTGGCATGTTCAATTCTACTTTCTTGGTAAGCGGTTAGCTCGTAAAAATCACTCGGTGAATTATTTTCCAATAGGTTAACCATAGCTTTTATAAAAATCGACATCATCAATTTTTGAAATCTGATCCGTAATTTTTTGTTTTAATTCAATAGCACTCATTATTCAAATTTAAATCATTTTAAGTAATTCTACTCATTGATCACTCGCTTTAAGTGTATTTATTTAATAGATAAAGCGAACAATAAATATTATTACTCGCTTTAAGTATTAAAAATATCTACTTAAAGCGAGTATTATTTAAATTAGAGAACCGCTGTAAGCTTTTTAATTATGATGAGTTAGTCTTAAACAACACGCTTCAATAAGGCCACATTTTCAATATGATAAGTATGTGGAAACATATCTACTGGTTGAAAAGCTTCTATCTTGTAGTGTGCTGACATTAAGCTTAAATCTCGAGCTTGTGTGGCTGGGTTGCAACTTACATAAACAATTTTTTGAGCCTTGGTTTGCAATACCAACTCTAAGGCTGTTTTGTGTAAGCCCGCCCGAGGTGGATCTACTATTACCACATTTGGAGCACCGTGTTTCGCCAAAACATCATTTAATGCTTGGCGTATTTCGCCTGTATAAAAGTGGGCATTTTCAATACTATTGAGTTGTTGGTTTATCTTGGCATCTTTTACAGCGTCTTTATTACTTTCTACTCCAATAACCGTTTTGCAATAATGGGCAAGATATAGGCCAATTGTTCCAGTACCGCTGTACAAATCGTACAACACATCATTGGGCTGTAAATTGGCAAATTGTTTAACCACATTGTACAACTTTACTGCTTGGTGGGTATTGGTTTGAAAAAACGACTTTGGGCTAATTTTAAAAGTCAAATCTCCTAACTGTTCATTAATAAAACCTTTGCCTTTCCAGCATTTTACTTCTTGATCGTAAATAGTATCGTTACCTTTATTATTATGCACATAATGATAGGAGGTAATTTGTGGAAACTGTTGCTCTAAAAAAACAAGCAAGTCAAGTATTTTTTGATGCTGTGGTTCAAAGTAAGTAACAATAACCATCCACTCGTTTAAGGTGGTGTTGCGAATAAACATAGTTCGTAAGAGGCCATTTTTGTTTAGAATATCGTAAAAGCTTAAATCGTTTTCGAGGGCATATTTTTTTACGGCATTTCTAATTTGGTTGCCCAAGTCATCTTGCAGGTAGCAATGTTCAATGTCAATTATTTTATCAAAAAAACCAGGTACGTGCATACCAAGTGAGGGCGATTGTTTAATTTTTTCTTCCGATTGTATTTCTTGTGGTGTTAACCATCTTTTGTTAGAAAAAGAATATTCCATTTTGTTGCGGTAATATTGATGTTGATCGGCTGTAACAATTGGTAAGCTTTTGGGCAGTTGCAATTTACCAATTCGTATTAAAGTATCGGTAACAATTTGTTGTTTGTAGGATGCTTGTTTTTCGTAGCTCAAATATTGCCATTTGCAACCGCCACACCATTCAAAGTGTGCACAAAATGGTTCAATTCTTTCGGGTGAAGGGTTAATGAGTTGCTGCACTTTTGCTATGGCATAATCTTTTTTATTTTTGGTTACTAGTATGTTGGCTACATCGCCGGGTACGCCATTTTCAACAAAATATACTTTGCCTTGGTTACGGCCAATTGCTTTGCCTTCGGTAGCATAGTTTTCTAAAGTAATGTTTTCTACAATTTTATTTCTTCGGTTGCGGCCCATTGGGCAAATGTAACATTAGCAATTTTCAATACTAACTATATTATGAAACAATTTTGCCTGACCTTAGCTATCTTTGCAACGTCTAAAAAAAGAAACAGGTATAAAAATAAGTATGAACAATTCGATAGTTGATGATTTAAAGTGGCAGTTCAGGTATGGAAATGTAGTTAACCGCTTAATTTTGGTTAACGTAATTGTGTTTTTAATTTTCTGTGTGGTGCAGCTATTTTTCTTTTTTGCACAAAAAGAAGCCTCGTACCATATCTTAATGAAATGGTTACATTTACCTACTTCACCTCTGCAAATTATTAAACAACCCTGGGGCTTTTTAAGCTATCAATTTTTGCACGATGGCTTTATTCATATTTTATTTAATATGCTGTGGTTATATTGGATGGGCAGAATTTTGGTGCAGTATATGAACCAAAAGCGCATTTTAGCACTTTATCTTTTAGGTGGCTTTGCAGGCGCATTATTGTGTATTTTGGCTTATAATATATTCCCTGTATTTAGTGCTGCTGTTGGTTCTGCGCGTTTAGTTGGTGCATCGGCTTCGGTAATGGCTATAATTTTAGCTACTGCTACTTTACTTCCTAATTATGAAATACGTTTAATATTTATAGGCTTTATAAAATTAAAATACATTGCCTTAGTGGCAGTTTTGTTAGATGTGGTTACTATAAGCCAAAGTAACCCTGGCGGCCACATTGCGCATTTAGGCGGCGCTTTTTTTGGTTGGTTATTTGTGTATCAATTACAAAGAGGTACAGATTTATCAAAAGGATTAATAAACTCAGCAGAATGGTTACAGCAAAAACTAAGTAAAAACCCAAAACCAAAAATGGCTTACAAAAATGAAGAGCGGATTAATAATGAATATTCTCAAACAAAAAAAATCAAGCAGAAAGATACACAAGCCGAAGTAGATGCAATTTTAGATAAAATAAGTGAAACAGGATATAGTAACCTTACCAAAGAAGAAAAGCAAATTTTGTTTAGATTTAGTGAAGAAGATTGACTTTGTGAGTTTTAAAAAATGTTAAAGTTTTATTCTTTTTTAAGATGCTCCTTATTTGTAACTCATTTGTAACTACTGCATCCTTTATTTGCATCATAAAATTTAAAAAAGATGTCAAAAAAGAAATCAACAAGTAACGCCACAATTAAAAATACTATTTCAGCAATTCAGCAAAAAGCAAATAGTTTTAACAAAGAAGCTTTAACTGCTACTGAAGAATTAGTAGAAGGTTCTGTAAATACAGTTAAAAAATGGCAAGATTTAATGGCTAAAGTATTAAACAGTAGTACTGAGTTGTTAGAGCGTCAGCAAAAATTTTCAATAGATGTGTTAGAAAATGTAGTTAACCAAACCAAAAGTGGTGGCAACCGCGCGAAAGAGTTAGTTAATTTCGATTTTAACTTTAAAAGCATTTGGGAAAAGAATAAGGAAAAGTTATCTGCAAAAAACTTAATTACCAACTTTAAAAACAATGCTGATGAAATGGCAGATGATATTGTAAAGAAAGGTAAAAAGATAACTGCAAAAGCAAAAAAAGCGACAAAAAAGGGTGTTGAAAAAGGTACTAAAACTGCTATTGCCGCTAAAAAGAAAGCAAATATAAAGGTAACAAAAGTTGCTGCCAAAAAAGAAAAAATAGTTGCTACCACAAAAAAAGCAGTTGAAGAAAACGTTGCCCAATAATTTTTAACAATAAAAAATATAACGATGATAAACAACATAAAAGAACAAGCAAATACTGCAACAAAAAAGGTAAAAGTTAGCGTTGAAAAAAATGTAGATATATTAACTGCTAAGGCTATTGAGTTAAATAAAACAGCCATGGAAGTTAGTAATGAGGTAATAGATGATGTAGCGGAAAAAAGCAAGTTAGTTGGTGCTACCATTTTAAAAGTTACCAAAAACAATGTTGAACGAGTTGATTTTTCAAAAGGTTTTAAAGGCGTAAAAGAAAACGTATCTAAAGCCAACAAATTGGTTTTAGCAACTGCAGAAAGCGTTGTTGATGCTGGCTTTGAAAATACTAAAAAATGGCAAACTATTGGTGAAAAAGCTGTAAACGGCAGTTTAGAAATTGCAGACAAGCAACAAACCATTATTTTTGATAATTTGGGGGTTTTAAAAAATCAGTTAAACAACTCTTACAGTAGAATAAAAACTATATTTAGTAAAAACTAATTTAGGTTTAAGTTACAATAAAATAGAGCTAGGCTTTCAATTGCCTGGCTTTTTTTGTTTACAGTATTCGGTTTGCAAAACGGCTGAGGCTTTAAAAATTTGTTATATTATTTTAAACAATATTAGTATAACATCACCCGATTATTCAACAATTATTATTATCATATTGGAAATGCTTACCGTAATAACCTTTAATTAGATAAAAGTATTGAGGCATACCAAAACGCTATTGCAGCAGCTAATAAAACGTGATAGACACCTTTCTTTTGTGCCTTTAGTATAGGAAATTTTAGCCGAAATTAACTTTGAAATAGGTAATTATAAGAAAGTCTATTTCCGAAAACGATATTTGTAAGTGAAGAAAAAAAGATCTAAACCTTAAAGATTACTTTTAAACAATAACCAAAAAATCCGACTTAAAATTAAGCCGGGTTTTTATTTGTAATAATCAATTCAAAATTATTTTAGTTGCAATTTCCACCTAAACTATCAATCCAATTGGTAAGTAATTGCAAACCTTCATCGTGAATAACCGAACGGCCCAACTCTGGCATAGACACATCTAACTCTAAAGAATTTAAACGATAAATCATTATAGATTCATTTGATGAACCTGGCACTAACGCATACTCTAAACCACCACTTCCGCCACCTGCTGCAACGGGAGGTTTACATTTACCCAAATGGGTACTATCGGTTTGTTCATAGTTCAAAAATAAACTGGTATTATTGGCGGGTCCATCAGCATTATGGCAATGTGCACAATTAATATCTAAATAAGTACGTGCTTTATTTTCTAAACTTGCATCAGCATCATTAAACAAAGCCGTTTTAGGTACGTTTGTCATTGCTGGTAAGCCATTTAACAAACCCAATTCGCTCCATTTTTCAAGCTGATTTTTACTGCCAGTTGGATATTCAAAATTTTTATTTAAAAGCCGGGCTTTAGGTCCAATTAATACCATTTCTCCTCCAAGTTCGTGGCAACCTTTACATTCATTATCGTTTGGTATGTTGTATAAAGTACGGTGAGTGCTCCCGTCAAAATGAAGCCACTCCACATTTACTTGACCGCCTGCTACTTTATGTTTAGCTTCTGTTTGTTCCTCATTCCAAATATAATTAGCGGCCTCCCACTCCTTATTTTTTCTAATTAGTAAGCGAGTTTCAATAATACGTTTGCCCTTATCAACATCATTAAAATCATTTAAATAATAAAATGTTTTAATAACAATAGTGCCATCGGGAAAGTCTAAAGTTTTCTGGCCTTCATTAATATAATTAACTTTATTGCCTGGTGGTAAGTAAATCAACCTTTGTTTAGAAGCATAATTTGCAAATAAACCTGTTGTTAGATTATAAGGTAATAAGGTTGTATTAGGATTCATATTATTTATTTCACCATCAAAAAAGTTATATTCACTTAAATTTTTGAAAGGTACTCCCTCAAAATCAAACAATGTTTCTGTGCTATATAATTCTTGTTCAGGCGCAGGGTTTATTGGTTCTTTTTCGCAGGCATATATTAGCCATAAAATACCAAATAAAATTAAAACAACTTTCTTCATTTGCTTAATATTTTTATGATGCGCCTAAAATGTTATAATTCACAATGCAACCGTTATAATTTATTGTAAAAGTGGGGCATTTACCTCAACTTCTGGTAAACTTTCTTTGGTACAATCAAAATATTGAACATCTCTTTCAATTGTTTGGTTACCTGGAAAGTTTCCTAAATCTAAATTAACAATAGCACCAGAGTTTTGTACACAAATACTATTGTCGTCTTTCAAATTATCTAATGAAGTAATGCCATCCCATAAAATTTCTGGCACATCGGTACAACCAGGAAAAAAGGTGCTTAAAACGCTTCCAATAGCGTTTGGTTTTTCTGGGCAACCTGCGCCATCCGCACGGCTTATGGCATTGTCGTGTATGTTCAAGTTTCTTGGGTAAGAAATATAATCAGTATCATCCCAAGTAGCGCCACTAAAAAATGCTAATACTTCATAATCTACAACACCAATACTCATTAGGTTGTTGTTTTCAATTACATTGTCAAACACTTCAACATTGCTTGAGGCTAATAACATAATTCCGGTACCTGGCGGCACTTCTGCTACAATGTTACCTTCTGGTGCAAAATTTTCATAATTATTATTTTGTATTGTATTGTTAAATACTCGCGTGGTATGGCCTTGCCCAGCAGGTAAGCCTGGCAAATCAAATACTAATAAACCGCCTGTATTATTAATAGCAGTACAATTGTACACATCTGCCCATTTTGTATTTTCAAATTCGATGCCAGCAACGTTGTTATCGGCAACAGAATTACGCATAATAACGTATTCGCACTGCCCAATGTACAAGCCAGCATCCGATGCACCTTTGGCATAACAACCATCAACCAAAACGTGTTTACAAGTAGTTGGATAAATGCCATAAGCACCATTTTCGGCCTTAGCTTCACCTTCCCATATGGTTGAAACATTAATGAAAGAAAACCCTTCGCAATCTTTAGCTTTTATGCCATCACCAATTGTATTTTTCACCATCAGGTTTGCAACCATTGAGTTTTTGTTGGCTGTAAATTTTAAACCTTCTGCACCTGCGGTTTGGTTGCTAAAATCTAAAATAGTTTCTTCTCTGCCTGCGCCCATTACTACAATGTCACTTTTATCAATTAATGATAAGGTTTTGGTAATAGCAAATGTACCAGCACCAAAGCTAATAGTATCGCCATCATTCATCAAAATCATTGCTTCCTGTATGTTTTCTTCCTCAAAATTTGCGGCATCAAAAGTCCATTTCCCAGTTATGGTTTCATTTACACAAGTACAATTTTCTTCGTCAAAAATATCTAAGGTAGTAAAATCACTATCATCACATTGCGAACTGGTTAATACCTCACAATCATCTTTACAGCCAGTAAAAGTAACGCATACTACTACAGCAGCAAGAAAGAAATAGTTAATAAAGTTTCTATAAAATTTCATAATATTATATAATTTAAATTTAAGCGTTTAAGGCTCTTAATCGTTGTAATAAAGTTGGGTGCGAGTAATAGAAAAACACATAAGCTGGGTGTGGATTTAAATTGCTTAAATGATTGACAGATAATTTTTTTAAGGCATTTATTAAAGCCTTACCATTAGTGGTAGCCTTTGCAAAAGCATCTGCTTCATATTCATTTTTACGTGAAAATACATTCATAAATAAACCTAAGATAGTAGAAATTGGGCTAAACAAAATACCAAATGCAATTAAGCCAATATGAAAAGTTGGTTTTTCAACTCCAAGTGCTTGAGATAGTATTGGGCTTTTTAATGCCAAACCCAATATAAAAAACATTACACCAGTTTGAACAATGGAAATTGCCAGGCTCTGCAAAATATGTTTCTTTTTATAATGGCCAACTTCGTGAGCTAAAATGGCAACTAACTCTTCGGTAGTGTTTTGATTTATTAAAGTATCATATAAAACAATACTTTTTTGTTTGCCTAATCCGCTAAAATAGGCATTTGCTTTTGATGATCTTTTAGAACCATCTACCACAAAAATTTTTTTTAATGGGAAAGTAACCTTTGCAGCATATTCGTTTATGGCATCTTTTAATTCGCCTTCTTCTAAAGGGCTTAGTTTATTAAACAATGGCACTATTAAACTTGTAAAAAAGGTGGCGAAAAAGAGCGTAAAACAAGTTATTAAACCCCAGGCCAATAACCAAAAATATGTTTGCGTTTTGTAGTAAATAAAAATAATGGCACTTAACAAAATACTGCCTAGCAAGGCTGTGAAAATATAACTTTTCAACTTATCTGTAATAAATGTACTAATTGTTGTTTTATTAAAGCCAAATTTTTCTTCAATTACAAAGGTTTGATACAAAGAAACTGGTAAACTCAGCAAATCTGAAATAATGTATAAAACTCCAAAAAACAACAAAGGTAAACCTATATAATGTGTAGTAATATTGCTCAATATTTCATTTAACCACGCAAAGCCACCTAAAAATAAAAAAGCTAATATTATAATTAAAGATATTGTAGAACTTATGATGCCTAATCTTTTATTAGCATTTTCATATTGTTGCGCTTTTTCATATTCTTTGGCATCGTAAAGATCACTTAATTCGAGCGGCAACTTATTTGACCATGTGCTACTATTTAAATAACTCAATATTCTTGAAATTAAATATTCGATACATAAAATGGCTATAATACAAAAAAAGAGAGCTGTTGCAGTCATTTATAAAAATGTAAGAAATGTAAAGATAAATAATGTTATCCATAAAGGGAATACCTTAAATCAAAATAATACTTTTGTAATGGATTTAGGTGCCGTTTTAAAATATTAAACAATCTTTAATGAAATTTCACAGAACAAAAGCTCCGCGCAACTCAGCGAGTTCAGCGGGAAACAAAAAACAATCCGCCCGCAGATTAAACGGATTTTCACAGAAAAAAAGCTCCGCGCAACTCAGCGAGTTCAGCGGGAAACAAAAAACAATCCGCCCGCAGATTAAACGAATTTTCACAGAATAAAAGCTCCGCGCAACTCAGCGAGTTCAGCGGGAAACAAAAAAACAATCCGCCCGCAGATTAAACGGATTTTCACAGAACAAAAGCTCCGCGCAACTCAGCGAGTTCAGCGGGGAAAAAACAATTTGCCCGCAGATTACGCAGATCATCGCAGAAAAAAAGCTCAGCATAAATCAGCGAGTTCAGCGGGAGACAAAAATCTGCCCGCAGATTACGCAGAACAAAAGATCTGTGTAACTTAGTGAAATAAAAATATTGAACAGTATAATTGTGAATTATTTAAAATTTAATAATGCAAGAAAACAACATTTCCTACGACATTAGAGGTGCTATATACACGGTTTATAAAGAGTTTGGGCCAGGTTTGTTAGAATCAGTATATGTAGCTGCACTAAAACATATGTTAGAAAAGATGGGTAGAAAAGTATTTAGAGAAGTGGCGGTACCTGTATTTTTAGAAGATGAAAAATTAGAGATTGGTTTTCGGTTAGATTTATTAGTAGATGATATGGTAATTATTGAGGTGAAATCAGTTGAACAATTAGCAAAAGTTCATCATAAACAAGTTATTACTTATTTAAAGCTAACTAAGTTAAAATTGGCTATTTTAGTTAATTTTAATGTAGATGATATAAACAAAGGTATTTTTAGAAAAGTAAATAATTTATGAAAAAACAATCTACCCGCAAATTACGCAGATCATCGCAGAACAAAAACTCTGCGCAACTCAGCGAGTTCAGCGGGAAACAAAAAAACAATCCGCCCGAAGATTACGCAGATCATCGCAGAACAAAAACTCCGCGCAACTCAGCGAGTTCAGCGGGAGAAAAACAAATATTAACAAAAAAATATTAACAAAATGGAAGCTTTAAGCATATTTGATATTTTTAAAATTGGAGTTGGACCATCCAGTTCACACACTTTAGGGCCATGGAAAGCAGCTTTAGATTTTTTAGAGTGCCTAAAAGAGCTTGATTTTGATAAGATTGAGGTACAGCTATACGGCTCACTTTCAAAAACTGGTAAAGGCCATGCTACTGATGTTGCCGTTCAATTAGGTTTGTTGGGTTTTTTGCCAGAAACTATAAATACTTCTGATATTGAAAAACATCTTAACCAAATAAAAAATAAGGCTCAAATACAAATTAATGATAAAATAATACCTTTTGAGCCAAGTGCCAACATTATTTTTAAAAATTACAGCTTACCAAAGCATCCTAATGCGTTAACTTTTACTGTTTTTTTTGAACAACAAATAGTTACCGAAACTACCTATTATTCAATTGGTGGTGGTTTTATTGTAAAAGATGGAGCAATAAACGAAACTGCTGACAAAAAAGTAAAATTAAAGTACCCGATAAACAAAGCTGCCGATCTTATAAAACATATAAATAAAACAAATTTATCAATTGCAGAAATTGTGTATTTCAACGAGTTATGTTTTAATAAATGTGAAACTATTGACGAGAAAATTAAAGGTATATATAACGAAATGTTGAATTGTGTTTTTAACGGTTGTAGCAAAGGCGGTGTATTACCTGGTGGTTTAAATGTTAAAAGAAGAGCTTATAAAATTTCTACTCAACTACTAAATAGGCAAAAGTTTAAAAATGCTGTAGATTGGATAAAAGCAATTAAAGCTACTATTACAGACTTTACTGCTGTAAACAAATGGGTGAGTTGTTTTGCTTTGGCTGTTAATGAAGAAAATGCCGCCATGGGCAGAGTAGTAACCTCACCAACAAACGGAGCCGCTGGTGTTATTCCCGCTGTGTTGTTGCATTACATTTTATTTGCTCCTAACAATGGTTTAAAAGATGTGAAAAAATTTTTATTAACCGCAGGTGAAATTGGTTGTCTGTTTAAAAAAGGCGCAACTATTTCGGCAGCAGTTGGCGGTTGTCAGGCAGAAATTGGGGTTTCTTCGGCAATGGCAGCAGCAGGCTTAACAGAAGTGTTGGGCGGTTCACCTGAGCAGGTTTTAATGGCAGCAGAAATTGCAATGGAACATCATTTGGGTTTAACCTGCGACCCCATAAAAGGCTTAGTACAAATACCGTGTATTGAGCGCAATGCAATGGGAGCCAACAAAGCCATTACAGCAGCTAACTTGGCCATAATGAGTAATCCAAAAAATGCATTAGTAAATTTAGATGCCGTAATTAAATCTATGTGGGATACTGCTCAAGATATGAGCGACAAATACAAAGAAACCGCCGAAGGAGGCTTGGCCATTAATATTTCTGTTAGCTTGTCAGAGTGTTAGGCCATAAAACTATAAATATCTAATATTTACTTTTATCAGAAGTTAAATGGAAAGTTAATAAAAAATAGTTTGGGGAAAATAGTTTTAAACATTATTGACAATTTTCTATAAAGGCATAAAAGTACTCAATATCTTCTATTACAATCCGGCAGGTACTAAAGAAGATGAAGAATTTATTGAAATTTACAACCCTGATGATAAAGCAAAAAGCTTATGGGGCTACCAGTTTACCGATGGCGTGGAATTCCAGTTCCCTGAAAATACGATAATTCAACCTGGCAAATACATTGTTATAGCAAATAATGATAGTGCTTATGTGGGGAATAATTACCAGATTTTTGAATGAAAATGTGGCAGTTTAGATAACGATGGTGAAGCTATTGTGTTTGCTAACCAGGCTAACGAAGTAATTGATTCTGTTTATTATATTGTTAAATAATATAAACGATAATAATTTACCAGCTTCGTGGTAAGCACAAAAGCCCTCATTACCCACTTCGCCTGGTGAACAAAACAATTTTTGTTTAGTCATTGAAAATGCGGCTTCAGTTACAAATATTTCTTGTTTTGGTGCAAATGATGGATTTATTATAAACAATTTAACCGAAGGAACTGAACCATTTAGCTACAATTGGAGCAATGGACAAAACAATAATATTGCTACTAATTTACCTGCAGGTCTACACATTTTAACTACAACCGATGCATATAATTGTACCCGAGTAGATAGTTTTACAATTACCGAACCAGCCCAACTTCAAGCTACTGCAAATGTTACTCACAATAGTTCATCTCCCACAAATAATGGGGCAATTGATATTACGGTAAACGGTGGCACTACACAATATAGTTTCTATTGGAGTAATGCTGCAACAACAGAAGATATAGATAACTTAGTAACGGGCAATTATTCATTAAATTTAAATGATGCTAACAATTGTGAACTGATGCTTAGTAATTTGCAAGTGGGCTACAATTGTATAAATAACTTGGTTTATACTAATCAACCGCAACATGTTTCTGGTACATATCAAGTTGCAGATTTCATACAATCAAATGGGCTAATTAACATTAATGAAAATGTATCTTTTAAAGCAAATGATTATTTAGAGCTAAACCACTTTTTTGAAGTGATTTTAGGTGCTGAATTTGAAGCCAAAATAGATGGCTGCAATTAGTTTTAGGACTAATATAGGGCTTGCTGACTTTCTCAAACCATCATTTTTTCTTTCATAAATTATTATTTATCAACATTTTACGTAGATAAATTATTTTTATTAATTTTGATAAGTGCAAGCTATTTTGTATATTGAAGCTT
>Ga0209187_1001730_pt1 | contig 23779 bp, 21 predicted proteins | sample BantaG_FD_187430 | JGI IMG/M metagenome (GOLD analysis project Ga0209187, IMG submission 187430) | Marine algal microbial communities from Bantry Bay, Ireland - BantryBay_4 metaG (SPAdes) (version 2) | ecosystem: Host-associated > Algae > Red algae > Unclassified | place: Bantry Bay, Ireland...
AAAAAACGATACACCCAAATTATTACCACAATTAACATATTTAGATTAACTGTATAAATCTTTTACAAATACGAAGTCACATTATCTACCATTAACTGGTTAAGTACCACATTACATCATCTATATAAGTCAAGAACTCAATCATTGTGACATAATTTTTAATAAAAAAATCTTAGTGAGTTTATATCACCGACGGTAGTCCTATCCTAGCTGGAATACTTAAAAGGTAATTGTTAGCTGCAACAACCACAGGATTAAGCCAGCGCTTACTTAGCAAATCAACACATGAATGTCGAAAGTGATTAAATCTAATCTGAGAAAAAAAGGACCTAAGAATTACTCAACCCCATCATCGCTTTCTTTGCTCCTTCAAAATCAGGCGATAAGTTCAGGCAATTCTGAAGTTCCTTGCGAGCAGCCGAGATGTTACCTTCGGCTTCATAGATGAGGCCACGGTAGTAGTAAGGCAGATGATTCTGAGGTTGAATCTTAGCCATGATATCAAATTGTTCTTTGGCTTTATCCAGCGAGTCGCTGGACATATAGAGGATGCCAGCATTGAGATAAGCATCGGTGTAATTCTTGTCTATGATATTAATCTTTCTGTAGATCTCCAAGGCACCCGCATCATCACCATTGTTCTGAAGGAAATAAGCTTTGGCGTGCCAAGTAGTGGGGTCATCAGGAGCCACTTCCGTCGCCGTCGTATAATACCTCAAGGCAACGGGTTCTCCTTTCTGCTCGAAAAGGTCTCCTATAAGTACCCACGCATCCACCAGATCAGGATCTGATTCGGTAGCTTTCATAAAGGCATTGATGGCACGATCTGTTTCTCCCATCGCTCGGAAATTCATGCCTGTCATAAAATGTCCTTCGGCATTATCAGGATCGATGGTTAGTATCTGTGCTACTGTAAGCAAGGATTCATCATTCAGTTTAAGTATAAGTTGAGTCTCTGCTAACTTAAGCAAAGTCGGAATGCGCTCAGGAAATTTTTCTGCGGCCGTGACCATCGTATTGAGCCCTTCTCTGGAACGGTAATAATCTATATAGGCATCAGATAATAGATGATAGTATTCAGGGACCAATGAATCTAGTCCGATAGCAGCTTTCAGATCATTGATCGTCCCGTCATAATCTTTCTGGTCATACTGATACTTTGCCCTTTCGAATAGTATCGAATGATCATCAGGATTCTTTGCTACGATTGCATTCAACTTATCCAGTGCAGCTTCACCAGTCGAAGTGACTTTACTGGCAGATGGTTCTGGCTTACAGGCAACTGCCAACACTAATGAACTGAACACTAAAATTTGAAAAATGAATCTCATTTTTACTATAATTTTCTCAATGAATTATCATCACTCTCCTTCTTCATATGTTGCCATGCCACAATCCATATAGGCTGTATATTCCTCTACTCCAGGCTTGAAACCACGTGGCTTAGCGAGCACACGTTCATCAGGTGTCATCATCACATAGAGTGGCTGAGAATTCTGATCAAAATTTAAAATCTGAAAATCAGCCCACATATTTCCAACATTACGAATTTTATTCTTTCTTTCCTTTGACACATAGATTTTATCTAATTTCTTGTCGTCATCGACATAGAGAGAAACAAGTACCCAGTCCTCGATGAGCTTATCTCTTACGACATCCTTCACCCATATCAATTCTTCAGTCTTACGACAATTGACACAGCCATGGCCCGTAAAATCGAGGAACACAGGCTTGCCCGCCTCCGCAGCATAGGCCTTCCCTTCATAATAATCCTTGAAACAAGGAATGCTGTTGGCACACATGGTATAGGAAGGATATTTGGCTTTAATGTCTTTATCCACTTCAGGTGCCTTCAAGAAAAAGTTATAACTACTGGGTGGTGCCAGCCCACTCATCGCTGCTTTAGAATTATAACTATTCGTTTTTTTATTCACTGTAAAGCCTGTTGCCAGATAGATCGTAAATGCCAAAGACAACCCCGCTAGTACTTTTCTAGTCAGAGATAACTTCTTAATCGGACTGTCATGAGGAAATTTTATCAAGCCAAAGAGATAAGCCGACATTCCAGCAAAGCATAAGACCCAAATCGCCATGAATAACTCATACCGTAAAAAGCCCCAATGATTTGTCAAGTCCGCAACTGAAAGAAATTTAAATGCCAAGGCTAACTCCAAAAATCCTAATACAACCTTGACTGAGTTCATCCATCCGCCTGATCTGGGCAAACTGTTCAGCAACGATGGTATGGCCGCAAATACCCCGAAAGGCAACGCCAGACCCAAAGCAAAACCTCCCATCACAATCGCTGGCCCAAAACCTGCTCCACTCGATGCCGCTTGCACGATGGCTGTTCCTATTATCGGTCCAGTGCATGAAAAAGAAACCAATGCCAAGGTAAAGGCCATGAAAAATATTCCGAGCAGACCACCTTGGTCTGCCATTCCATCTGTCTTGGTGGACCAGCTACTCGGCAAAGTGATTTCATAATATCCAAAGAAAGAAAAAGCAAAGACCACGAAAATTAAAAAGAACAAAGTATTTGCTATCCAGTTAACTGATAATCTATTCAGCGCTTCTTCTCCAAATATCATCGTGAGCCCCATTCCCAGCAATACATATATTATGATGATAGAAGCCCCATATATGAGACCGTTGACCCAGCCTTTTCTTTTTGTATCCTTGGTAAAGAAAGAAACTGTCAAGGGAATCATTGGAAAGACGCAAGGTGTCAACAAAGCTATGAGTCCACCTATGAAGCCGAAAATAAATGTACCCCACAATGAACTTGATTCTTCTTCTCCACCGCCTATGCAGCTGCCTACAGGCTTCTTATAACTAGACGATAATTGCGGAATCTTGTTGTCGATGAATTTACCACTTATCTTGGCACCCGTCGTTATGCCTTTTTCAGCAGCAGTTGCTGGCATCGCAGTAGCAGGTACTGAGGTGGCTGCTGCGCCTACTGCTGCATAGGCAATTTTATTCCCTGACTTCAAGTCGAAGGCGAATTCCACATCTGCTGGTGGCAGACATCTGGATTTGTCACAGGTCATATAAGTCAAGTAACCTTTGAACTCTGCTGCAGTACTCTTTATTTTATGTTTGATCTCGTAGGGCTGGTCATCCATAAAAGCTATTACATCGGTTTCAAACAATTTATCAAACCCTTCCTTTTTATTGCCCGTTTCTGTACCATTGCCGATCTGCAATAAACCGTCTGTCTCATAAGTGATGGTCGTCGGGTACGGTCCATCGTCAGAAGTGAATTGTGAGTACACCTTCCAGGTCTCATCTATTGCAGCCGTATAAGTCATTTCGTATTCAGAATTACCCAAAGCTTTCATCGCTATTTTCCACTTTACTGGCGCTAAAAGATCACCTGCTACAGGATTCTCAGTTTGTGTAGCAGCGATCGATGTGGTATTATTTGATGCTACCATACCTTCTTGGATTTTAGCTTCAGGTGCCTTAATTCTTATTTTTTCTGCAACGGTTTTAGCTGCCGCGGTGGTGGCTACTACTGGGGCTGCATTTTTTACGGTTTCCTTGACAGCGGTCAATTTATCGTTGGCTTCTATGCTGGCTTTATCAATGACTTTTTTCTGGACTGCTCCTGTAGCCTTGGCAGGTGTGGTGGGTGCAGTAGCTTTTCCACCTTTTAGCATAAAACTGAAATCAACATCTGTCGGTGGCAGGCAGCGCTCATGATCACAAGTCATATAGGTGAGGTAACCAGAAACTTCTGTGCCGCTGGACGCCTTTACTTTTTGTTTGATAGTGAATGGCTTATCAGATAGAAACTTAATGACCTCTGTATCAAACAATTTATCAAAACCCTCTTTTTTATGACCTGTCTCCTTAGACTTGCCTAATTTCTCAAAACCCTTGGATTCATAGTTTATTGAGGTCGGCACCGGCCCTTCATCAGAAGTAAACTGAGAATAGACTGTCCATGGGTCATCCATCTTGGCAGTGAATTCCAACAGATATTCATCACCACTCAGGTGGGTGGATTTGAAATCCCACTTGACTGGATTGAAAACCTGTGCTTGTAGAGCACTGAAAAAAAATAAGCTAGTAAGGAATAATATTGTTGATCGCATTAATTAAAACTTAGGAGTCAATTTTGAAATTATCATGTTGAGATAGTCCAGATTTTTCTAGTATTTTGTTATTGGGGCAGCTGAAACTCTATGGTCTTAGGTGGCAAGCATCTTTTGGAGTCGCAAGTCATATAAGTGATCGTTCCTTTGATGGTTTCCATCTTTGCATCAGCTTTCAGTTTTTGTATGAATGCCGCTTCTTTCTTAAACTTAATTACCTCTACCTCAAACATTTCACTCATCACTGTGATCGGCGTTGTAAGTTCTTCCACAGTGCCTATAAGTTCAGTACCAGTGACTTCTGTAAATTCAAATTCCAAAGGGATGGGCCCCTCAGGATCCGTATGTTGAGAGTAGATGACCCAGTCCGTATCCATTGTTGCCGTGAATTCTATGGCAGTGCCTTCGTCATTCATTTTCACCGTCCAATCCACTACTTCGTCCATTTGTGCATAAGCAACATTACAGACGGAACACAAAAGCATAAAAGTCAAAAATCTCATTACTAGCATTGATATTATTTAAGGTGATTTGCTACTTACTTACCGTACAAAAGTCAGACTATAAACCCCAATTTGCTCATTATCACTATGAAATTATCACAATCTTAACTTTCTACGACACATTTCGTAATTAAAAATCTTCGAATGTTAATTTTTAGGCTTGGTTATGGTCTCAATTAGTGCAAAAATGCCAAGAATTAAGTTCATTCCAGCTTGAAAAGTTACATTTGCGCCCTAAAACAACAACAAATGAGTTTATTGACAGTCGGAACCGTTGCCTTTGATGATATTCAGACACCTTATGGTCATGCAGAGAAGGTGATCGGTGGGGCTTGCACTTATATATCCTGGGCAGCATCCTACTTTACAGATAACATAAGATTGACTTCCATCGTGGGCGCAGATTTCCCGACTGCAGAGATCAAAGAACTGGAAAGCAGAGGGGTTAGCATGGAAGGTCTCAAGATCGTAGAAAATGGCAAAACCTTCTTCTGGGCCGGCAAGTACCATGAGAATATGAACCAACGGGATACGCTACAGACGGATCTGAATGTCCTTGATGATTTTGACCCGGAATTACCTGACTCATACAAAGACAGTAAATATATCATGCTCGGCAATCTTACACCTGATATTCAGATAAGAGTGATGGAGCAGCTGACAGCACCCAAGCTGATCGTACTGGATACGATGAATTTCTGGATGGACATAGCGCTGGATAGACTCAAAGTAGCCATAGCCAAAGTCGATGTCCTCACGATCAATGATGAGGAAGCAAGACAGCTTTCTGGCGAATACTCACTCGTCAAGGCAGCTGAAAAGATATTCACCATGGGTCCCAAGTTTCTGATCATCAAGAAAGGGGAGCACGGCGCAATGCTCATGTCACCAGAAAAGACCTTCTACTGCCCTGCCCTACCCTTGGCTCTAGTTAAGGATCCTACAGGAGCTGGAGACACCTTTGCCGGAGGCTTCATGGGTTATCTAGCTAAGACTGATGACATATCCTTTGACAATATGAAGAAGGCTGTTGTATATGGTTCAGCCATGGCCTCCTTCTGCGTAGAGGAATTCAGTCTGGGTAAGATGAAAAACTTGGACCAAGCTAAAATCGATGCGAGGATTGAGGACTTTGTTGAGCTTATGAAGGTCGAGCTGTAGAACTTAGAGCTTCGGCTAGTTAACTTTTTTTGGTAATTGATTCTTATTCAAGTGTCTCTCTTATTCAGGTGTCTTTTCGACCTACTTGTAAGAATAGGTTTGAGCTTAACTAGGAAACATAGGCTTCCGCCAAAAATCCAATTGGAAAGATTATAAGATTCAGCTTAAGATGGGCTTGCTAGCCTATCTGATTAGCAGGATGCCCGTAGACATAGATCAGCAGGCATACAAATAGAATCAGAGCAACTGCAAACAAACCGAGGCAAGAGCCTTTTTTTCCCCATTTGATATTTTCTCCTCCTGACATAACGTATTACTGATTTTGCTTGCAAAGTAAAGCAATTTCTAGGTTTCCATCTTGTTCAGAATGATATTTGACCTTCAAAAAATAGCTATCAAGCAGCGCTATGGACCATTCACCTGTCTTAGAAGAGTGCGAATACAGTGGGTTCCAGGTGAGATAGCGCAGAACCTTGACTATCTCAGACTATATTTACTTTTATAAATGCCAGATAATGAAATTTTCCAACTTAGTCTTAAACTTAGTCTTAAGTATCTCGATCAACCTATTATACATCAATTTCTCCCTAGCGCAGAAAATTGATAACGAGATTCTTTCCATAGACATCGAGTTACCCCAATGGACAGCTATGACAGAAGTCCAACTCAAGGAAAGAGAGGAATATGCCATGCTGAATGCCGGAAGGACCATTGACTATGTCGCCGGGTTCAATCATGAAAGCGGATTTCCCTACGTCCTGCTTCAATCCAAGAAGATGAATATGTCAGGAATGACTCCTATTATCAATATGAAGGCCATCCAAAAGAACTCTGAGAATCCTGTCTACATAGACTCGATCAGACCTTATGTAGCCATTCCGCCCAATGCCGGGGAAACACTCTTTAATGTCGCCAATAAATGTGGTCTGAGCAAGTATGATATCACTCTCGATAGCGAGCCAATGATCAACTTGAGTTATATCTTACTGCACGGACAAGGGCATGTCTATATGCAATGCTTCACACCTGAAACTGAAATGAACAGAAATTTCCTTCTCTTTGAAAAAATCCGAAAAGCCATCGAATGGAAAGTACCGATTCAAGAAGATGGCACACTTTCCGCCACCACCTCTACAAAGAAGAACGCTGTAGATGCTCAAAATTCCAATACACTTGGCAAGTCAACAACCAGCTGGGCCAAGTGGGTAGTCCTAGGTGTCATCGTCTTACTACTCTTTATTCTTCTTATCAGAAATCTTAAAAAACTAGGCAACCGAGCTTAGCAAGAATTAAATTACCAGCACCTGTATATGGATTAATTAAGCTAGATATTTTTCTGCTATGACTTCGGTAGTATAGTCAGCTACTGCACGGGTAGCAGCAGTGTGAACCGTTCTCTGTGCACAGGTGAATTCCAAAAATTTCTCAAGGGCCTGATCCGTTATTTCTTTGCTTAGGTTGATATGTAAAACTTCGATATTCTTATCTTCCAAGAATTTCCGGGTAGAGTCATTCTCCGTTGTTATGAAATTTATAAGTGGCTTTGACACATATAAAAAATCCACCACCTTGCTAGGTAAATGATAATCCGTCGTATTCCCGAAATTCAAAATAAGATCAGTCTGCTCCAGGCAAGAAAAAGTTTCTGCCCTGTTCTTGAAACCGTGTACCACAATCAATCGTCTGACTTCGTGATACTTGGATAAAAGCGAATTGGTCTCCCTGTCCATCTGACCGACTAAGTGAAACTGTATCACGGCGGCAAGGTCAGGTCGGTGCTTTTTTAATTTTTCCAAGAATTTCAAAAAAGGCTCAATAGATCTTACTCCTGAATAAAAAGATCCACAATAAGTGAGATGCGTCAGATTCTTTGATAGATACATCTCATAGTGCTGTGCCACGTCCAGATGAAATAAAGGGGGAATAACTGTAAGCTTGTGACATTGAGCTGGAAAAATATCAGCATACCTTTCCATCGCGTTACTATTAGTTACTGAAATAGAATCTGCCAATCGAAAGGCCAACGCTTCTTCTTCTAAATTTTTTGCCTCATACTTATCAAAATTGTTCACCCAGAATTCGTGAGAATAAGAGAAGGGGTCTTGGATGTCCATATGCCAATGGATAGAAGCTCGTCTTTCCTTCAATTGTCGTGCTATGAGGTGACATGTGAAGGGTAAGCCCACAGAAATGATCTTGTCTATGGCTTCGTCCTTGAGAATTTTTTCTCCCGCTCTGAGGCCAGGCTTCAGAAACAATTTACTGCCATCTGGCCAATAGTTTTTTCGCCAGGTCTTATCGACCAGTTTTTGAACTAAGGTCGAGAAGAGCCCAGATCCTGCAGATGAAGCAGCATGGGTTTCGTTTCTTCTGTTCCTGGTATTCATGAGATCGTAGAGCCGATCCTGAAAAGTATTATAGCCAGCTCGATAGATTTTTATTCCATTCTTTTCTGAAATATTGGGCTCGCCACGGCGTAAGGTTGTCAATATTGTGACCTGATGTCCCATAGCCATGAATCTACGGGCAAGTGGCTCCCAGCGCAGAGTATTAGGGGTCTGTGCAGGTAGATACTGTGATATGATAATGAGAATATTCACAAAATGAAAAGTTGCTTGGTCATACTTTGAAATCTTTCAGAAACTCTTTGACTGTATCTTGGAACTCAAGCTCCTCTCCTAGAAACTCAACTTCTATAGGTAACACAAAAACTGGAATATCATTTTCAATAAGAAAATCTCTATGTAGATCCAGTCTCATCGCATCCTTCTCTGTCGTTAAGAAAAAAGCATTTTCTTCACCGATGTTGTCATATATTTTCTTGAATTGCTCCAATTCTAAATCTGTAAAGTAATGATGATCCTCAAACTTGACCACATTATCCACATTTGTTATGTTTTCTAGATGATTCTGCAGATAATCCACCTTGGCTATGGCAGATATGAGAATCACATGTGAATCTTCCCCCAGACGTATTCTGGTATTACTATCATGAATAAAATAGGGGTCGTGATATTTATACTTTGAGAAAAAAACTTTCTGTTTTTTCCTGGGATTCAACTGAGCTATGAAATCAGATTTTTGTTCATCACTCAGTTCTTCTGGACACTTGGTTACAATGATTATATCTGCTCTCTCATAGGATAATCTGGGCTCTCTCAAGGTACCCAGGGGTAATAGATAATCCTTAAAAAATGGTTCAGAAAACTGAGTCAATAAAATATTGAGGCCAGGAACTACTGAGCGGTGCTGAAAAGCATCATCCAGAAGTATACTATGTGTCTCAGGATGTTGCTTCAGGATATTGGGTATCCCTATATTTCTACTTTCAGAAACGGCTACTGGTATGTGCCGAAATTTTCTTTTGAATTGCAAAGGCTCATCTCCTGCCATCATTGCGTTGTCGCTCACCTGTACCATTCTGAACCCTTTCGACTTCCGCTTATATCCTCTACTTAGTGTCGCTACATTGATGTAAGGCGTCAACATTTTTATCAAGTACTCAATATGCGGTGTCTTACCTGTACCGCCCATGGAAAGATTTCCAACATTTATCACAGGCAGACTGAAACTAGTCGAGCGCAGCAACTTCGCTTCATAAAATAAATTTCTCAATCCTATGAGCATACCATAGACCAGAGAAAATGGATACAACAGAATAAAGGCTATAGGGTTTTTACGCATGCTTTATTAACTCAGTTGAAGATGATCTGTTGACCGATTTGGCAATTTAGACATTGAAAGGCGCTGCAATAATTTGTTTTAAGTTCTATGAGCGCTTGGCTATGGGCAGCTGAGTCTGCCTTGATGCCTAGTGCTCGCCATCCTTTGACAATTGCATTTTTTTCCACCTTGACTTCTCCCAGCAAGTCCAGCGCCCTGTTCCGAATTCTCTCATCATCCACCGCTCTTCCATACGCAAATATGAGCGGGATAAAAGCATTGATGAGGACCACTTGTTGTGTCGTCTCCCCTATCTTCTTGACTTTGGATACAGTACTTTGCTTACCAGGAATATAATGCATATCCCAGTAAGAACTGGCTTTGACTTGCAGTAGAGCTTTCAATGCCTGAGCATTTTCAGCATGTATGATCGAATTGAAAAGTTTGGTGGTTTTATCATACAAGGCTGCTATCTGTGCCAATCTTAAGGTCGGAAAATTTGCTGGTCGCAGTCTGGAAAACTTCCACTCAACACCAGACATGGGCATTAGCTTATATTTATTTTTCTGATGCGCATAATTCGAAGCCAGTGTTGCTGTATAGTCATCATTTGCATTGAGCAGCCCAGCTTGGCCCAGTAGTATGCTTTCTTTCAGCTCTAAAGTTTCTTGCTTTTTAAACACATCAAAATCCAAGCCCGCAGCCAAAGTCTCAAAGGCCGCCCCATTGACCTTAAGACCCATATATCTCATAATCATCTTGAACAAAACAGCTTCCCAATTATTCGTAGACTCTTCCAGTAACTTTTTTATTCTACTGGTTTTACTCTCTAGGCGGTCTACCAGTACTCTCTCTAGAAAAAAAGGCAAGCCCGCATACTCGAGTGCCTTCAGTTGCTCTGCACAGGGAATCCAAGTCAAGCCACCCACCAGTGCATTGTAGTTGCGGATATAGCTTTCTGAGATACGATTCTTGAGCACCAGAGTCGGGATGGTTTGCTGATTGGAAGTTAATATGGGTTTGTCATTTTCATAGACGACATGCAGGATGACATTACCATAGCTAGGGTCTGTCTGATGGCCGTGTCTGTTCCAGTCGGAAGCCTTAAGATGCATTTCCACATGTCCAGCCCATAAGGTGGTCCCGATCGTAATACGAGCATCCAGAAAGTCAGGACCTGCATTGGAATTATGTAAACCAAAGTGGTGGATAACCAACTTTTCTCCATCCTCTGTTATGAGCTTCTGAAGATCAAAGCGCTTGGTCTTCCACACTTGATGTAGCAGTTCCTCTTTCATAAGGTCGGCCGTTCGTACAAGCAAAAAGCGTAATCATGGGGGTTGGCATCATCTGCCCTGTGTTCTTCTCTTTTTATGAGATTCCATTCATTCTTTTTGATAATCGGAAAAAAAGCGGTCGCATTTGGAATCTCTGTATCTATCTCGGTCACATAGAGTTTGTTCCATATCGGCAGCGTCTGAAAATAAATATTGCTGCCTCCGAGAATAAATAATTCTTCTTGCTTATGCAGCATTGCAAATCTCAAACCTTCCACAATAGAATGTACCACATGGATACCGCTGTGATTATAATCTTTATTTCTAGTTACGACAATATTGGTACGGCCCGGTAGAGGTCTTCCCACTGACTCAAAACTTTTTCTGCCCATCATCACGTAGTGACCCAAGGTTGTTTCCTTGAAAAATTTCAAATCCGCAGGCATTTGCCAGGGAAGATCATTATCCACACCGATCGCATTGTTATTACTGATGGCAACGATACTGGATATAATCATTTCTGTGGGATTGTGGGTATTTCTGTTTTGCTTTCAGCAATAGGAATAGGCGTTGTGGGCTCCAAGGGTTGCGCAGGCTTGACTTCCTCTGGCTTAGGAAGATCTTTGGAGATGAGGTCCATGTTGACCATTTGTTCTTCGAGGTTTGGTCTTTTGATTTCTCCATTGATATACTTTTCTATCACCAGCCCTGCTATAGGTGCAGCTATGTCTCCTCCAAAACCTGCATTCTCCACATATACAGCCAAGGCAATCTGGGGGTCATCTTGTGGTGCGAAAGCATAGAAGACAGAGTGATCATCTCCATGAGGATTCTGGGAAGTTCCAGTTTTACCACATATTTTAATTCCTGCCGTATTCGCTCTATAACCAGTGCCATATAGAATCGCTAATCTCATGCCTTCGATAACGGGATCAAAATGTTGTGGTTCGATTCTTACTAGTCTTTTGGCAGTGAAATCATCCGAAATTTTCAAAGTCGGATCATTATAACCTTTGATGAGGTGCGGCGTGACCCAGAAACCTCTATTTGCTATTATAGCAGCAAGATTGGCCATCTGCAGTGTGGTGAGGTCCAGCTCTCCTTGGCCTATGCCTATGGACATGATATAGGTTGATTTCCACTTAGCTCCGGCATTTCTGTAGAGATTATCATAATATTCTGGTGAGGGTACGAAGCCACTTTTTTCATTCGGCAAATCTATGCCTGTTTTTCTTCCCAGTCCAAAATCTGAGAGATGCGATTGTAATATATTCAGTCCAACTTCTGGCTTATTGTATCCTTCCTTTTCTATTAGCTTTCTCACCATCTCAAAAAAGTAGGAATTGCAAGAGTGCATGAGCGCCTGTTTCACATTTTCAGGTGTAGCATGGTCATGACAACCGAACCTGAAGGTCCTATACTCATAGTACCCATGACACTGAACAGTTTTGTACGGGCTGAAAACTCCTTCTTGTAAAGAAATTAGGGAGAGCACAGGTTTGAATATGGAACCTGGTGGATACTTAGCGGTAGTGGATCTGTCTAATAATGGTTTCTGAATCTTATCTGAAATCAATTTCTTGAAAGCCTTCCCTCTATCCTCGTCCAGATTCAATAAATTGGGATCATAACTGGGAGCAGAAACCATCGCCAGCACTTCTCCAGTTGCAGGCTCCAGAGCAACTATGCTGCCTCTCTTGTTATTCATGAGTCTTTCACAATACTGTTGTAAATCCAGATCCAGAGTGGAATTCAAATCCATACCTTCTCGTGACACAGAATCGAGACGACCCTCATCAAAACTGGAGACCTCCCTACCTACCGCATCCCGCATCAGATATTTAATGCCCTTGTCGCCTTTGAGTTGTGGCTCATAGGTTTTTTCCAGCCCACTCTTTCCTACAAAATCCCCTCTCTGATAACCTGATCCTTTCTTTGCGATGAGATTCATATCCGCCTCGCCCAGATAGCCGAGCAGGTGTGCTGCATTCGTGTGGGGATAAGATCTGATATTTCTTGTCACTGGATAGAAACCAGGAAATCGGAAGAGTTGCTCTTGTAATTTGGAATATTTCTCAGGACTGATCTTGGTCAGAAAGGTATGCGGGAGAGACTTATTATAACGATGACTCTTCCAGTTCTTCTCTATATTTTTGGAAAAAGTTCCCTTGTCGATTTCCAGTAACTCACAGAACAAGGTCGTATCCATGGACTTGTCCAAGTTTTTATAGATGGATTCCAAATCATAAATAGGCTTGTTATAGGTCAATATCTTACCGTTCCTATCATAGATGTTTCCTCTAGAAGGATACTGCGTCTGCTTATCCAGCACAGTCCTCTCGGCTATCTTCTTGTAACTATCGTCCAGCAACTGTAGCTGCACCAGCTTGTAGGTCAGTAATAAAGCACTGAGTACAAAGGTGATGAGGATAGGTGTCTGTCGATAATCTGTAAACACAATTAGTATTTAGGATTGAATATAAGGGAACCAAACATGATAAGAAACACCGAACCGATGAAACTGAATACCGTTCTGAAGAATATTTCCTTAAAATACACAAATGAAAAAGCTTCTAAAGAATACAATACAAACAAATGTATGATAAAGATCAGGCAGACATAAGTGAGAAACCAAGCCACTCCATATGCATAGGCTGTCAATCCCAGTGCCTTATACCCTTCTCGTGGCACTATCCATAATAACAAGTAGTACCTCAGATAAGCAATCAGAGTAGTGGCACCAGCATGCACACCTAGTGAATCATAAAAGAAATCCACAAAAAGGCCTAGACTAAAACCAAAAATTATCGTTGCGATCCTAGGCAGGTTGTAAGGCAACAGAGCGATGATTATGGGGTAGATGGTCAGATGCAAATAGTTGAATTCCCCCAAAGTCAAGTTACGTTTCAGCAACAATAGTTGTACCGCTAGTACTAGTATTGTCCTGATGATATTTCTGCTGAGTAGCTTATTCATTGAGCAGATAATATTTTTTCCTTCTCGTAGGCAGTCTTCATTTCCACAACGTAAACTTTCTCTGTCTGTGACAGGTCGTAATTCAATAACACTTGTATGTCAAAACTGTTGCTGCCCTCGAGCAATTCCACCTTAGAGATGACACCTATCGGTACCAGTGGTGGAAAAGAAACAGAGTAACCGCTGGTGACAACCGTGTCACCACTTGCAATAGTCGCATGCTTAGGGACATCAAGGAGTTTCATAAGTCTGGGGTCGCTGGATTCCCAGATCAAGTTACCGTGATAATTCTTGTTCAGGATCTTGGAACTGATTCTACTTTGACTGTTAAGTATCATCAATACTGTAGAGTAGTTAGGGGTTACTGCCTTGATGATACCTACGACGCCTTTTTCAGAGATCACACCCATTCCTTTTTTTATCCCGTGGTTAGACCCCTTGGATAAGGTCAGGGAATTATTTCTGAGGTGTATGGTCTTAGCACATACGTTAGTGGGAATGAGTCTGTATTGCACAAGGCTGTCATCTTGTGACAGCTCGAATTCTTGGAAGCTATTATTGGCTACGGAAAGTCTGTAGTTCAGTATGGTCTGTAGGAGATTGGCATTTTCGACGAGTAGGCTGTCATTCTTGGCTTGGAGTCGGAAAAAATCCTCAGCTTTCTGTACTTGAGAATACAGGCCTCCTGACAATAAGCTAGAGGAGTGTTGCCATATTTCACTCTGACTCTTGTTATGATTGACGATAAGGTAAAAGCAAAAGATTTCAAGGATGACAAAAGTCAAAAGGGCGCTGAACCGGAATATGAGGTAGAGTAGATTCCGCATACTTTATGACAGCTGTTGATCAGAGGGACTGTCTATCCATTAAGAAAGTGAATTTTTCTGTATTGGCCAATGCCAAGCCCGTTCCTCGGACCACAGCTTTGAGGGGGTCGTCTGCAATATGCACTGATAGCTTGGTTTTTTTGGCCAGCCTCTTATCCAATCCACGGAGCAAGGCTCCTCCTCCAGTAAGATAAATACCATTCTGGTAGATGTCAGAGGCTAATTCAGGAGGGGTATCTTCCAAGGCTTTGAGTATGGCTTCTTCGATTTTAGCTATGGACTTATCTATGGCTTCTGCCACTTCTGTGTATGAAGCCATGACTTGCTTAGGGATGCCTGTCACTAAATCTCTCCCGCTGACACCTATGTCATCAGGAGGATTAGGCAATACTTCCAGTGCGGAGCCTATACGAATTTTTATTGTTTCTGCCGTTCTTTCACCTATAAGCAAGTTGTGCTTACGTTTCATATAGTCTACGATGTCACTGGTAAACTCGTCTCCAGCTACTCTTATGGATTGATCAGTAATTATTCCTGAAAGAGCGATGACGGCTATTTCCGTGGTTCCTCCACCTATGTCGATGATCATATTACCCTGCGGTGCCATTACATCCAGACCAATACCCAGAGCAGCAGCCATAGGTTCATGTATCAGATAAGTTTCCTTGGAATCCACATGATCAGCCGAATCAAACACGGCTCTTTTTTCCACCTCAGTGATTCCCGATGGGATGCAAATTACCATCTTGAGATGTGAAAAAAAGCGCTTGCGCTCTCCTATCATCGCTATGAGTCCATGTATCAGATTTTCTGCCGCTTGGAAATCTGCGATCACACCATCCTTGAGAGGCCTGATGGTCACGAGATCAGCATGGGTCTTCTCGTGCATGAGCATTGCCTTGGTCCCTACAGCCATCACCTCATTAGTCTTCCTGTTGATAGCTACAATCGACGGTTCGTTGACGACTACTTCACCATTCTGAATTATCAAAGTATTAGCCGTACCTAAATCGACTGCGAGATCTTGTCTGAAAAAGCTGAAAAAACCCATTGTTACTTGATAGCTTTAATATTATACCAAACTTATTTCGTTTCCTTCTAAAGGAAAATCAGGATAATGAACTTGCATTTTGGATTTAGACGGATATGAATCGTGTCTCGGGAAAACATTTCAATTTCACACAATAATACCATTTTCCACTCATCTAACGCAGCCACAAGGATAATGTGTTGAAGAATTAGACGCTTTATTTTCAGGCATTCTGCATATCGATGCACAAGTCAAGAGGAAAGCCTCACAACACTCTAGTTGTCAGTTTCTTATGTAATTAAAATAGACATATAAATACTTCTGGTAATAAGTATCAAAATGCACCGACCAGAACCGTCATATAGTCTTTGGGATCAAGATATTTCCTTGCCATTTCTTGGATTTCAGTTGCAGTGACATTCTGAGCATGTATCACGTTTTTCTCATAGTCACTGACGGTCAGATCCTGGCTCAATAATGATCTCATGAGTTCCCCCTTGGCAAAGGGGCCATCCAGCAGATGCAAGGTCTGACCCAGCAGATAATTTCTGACGTTTTCCAGTTCTGCCTCTGGCACCAGCTCTTCTTGTAAGATTTTCATCTCCCGCCTTATTTCTTTCAAGGTCGAGTCCATATACTCATTAGCCACTTCTGCACTGATATAGAAAAAACCACTCTCCTTCCATGAGTGGACGGCAGAATAGATGCCATACGTATAACCTTTTTCTTCCCTGATGTTTTTCATCAGTCGGGACCCAAAATAGCCCCCGAATATCATATTCAAGAAATTGACAGAGTGATAATCAGGATGCTTACGACCGAATAATAGTCGTCCTTGTTTTATGGATACTTGAACCTTATTATCAGTATTGAGCTTATACTGTGGCTCTACAGTCGGACTTGCAGAAAACAAAGCAGGGCGGGCCTCAGAAGTTCTTTTTTTCTTTCCCAGATCCTGTAGTATTGTCTTTCTCGCATGCTCTCCATAGCAACCAGAGATCACTACAAAAGCCTTATCCAGACCAAAGTTTTTGTTATAATAATCCAGAAGTGCTGAGGTATCCAAGCGCTCTATGTCCTCCACTTCCGTGTTATATCCATATGGATGCTCGCTTCCAAAGAGTTCCTCTGTCAGTTTTCTATAACCCTGCACATCATTCTTGGCCAGTTCATTCTTGAACTTACTGGCCGTGACCTGCTTGTACTTTTCCAGTTCTTCTGCCTCATAGAGCGGGTAGAATATCATATGGAGCCACACTGGCCATATCATTGCAAAGTAGCGTTCCACCACTACCAGACTTACTGAGGAGGCTTCCATGCCCGTATTCGTTTTGACCACAGCCCCATAATAATCGTAGAGTTCTGCTAGTTCCTCGGAGCTATGTCTTGTAGAGCCTTCTCTGAGTAAAGCCATAGCGGCCTTGGCTACAGCTCTTTGCTGCTCATGGATACGACCTATTTTAAATACCAGCTCTATCTTTATGATATTCTGCGTGCCTGAGTTGATTTCATAAGCTTCCAGACCATTAGAAAGCTTCATTTGGCTCACGCCCCTCAGTTCCAAGTCAAAATCACTTTGTATTATTGGTCCCTTCTTCCTGTCTATCATTATCTTTGCACCAATTTTTTTTCAATATATTGCAATCTTAGGCAAAATTCCTGAAGCAATTTTATCCAATTAACTATTAGAATCCCATGATTTTCGAGGTTTCATCCAGTGATTTACTCAAAAAGCTGCAAGTCGCAAGTGGTGCTATCGCCTCTAATCCTGTCATACCGATATTACAAGACTTTCTCTTTGATCTTGCCGGCAATGAGCTGACCATTTCTGCCACTAATCTGGAGGTCACCATCATTTCAGCCATAGCAGTGTCTGGTACTGAGAATGGAAAGGTCGCGATACCCGCTAAGATCTTATTGGAAACCCTCAAGGCGCTTCCTGATCAACCTGTAAAATTTGAAGTTGACACCAGTAATTCTGGCATCAAACTCAAATCTGCCTACGGGGTATACAAATTGGCTGGAGACAATGCTGATGATTTCCCTGAAACACCTCTGGAAGAAAATGTCAATGTCGCAGAGCTGGATTCAGATTCTCTAGTCAAGGCGATCAACAATACAATCTTTGCAACTAGTACAGATGAACTGAGGCTGGCCATGACTGGCGTGCTCATGGAGTTTGATTACAACAAGGTCATATTTGTAGCAACAGATGCCCACAAGCTGGTCAAATATTCCATCGGCGGTGTCAATACTGAGTTGTCAGAATCCATCATCGTTCCCAAAAGGGGCTTGACTTTATTCAAAAATGCCATCGCAACCTCTGATGAGGAGAAAGTAAAAGCCTCATTCAATAAGAAGAATATTTTCTTGAGAAGTGGTGACACCTTGGTTGTCAGCCGTCTCATAGATGCCAAATATCCTGATTACAACGCCGTCATTCCTGCTAACAATGATAAGACCTTAGCACTGAGTAGAGCCGATTTCCAAAACTCATTGAAAAGAATCGTCATCTATTCCAATAAGACTACTAATCAGGTCGTGCTGAATCTAGCAGAAGACAGTCTCACGATTTCTGCCAAGGATCTGGATTTCTCCAATGAAGCCACAGAACAGATTGGCTGCAGCTATAAGAGTGATCCCATGCATATCGGATTCAATGCCAAGTTTCTTGTGGAAATGCTAGGCGTCATAGGCAAGGAAGACATCATACTGGAACTCTCTGCACCTAATAAGGCAGGCATACTCACACCAGCCGAGCAAGAAGAAGGAGAAGAACTGATGATGCTCGTGATGCCCGTCATGATGAGCCATTAAAGCCCGAATTAATACGAAGGTTATGAAAATCGGTTTGTATTTCGGCTCCTTCAATCCTGTACACGTAGGACATATGATCATTGCCAATCATATGGCACAGTCCACTGACCTGGATAAATTATGGATGGTCGTCTCGCCCCACAACCCACATAAGAATAAAAAATCGCTGGCCAAGAATCATGACAGATTGCACCTGGTAATATTAGCCCTGAATGACAACCCCAAGATAGAGGCGTCAGACATAGAATTCAATTTGCCTCAACCCTCTTACACTATTGATACTCTGACCTATCTCAAAGAAAAATATCCGCATCATGAATTCTCTCTGATCATGGGTGGGGACAATCTGGCTAGCCTGCATCAGTGGAAAAATTACAAAATGATCCTGGAGCATCACGACATACATGTATACAAGCGCCCGACGCATGAGTTGCCAGAATTAGCTCAGCATCCCAGAGTCAAGATCAGCGAAGCGCCCTTGCTGGACATTTCATCCTCTTACATCAGAAAACTGATAAAGGCTGGCAAATCAATAGAATATTTAGTTCCCGACAAAGTCTTCCATTACTTGAAGGATAGTTCCATGTACCACAACTTGGACAGCTGATTCTCCGTTATAATTCCTTACTACAACACGAATAGAACTTACATACATGTCATTTAAGCATCACTTAGCCGTACTTACTCTGACTATTCTGAACCTCGGTTCTCACTTGTTCCCCACAATTGTATCTGCGCAAAGCGAACTGGCTATAGGTGAATGGGCGAGCCACCTACCTCACGTCGTGATTAATTCTGTGGAACAAGGAGATGACAAGGTCTTCTTTGCGACTGACGAGTCGATATTGATCCTGAATCAACAAGATAATACGCAACGTGTTTTATCCAAAATAGATGGTCTCAGTAACGCCAATATTCGAGACATTTTATATGAGGAAAACCTCGACCTCCTAGTCGTCACCTATGGCAACAGCAGCTTTGACTTAGTCTACCCGGATGAAATTCTCAAAGTGACTGACATACAAGCTAAGAGCGACATACAAGGTGACAAGGCCATTTATGATCTTTACATACAGAACGATAGATTTTTGTACTTGGCTACAGGATTCGGTCTGGTCCAGTATGATCTGGACAATGCGGAATTCGGTTTCACTCTGACTCTGGGTGCTCGTATAACTGCAGTGGACGGAGAAGGGTCGGAATTACTCATAGCAACAGAGTCAGGATTTTATGGTGTAGACTTAGAAGTGGTGCAGACCCCCGCTTTTTTTCAAGAATGGACCAAACTGGATGGTGGGCTCCCTAATGACAACATACCCCAAGAAGTTTTTCAATATAACGGTAAGATATATGTGGCAGATGACAAAGACATTTACCTATCTCAAGACGGAGAAAATTTTGAAGTGCTGCAAACGGGCATTCCTGATCGTAGATTGGTTTTTCTAGAAGCAACTTCTGAGGGTTATCTCATAGGAGAAAGAGTCGGTGGCGCTGAAGCCATCAGTAGATTAAGTTTTTATAATACCTCCGATGAACTCATAAGTGTGGATGAGAGCTGTCCCAGAAGATTAACGGATGCAGTAACTGATCCACAAGGAGGCCTATACCTCGGTGATCAGTGGCAGACCATAAAATATCGACCCTCAGCTGGGGGTCCTTGCCTGACACTGGAAGCAGAAGGTCCCTGGGGGTCAACTGCGACAGATATGGCCATAAAAGATAATGCTATATATTTTACGTCCGGTGGTGTCACAGACAACCTAGGGGATTTATTTGGGAGAGAAGGATTCTATATACTGAATGACAGACGATGGAAAAATGTAAATGGATTAGAGTTTCCTATTTTCAAAGAGAAAAATCTCATACAAATCCATCAAGTAGCTGTCAGTCCACTCAATGATAAAATTTATTTTGGGTCATTCTGGGCAGGTCTGTTAGAGTATGATCCAGCAACAGATGAAGTTGTCATCTATGACCAGAATACTGGTCAGTTACAGACTTCAGTAGGAGACCAGAGAGTTCGGATTTCGGGATTGGATTTTGATTCTGAAGGCAATCTATGGATCAGTAATTACAATGCTGCAGAGCCCGTTTCTGTGCTGACGCCTGAGGGTGAATGGTACAACTTCACCTTGGATAATGTGGCCAATACACAAGTATCAGAACTGACCGTGGATGATAATAATTATGTGTGGATAACACTGGCAGGAACTTCAGGTGCAGTCGTTGTACTGGACAGAGGAGATCTGTCAGATCGCTTTGACGATAGACAACGTGTTTTTAATCAGAGTAACTCAGAGATCAATTCCAGTTTTGTCAATACTGTGGACGTGGATGGCTCAGGTGCCGTATGGGTGGGCACTGGAGCTGGAGCTGTGGTGTTTGATTGTGGTGGTTCTTCCGTATTCAATGAAGAGTCCTGTCTGGGTAATAGAAGAAGAGTGGAACAGGATGGAATAGATGCCTTCTTGCTCGAGACAGAAGAAGTATTGGCGATAGAAGCGGATGGTGCGGATAGAAAATGGTTCGGCACCAGGAATGGTCTCTTTGTTCAAGGACCAAACGGAGAGCAAAAAATTGCGGTTTATGAAGAAGACAACAGTCCTCTATTCAGTAACATTGTCAGAGCCTTATTATTCAATCCTGAGAATGGAGAAATGTTCATCTCTACCGATAATGGCATACAGAGTATCCGTACCGAGACCAGTATTGCAGGCAGTCGACATGCTACAGATGTGTTTGCCTTCCCTAATCCGGTAAGACCGGAGTATCGTGGTCCCATAGCCATTAAAGGTCTGGCAGCTGATGCTGAAGTCCGTATTACTGACATCAATGGTCATCTAGTCTACAAAACAGAGGCTCTAGGAGGTCAAGCCATTTGGTATGGTCAAAATCTGGAGGGCAATGATGTTTCAGGTGGCGTCTATCTTGTCTTCAGTTCCTCCAGTGACTTCTTCAATGATATAGATGCGTATGTCACTAAGATCATGATGGTTCGGTAGAGGATATCCAAAGTGCTGATTATCTGTAAGTTAGATCAATATAGAGAATTAACTGAGAGGGTTGGCTGCTAATGGGTATCGGAAGGATATTTGAATTATATTTGCATTCCTTAATAAAATAAGGTCGCGTGGCCGAGCGGTTAGGCAGAGGTCTGCAAAACCTTGTACACCAGTTCGAATCTGGTCGCGACCTCAAGTATTTTAGCAAAGACCCTGACTATCAAATAGTTAGGGTCTTTTTTATTTTCAAGGGGTACGCAAAGGGGTACGAATATTTACTATTCACCTCCCATATAATGTAATTAAAATATACTGTCCAGACCGCATACAGTTTTCTATTCCTTTTGATGAACATTAGATGCACGATGTTTGCGTTATTGGCTATATAATTGTTATCTTAGTTATACATCAAAATTCCAGATCGCAAAAAAAATGGATATCCCTTTTAAAATAAAATTTCGTTTTGACACTATTGACCACTCATTGAATAAGGAAGAGAAGGGTCTTAGGTTATCTGAAATTAAAGACATACTTGCTGTCATTGATGAGATGGACGGTAATGATTATGATGATGAATTCATACTAAATGAAATATCTGGGAATTGCTACCAGATGACATTTCTAACGTTAAGTGAGAACAACTACAACTCGCTTCTTAGTATTTCCTACAATGCAATAAATGGGGACTCTTCTGAATTATCAACGATTGAAAAGAAATTTAGGAGAGCATTAAATAAAAGTCTTAACAAAGAAGGAAGACTATTAAAGATTTTTGATAGGGACAATAAGGCTATACTTAAGACAGGTAAGATTGAAATTCAAAAAGAGTATAAATCTTTTCTCAGAAAAACAACAATCACGGGCATAATTGCTAGGATTGGAGACCAAGACTTAGATAAGAGCTATATACATATTAAAGGATATAGCAGTCCCATAAAGATAAATGACGCTCAAGATTCAGCCCTTAAAGAGCACTATAGGAATTCAAAGATTAGAGCAATAATTTCCCAAAAAATAAATCTTGAAACTAACAAGGTTAGCGCATCAACCCTTGAGAGTTTTTCAATTCTAACCCAAGGAACGTTACTAGACAACCTCAAAGGACTATCAAACACCACATTATCTAAATTCAAGTTTAAATCAAATGATGACATCATAGATGCGCTGAATGGTAGACCTAACTAGTATAAAATCAACTTTCCTTGACTCTTCTTTCATTTGCAATGTAATAAGTGCATTGGGTGGCTCTACAGACTCAACATCACTTTTTTGCCTTAAATTTTTGGAGCAGTTGAATAGTTCAAAATCAAAACTTGGAATATCTGCTATATCTGCGATAGAGGTAATGTCCATTGGGTCAGATGAAGGCACATTCGTTCCTGACTTATTAAGTGCACTCAAAAGTGACCAAGTGGAGATTCTTCCCTACGATTTAGAGCAAGGAGCAGCAACTAGAAAATATGGGTCTAAATACATAAACAAAAACAATCTAAAATCATTTATCTCCGCTTTTAATGACAATTTCCCAGATCACAAAATACTTAGAGACCACATTTCTGACGATCTCAAGATTGCAGCAACTTGCCTAACTAATGGATATGAATATCTGATAACTACGGACCATAAAACAATGTACCCCATTGCGTCCGAATTGGGAGTCGATGTTATATGCTGCCATTTCGCTAATTGTTTTAATGCAAAAGGAACTAATATATTCACCTATGAACCTTCAGATGCAAAAAATGAATACAAAAAGAGAATGGGCCTATAAGTAGGCTGAAAACCTAAATAAATAGTCCGTCTAGTGACCCAAAGAAAGTCTTTCTATTGAGTACGGAAAAACCTTTAATTAAGATGATAGGTAGGATAATCAAAAGTCAAACGTAAACGGCTCACCGTAATCCTGTGATACTGACTGTACTTTGGGTAATACATAAGGTAGCAACTTGATTAGTAGATTAAGTCTTTTCTCTGGACTTGCCACACCTTCCAACAATGTCGGTATTTCTTCTATATCTGACTCTAGGATAGATTTAAGGTCTTTTCGTAACTCAGAGGTCACTTTGTTGGGTGTTCCTTTTTTTCGTCCACCTGTCTTTGTTTGTGCCATTCTCTTATCTTTTGATCTCTTTCCTTTTTAGTCAACCCTTGAAGGGTCTTGAATAGTTCTTCCGAATAGGGCATCTTGGCTGCACGGAAGATTTGTTATTTGCTTGAAAGAAAGCAAATGAAAATAACGAAAATGTTTGAAGGTTTAAGCATATATGACTTTCAGAGCCAATTCTCTGAGGATGAATTATGTACGGATTTACTGGTTTTTTTGAAATGGGGGGATTCATACTCTTGTAGACATTGTGGCTATAAGAAGTATTGTTCCACCAAAAGATATGGAGAAAGGCGCTGTTGTAGTTGTGGTAAGC
>Ga0209187_1001731_pt1 | contig 23756 bp, 32 predicted proteins | sample BantaG_FD_187430 | JGI IMG/M metagenome (GOLD analysis project Ga0209187, IMG submission 187430) | Marine algal microbial communities from Bantry Bay, Ireland - BantryBay_4 metaG (SPAdes) (version 2) | ecosystem: Host-associated > Algae > Red algae > Unclassified | place: Bantry Bay, Ireland...
GTCGGAGCAGGACGCGTGGGGCGACGCGCTCGACGCTATCGGAGAGTTTGGGTCTTCGCACCTCTTCCATGGAGTTGACGAGGAGGGCGAGGTCAACATCGATGACGACCTGGAGGAGACTGGCAGGGAACTGCAGGCGATTTTGGAGGAGGAGTCGTTGTCCATAGTGGATGGTGTTGGGGAGCCGGCAGGTGTGGGGGCTGGTGGGCGTGGGACAGGCGCGAGTGCCGCAGACAAGACGACAGAGGATCTTGTGCGCCTCGTGTCGGCGTTAGTCAGCGGGGCGGACAGTGGACGGCATGGCGAGGGCGACCGGGAGGACCTCCAGTCGTGGAAGGCCAATGTTCCTGTGCTCCTGAGGGACATGTTCGATACTGAGTGGTACCTTGCAAATGCCAGGCTGGTGTACCAGCTGGAGCAGCAGAATACACGAGAAGCGGTATCGGCTGAGGCGTGAGAAAGTATGCTCCATGAGGACATATGGAGCTGACCCTTGAGATGATAACATACTGTACTGCATGCCAACAATGACTAGTAAGTGTGAGTAAATACACTTATACGGGCATACGATTGCCCCTTCAATACAAAATACAGATATTTCTGTATTAAACGCAATGAAATGCATGTAATTACCTAGTTCGCCTCCTGACCCGTCGAATGAGGACTTCGTGTGGATCCCTCGCTCTCTCCCCACAGCCAAGTGCCCCGCACCGGTCAACCACACAAGCAAGAACCAGCGGTGCCCTGGGTCCGCCAGCCACACCTGCGTGAATGGACGTTGCTTTGCGCCTGTCTCACGCACAGGCGGGCGCGAATGCATAAACAGTGCCGCTGCGAGAAATTCAGCTCAAAGATCCCAGCTGGGATCATCTGCGTAACCCTCTCGATCTTTCATGAACCACGCGCACCGTGTCAACTACTGGCCGACTGATCTTACCCACATATTCCCCGGGAATTGACGGACACATCATCTAAATATTCCCTGGCATAAAACACGCCATTTTGAGGTTGGGCGTGTCGGCGGGACACGCCCAAAACACGGATTAAACACGCCTCAGGCGTGCTCGTGTACACGCCGTTGGCGTGCTGCACAACCCTATTAGAAAGGGTAGGATCGGTATTATCTGAGTAATGTAGAACATACGACGCAGATGTCAGCAAGTTCGAGTTGGTGCGAGACCTGCGTCTGCTCTGCTGGCTTCGCGTAACTGGTACTGGTTGCAACTTGATGAAGTTGCTATCTTTTCAGAAACTGACGTGAACCAAACTTGCACGTAAAAAACTGTGCAAATCAGTTCCCAGGTACACCCAGGACACGTGGCAACTGATTCGCAGCGGTTAAACGCTTGAAGAGGATGCACCATTGGATGCCAACGCACGACGTCGTCACACGTGCAGTCAAACGGGCATTTTGGTCGCAGAGCAGGGGAGTGAGAGGCCGCGGTACTGTCCCTGACGCAATCAAAAACACTCTTCTGGAGGATAGCGTTCTCGTGTCTCGTCGGAGGAAGCAACTGAAGACAGATATGAGAAGGCGCTGGAAAGAGCTTTCCTCTGTATTCGGCATGTGCTGCCTTCTTTCTCGTTCCTCTTGTCCTTTTTGTAGCTTGAAGCTGTGTTTCATTGATGACCTTTCTTGACACTGGCGACGCAACTGTGGATCACGGCGAATCGGATCGATTTCTTAGAATATTGCGGATCCCCGAATTTTTGTCCTGGTGGACAGAGACTGACTCGCTGACCTACTCTATCCACCAATCAGATGCGCCCCTGGGACTGACTTGGTGCTCCTGATTCCTTACATGTGCCCATCCAGCCTGGGAATCAACATCAGCTCTTCTTTTTTTCTGCACTTCTGGCAAGAAGACAGTAGAAAATCTCAAGATCTCGCGTGGGCAGCTTGCTCCGTGCCAAGAAATTCGGATCAAGCAGCAACAAACAGTGAGTTCTGCTGGATGCAAGGTCCTGGCACCGAATGCGGGCTTTCTATTGGCTTTGTTGCCTTCTTACTGTCATTTTAGATCAATAGAGTGCTGTTATTCACAGTCAGTCTCTGTCGCAGTTCCCCAGGACAAACTTCGGGGATCAGCAATACCTCGCAACTGTTGCCAATCATCAATGGGAGCAGGCGATTGTGTTTAACGCGTTTGTCGGTCGTGCTCGCCTTTCCATGCCGTTGCACACAGGACGCATTGCGTGGTGGAAGAAAAAGTGAGCAGGGGGCGAGTCTGGGTGCTCGTGGTGCCGTGGTGTCGAGGTGGTGGGTGACAGTTGAGTCGTGGCCGTCGAGCGACATTGCCAAACCAGTTCAAAAGGCAAAGAGTCCGCCTCAGACGGCCCTCGGGCACGACCGGGTCCCCTCTTATGTGCTGAGAGGCGGCTGTCCCGGGCACAGACAGAGGGCATTGACAGAAATCGAGCGCGTGTGGGCACTGCGCAGCAACGATTGAACGGGGCGGCGGGAAGGTGCGCGCTCACGGATGAGTGCCAGCCGCGAGAAGAGCCCACGATCCATGAGCCGGATCAACGCTTTGCGGTACCGGCCGCGGTCGATCGGCCGGATCTGCAATGTCACGGGCACTTAGCGCCAACAGGACGGCCTCAACCCTCGCCACCCCCGACCGTCCCCTTTCTTCGAGCATACGAGGGCTCTCGGCAGCAAAAGATGCGCCTTCCTCTGTGTTTTCTGTTGATCTGTTTCTTTCCCCCTCCGCTGTTGTATTTTTATAGCAGCGACGAAGGAAAGAGAAATGCAGTCATAAGTCGGGCACATGAGCTGGAACTGACGATTTCGGTGACCCAGCTTTGCGTCGCTGATCCATAATTACGTCAGAAACAGGAGCCCTTTGTGCCGTTGCATACAGTACGCACACCCATGCCCACCCACTACCGCCATCGAGCCCAGGCCCAATCATGGCCATAATTGCCTTTGACGCTACGTGCTGCACACCTCATCTCCGGCGTCGGCCACAGTCGACGCCGGAAGCGATTCTTCGGCGTCTTCAGCGCCCGGCGAGCTTCCACTGACGCCCCAGGCTTCCTAGCGCCCACTAGCAGGATGAAAAAAGAACACGGGCTTCAGCCCCTATCGGAAGCAAGAGCAGCCCAGTATACGCCTACTTCATACTTCAGGACGACGACGCCAGGGTCATGGACTCGGGTGCCTTCTTCTGCATGCAAGCGGACCACAAAGGCCGTCCAACGCGCCTTGTGGGGCACGCAGGTGGCGTGGCAAACTTGCCGCCGCACTGAAAAAGATCACTGTGAGTTCCTAGATGAGAGTCGCGCACACCGCTGTGGCCGCCTCACCGCTCCCGGGTACTGTACGTGCCCGTACGCTGTCTTTCTCCCTCCTGCCACGACCCATCACGTTTTGTCTTTGCCTTTCTTGGGTAACCCCCCGCTGCTTGCTGTTGCAGAGTTCGATGGTAAGCAAGGGGGGGGGTTGGGGGGGATGATGCGACGTCGCTACTGTACTTTCGAGGTGGGGGTGGTGACGATCTGCAGGGTGAATGAGATTGTGGGTGTGGCTATGGCAGAGACTAGGGACAAAAGAGGGACGGGAAGGGAGCGTATACAATAGTAAAGAAAGAAACGTATTCGGAAGAGAGGACGATAGAGAAGTGGTCAGGTTGAAAGCGGGTACACGGTACACCGTCGTGTCTCATCTACAAGGTACACCGTCGTGTCTCATCTACAAGGTACACCGTCGTGTCTCAACTACAAGGCTTTCGAGCAGTATCCATCAAGTAGATAGAAAATATTAGTGGGACTCTATATATGTTCAGTGTCCTCTACCCACCTGGAGAGCGTCCTTTGTGACCGTGAAATGAATAGATGTGATGACTCCCCGCAATTGGTAGAGGAAGGAATTGACATTCGTCGAGTCGGCGTGGTCAGCTACTCCATGCGCTGCGGCCTGTTTGACTATCTTCCAGTCGTATGCCAGGCGGTCGTATCCGTCAGATGAACTACGTATATGCATGACCTCTAGCACTGTATCTGCAACTATGCTGTAGAACTTGTAGCTGGCTGCGCAACTGGTACCGGGCTGTCGGATTGACTGGTTCAACAGATCGCAGCCAACAAAGAGGTTGCACAACCCTGGTCAGCGCCCGATTCTGGCGGAGCTCCTCAGCCAATCAGAAAGGTCACGGGAATTTTTGCTGCTCTGGGAGCCCGGTAATTTTTGTGGGTAATCCTCCTGCACTCGGATGAGACGGCCCTTCGGCCGGGGCTGGACGGGGCGGGTGGCCAGTTTTTACGGAGCGTTCTCCAGAGGGGGGTGACGTGTGACGCCCCCTCGGGTGGGTGCCCTGAGTTGCCCCCAACCACACCCGTAACAACCTCCTAGGGGGTGAACGAAGGAGCATCTCCGGATAGGGTCTCCCTGAAGGGACGGACACAGACGGAAGCGGCGCCAGCTCTTTTCTTCTGGGCCCCCTGGAGGGGCCGGGAAGCTTCTGAAAGCTTCTTCATTCGGGGCAGGACCCTGAGCCGAGATCAGATCTCGGTCATTGAAGAGATTTCCCAAGGACTCCCATCGGAGAATTTGAAAATCCTTGGGCTAAGTCCCTTCATATTTAGAGGCACCTACAAGTCCAGGCTGACCCAAAAGTCTATGGGCCAGGTATCTGTTCCAGAGAAACAGTGTCACTTGATCCGTGGCAGGGGACATTGGAGGCCCCTGCTCCAAAACCGTGGCCCTCTGGGCACCGGTCTCCCCCATCACTGTTCACGTGGACAGGGTTCTTGTGCGCGTTTTGCTTCTCCTGAGGATCATGAGCGTGAATTCTTGGGTCAACCTGCTTCACTGAATAATTCAGCGCTGCGTTTGCGTCAGCTCCGGCGTCGTGGTACGCTTCGCGCCCGGTGATCCAAGCGTTTGTGTTCTTTTCCCTTTGTGTCGCTCCGCATTATGTGCTGAATTTTGAGACGGGGCCGTGCCCCGTCGGCTTTGAAGGCAAAAACTACTAGATATGGTGCATCAGCTGGGGACAGGGTCCGGCCCATCTTGATCAGTTGGGCCTACCCTGTGTCCGTTCTTACGGTGGTTTTTAGCTGTGTTTTTGTCATATTGCTGATGTTCCAATTTCGTACTCTCCGGACAAGAACAACAGTGCTCATGTATAACTCTGAGGACTCCGAAGTACGGAATGACGGTCGATAAGAACGATTTCAAATTATATCTCAGGCCAGACTGTTTGAAAGCTGTGTCGGCTTTGGATACTTGTATTATCTCAGGTGCCTTCATGCCCCTGCAACGAGCGATTTGGTTGGAAATCCGCTGCGAAAGTCTGAATCAAAACGCTCGGAGCTAGACAGATGCGCTCCTCAGTCGTCCCGACCTTTGCATCTCAGCTGATTGGCCGCGAATCGGTCGGTCTGGCACTCCTGCTGGGACAATTCGCACCTCTGGGCGCCGGAACCGATTGTGGATTGCCGTAGATCGCCCGCGATCTCCGAGAAACGTCAGGAAATAGCCGAGCCCGACTGGCCTCCTTCGGTGTTGTGCAACAGTCCGGCGAACAGAGCAGAGGATCTTATTAGTTTTCTGATTGAATTCGACACAACAGCCTTGCACGAAAGATTCGACCGCTGATTGGCCATGCGGTCCCGTCCACGCGCCTTCGTCATCGTCGCCAACTTCGGCCTGAGGCACATTGCTAGGTGCAACGCAGGGGTGATCGTGTTCGTGGTGCGGTAGCAAAGGGGGAAATGAAGCCTTGTTAAGGGGAGTCTAACCGAAGTGCGGGGAAGAAGACAATGCCTCTGCTCGTACTCTTTATTTGTGAAACATCCAAGCACACGCCATATTGGTGCTCTGGCCCCTCGTCCCCGGCCGCTGCCCCCCTCCGACAACGCCTCCCCCGTGGTGTCAGGGAAAAAAGTACGTGCATGAAGGATGCCACTGGGATACGCCCTAGGCTCCACTCTGCATGGGTGTCTAGTAGGTGGGAGGCGAGCAGGGAGTATCGGACGGGGACGGAGAGATATGTAGAAGGGCGCAATACCGGCCCGCCACAGGACCGGAGCACACAACAAAGCACAGAGGATGTCATCAGGAAACTGCTGTAATGAGGGCAGAGCGACGCTGGCATGCACATACAAAATCACTTCGGGAGGCATCCAGCCGCCACACCCCTGATCATAACCCCACGCCCCCTCACACCTCTCCAGCGTGACATTACCTCGACACCCCCGCCACCCCTTTCAGAAACGGCTCACACATAGACGCTCACGTACCCGAGAGATTGCCAGCACAGCACGTAGCATCGGCGCAAAGCGAGGCGACGGTGGCGGGCACCACGACGATGGGCCGATGATGCCGACGACGGACGCGACCGACGGTCGAGGTGGCATAAACTGTTTTGTTGCGCTCAGAAAATTTCAAGTAACAGTCGACTTTAGCATGAAAACTGTGCGGAGAACTCCTTGTCAATGACGCAGTTAACAACATCCTCCAAGTCTTCAAGAGCACTGTTGTTCGTGTCCGGAGAGGACATAATCGGGACATCAGCAATACCATTGGGTGTGACTGAGTTGCTGTGGATGTCTGTCAGGATTGATTGTCCGGAAGGAGGATGGAATCCTCCCGTCATGAACTAACCAGGGGTGACGGGGTCCGGCGCCGAAGGCGCCGGCAACTCGTCACGGGGTGACCGTGACGGAGCCAGCGATGGTTTGCTGGCCGGGGGCCCCGGGAATATCCCTCTTTGGTCGTGGAATCGAGCCGGCTCGACCGCGTCAGAGCGCGGCGGGTTGGGGGATGGGGGTGTAGGTGAAAGGGAACTCCTGTCTCTCCCTTCCCAAGATCAGGGGGGCGCGGACAAAAGGGCATTCTTGTCTCTTCCCCTCAAAGGGCAGGGCGGCTCGGACGGAAGGGTATCCCCGTCTACCCCCCCCCCTGGTTTACGGGGCGTGGAACGAAGGGCATTCCCGTCTCCTCCCCCTCGAGGTTTGGAGGATGGAGCCAGATATGCGTTTTCGCATTCACCTTTTCGACCGCTCGGCGAGCGGGACAAAGCGGTTCCCCCTCTGCCCTGGGGTTCGTATGATGGACGGGTCAGGCCGGCAAGAGCCGCTGGCCCACACCGAACGCTTTCTCATGGAAATGGAGATTGGGCCCCCCCGGGGGCCCAGCCCGCGGCGGTCTTTTCGGCCACCCTACGGGATTCGTTGGACGCTTTTATGAGCCCCTTGAATTCGCCTCTGTCTTTGATAGAGACTGCCTTCGGGACCACACGATGGTCTCTTTGCCGTCGTCGGCCGATGAGTTCCTCCTCCTCTGACAAAGAGTACTCCAATAGAGATGGGGGCCGCCATGTGCCCCGTCGCTCGGTGACTCGTGCCCGAGGGCGCGAGCTGGAAGTGGAATTCCATCGTAGGATTACCCTCAAGATCGTCCCAGCAGATGATCGCTACGAAGCAGTCTGAAATTGCGCAGCATACGCTTTGGCGAATACCGATGTCCGGTACTTCGTACGCCTTCGAAGGTTACGTCGCCTGTGTGGTTCTGTTCATACGGAAGGACAAATGAAAAGTCGCTATATGCAGGGACTTGGCTGGGAGATTCGCGCTGATGCGCGCGAACACCATACCCTTCATATGCCAATGGACCTGCTGGTGCATTATGCGCAGCAAAAGAAAGACGTCTGTCGTAGACGCCACCAGAAACAAAGACATGAATAGGACCGATGGGCAGAGGCCCGTTGGATACGTCGCGCTGCCCGGCCAGCGCCACGGAAGCACATATCCGCGGCAGTAACAGCCCCATCTCAGGTGGGGTAAGCCCCCCCGGGTCCTTCCCGCTGAGGTCTACCTCAGGTAGGGGAGGCGGATCCCCCCGAAAGGGACCCCCCGAATGCTGGTGAAACGGGTCCGTCCCGATGAGGCCCCTCAAAGGTTAGGGAGGTCTTCCCCGTACAGACCCGATAGGCTCCCGCTATGGTGGGGGAAGGGCCTCAAGAGCCTTCCCCACGGACCTCCAACAAGACAAAAGAAGCTCCAGGGGTCCTCCCCGGGAGGACATGGGTCGTCCCAGGCGAAACCGGGCGAATAGTTGTCTCGCATGTCACATGCGGGGACATTTATTGAGAGAGTGTTCCCGCCTTGATGCGGGAACAAAGTCTCTGTTAACGAAGGCCTTCCTGAAGCGGTGCAAAGAGCGCCTCAAGAAGGAGGAGAAACTCCGGCAAGGACAGCCGGTCGCTGCGGTAAGCGAACACTATGGTCCATCGTGGTCGTTTTTGGACGACTCACCCTCCACTAGGAGGGACGAAGCCAAACAAGATGCGGAGGATAACTCCCCCTCAGAAAAAAAAAAGAGGTCGGGATAGTCCCACCCACCCCGAAGATGAGCGGGGTAGACTGGCGATGCAAGTCCTCCCGGTGGACCGGAAGGAACAGGCCGAGCCGAGTAGCGGGGGCATCGCAAATGAGGCCTCCGGAGGGCACCCCTTGTGCTTTCATGCCCCTCTCTTGTTTACAATTTTCCGTCCGGTTATTCCTGACGGCAGGTTGTGATCTCCCTACCCGGGCTATATTAGATACGGGTAGTGGCCCGACCCTAATGGACCGGCGGTTACTGCCGGTTGACACCCCGCTAGAACCGCTGAGTGATCTCGCAAAGGTGCTTCGTGACGTCAATGGGGGCCCCGACAAGACACGCAGTGCGAGCGTGCTATCATCCACCGGGTTGCCGAGCATGGCGAGCTTGTCCCGGATCATCTTGGCGGGCGACGCAAACTTGATGATGTTCTCGTCGTCGCCCTTCTTCAGGTTGCTCAGCTCGTCCATGAGCCGCAGCAGCTGCGCGTTGTCACGTGCCTCGAACATGACCTTAAGCGCGTCCCATGCCTCCTTGGCCGCGTCAACCGACGTGACCGTGTTGAGATGCACGAGCTTGACCGACATCTGGATGGTCGCCAGCGCCACCCCGTTCATGGCCTCCCACGATTCGACCACCGGGTCGGACTTCTTGTCGTCCGAACCAGAAGTAGGGCGCTCCGTCACGACGGCCGCCCACAGCTTCTCTTTCTTGAGCCGCGTACGCTGATACGCTGCCCACAACTTTTAATCGTCGTCCAGCTGCGTGAACCCCGGGCCGCTGAAGCGGCAATAGTCCGACATCTTGACGACTGCGGCGCGACCAAGAGCCGCACTGACGATGTCCACAGCGGTATCCGCCCGCGGGAAACCGGAACACACCGCAACCCGAGCAACGTCTTCCGACCAGCGACCGCAAGGAAGACGACGACGACCACCACCGACAGCTGGGCCAATAACATGTGAAGCGGGAGGTAGATGTGTGGATGCGTTGGTGTATTTGCATGGCGGTCTTGGGCCCATTAGGACCTCCTGATATACCCCAGGCGACCCCTCTGCCAGTCGCAGGAAAGGCCCTATGTCAGTGCTCCCCCAGGCACTTCCACTCTCCGCGTGAGCAGGGCCTACGGCGCACCTCTCAAAGCGGAGCATGCGCCCCTCCTGTGCTAAGCCGCCCACCGCTGCACAATCCAGTCGCCGCGCCACGCAGAATCTCCCCGAGCTCACCCCAAGAAGGGGGGGGGCTCATCAAGAGATACAAAAAGTAATTACAATCAAGTACAAACCATACAACAATGGAATGCAAACAAGTACACGAGCCTGAGTCACCAAGAGCCCCCTTGTAAGTATAGCTCCAATGAAATTCCTGAGCAAAGCTCAGCAGATGGCCGGCGACGGCACCTCCGCACGCGCATGCGGCGGAACCGACGGGGACAGCGCGACTAGCGGTGGCGTGACCCGCGGCGGTCCCGCGGTAGACGCTCCAGATGGCACTAGGAGCAGTCCACCACTCAGCGGTGACCATGGTCCACACCTTGGCAGCCGGCACGCGAAGGGTTTGCTGCGCTTGGTGTGGGCGGCGGCGTCGGCGTGTGACGGCTCCAGTGAGCAGCGCGCCGCGTATCGGCAGGAGACGAACGAGATGTGGAACCGTTTTGGGTTGCCCTAAGTTTTCTTCACCTTCTCACCCAGCGACTTTGGCTCGGCGACGCTATGGTACTACGCAGGCGTCGTCGGCTGTGACATCTTGACGTCGTTTAACGTTGGACACCTGCTCCGCAAGTCGGAGCGCTACCGCACACTGGCTCGCGATCTCGTGGCGGGCGCTCGCTTCTTCCGCCGACTGACGGACATTGTAGTTGACACTTTTATGGGCTGGTGCTCCGCGCGTGGCCGGCCGCTTGCTCGAGGTGGCACGTCTTGGCGTTGCAAGGGCTTTGACGGCGCCATCGAGGCGCAGGCGCGGGGGAGCCCGCACATCCACATGCACATCTGGCTCTTTGGGCACGTGCCGTCAGCAAAGGAGTTTACCAAGCTCTTGCGCAACGACGACCGCTTTCGCCAAAACTGGTGGGCGTGGGCCAAGGATCTCGTGAGCGCCGACCTGCCAACGTCGACTGAGACGATGACGTGCCCCAAGTGCAGCTCGCTTGTCGCGGCGGTCCTCATCACGGCCGCCTTTCGCGGTGTGCAGCCGCGCGCGGCGATGCCGCCGGTTGTGGCCGCCGGTGTGTGGGCGTCGTGCGATGAAACATTGACATCGATGGCAGCGCTTCACCAGCAGCAGCGCAAGGCCGTCGGCCTCACCATTGGCGGCAGTAACGCGTCTTCCATGTCAGGTAGCGGCGGCGCGGAGTCTTTTCGTGGCATTCACAGCAACGAGGATGCGCCTGACGGCGGGGACGGAGCGTCCAGCGCGTTGTTGCACAGCGACGCCGTAGACGAGATGATGGCAATGCCAAACCTTTCGGATTGGGTCGGGGTCAGCGGCAATGCGCACCACGGTGAGGTGTATCAGTCGGCGCGTGCCATGGCAACGCAAATGCACTCGCACCGCCACTCAGTGTAGTGCTTTGAACGGCCGCGGTCGGGGAGGCCGCGAGAGAGCCGGTACGGGTACCCGCGTGAGCCACTGGAAGAGTCGGTGATTGACGGTGGGGGCGGCTTCTTAATACGGCGACCAGGAGGCTGCGAGCACATCAACCCGCACAACCGCCTCGTGCTGGTCACCCTGCGGTGAAACACGGATTTACGCATCCTACAGGCCAACGACGTTGTGCTGTACACTTTCAAGTACGTGTGCAAGCTGATGGCAGATGACGAGCACGACGCCATTCTCATGCTTAATCGCTTTCAGCGCGTCGTGAATGATAAGCAGACTGATCCGCCGAGGCCTGTGTTGAGGACGGCGACACGGCGCGTATGTGCGCTGGCGTACGCAGCGACGGAGCGGCAGGAAATGCCCGCCATGCTGGCGGCCATATACCTGCTGTACAAGGAGGGGCGGATTACATCGCACACTTTCGTACCGCTGATCATGCCGCAGCTACTTGCGTTCCACGAGGGTGACTTGGCGGCCTCGACGGTGACTCTCACCCGTGGCACGCACGGGGGAGTGCCCGATGGTGGGGTGCGGCGCAATTCCGGCGGCAGCGCGCAGGCGGCCGCGGCCGGCGTGAAAGCCGGTTGCTGAGGGCGCCGATGGCGACGCCGCTGACGATTTGCCGCGAACACTGGCCGCGGTAGTTGGCGAGGAGGTCGTACCGGGGGACGTGGACGGCGACAGCGACGACGGGGACGGCAATGGGGACGAGGATGGGGACGAGGACACACCCTATAGATTCGTCTTCATGTCGCAGACACTGGAATACCGCTTGCGGCCCGTCGGCCTTGCACATGTTTTACCGTAGAAGATGCACTAGAACTACGAGAAGCGAAGGCTTTTGACGCGCACGCGGGCGAGCGCGTCGATGGGCAACCTGTGGGGCGGGGCAATGGAGGTCGGCGTTGACGACGCCGCGAACGGACGCGGTCGTAGGGCGGTTTCTTGTCGGACAGCGAGACGATTTCTGCACGATCACCCGCAGTGCGAGACACACGAGTTTGTCCGCTGCGGCCCGCTGCGTGTGCCGCGCGTCACTGGGCACCGCCTCCCCAACCGGGACGTGCTCGCGGACAGCGTGGAGGCGCGGGAGCTGTACCGCTCGTTTGCTCTCATTGTCCTCACGTCGTGGTGGTTGCGGGACGACCTGCGCTCCCATGCCGACGCGTCCTAAGGAAAGGTGTACGAGGCGTCCGTGCTGCTGCCGTACGCGGTGGCCAAGCTCGGCACGTTTCGAACATGGCACGACGGGGGCGAAAAAAAGCGGGGGGTTTGTCCGGCGGCCGACGTGGAGGGCGCAAGAGACAGGGCGCAGAGGGATGCGGAGATCGACAGCGGAATCAGCGGCTTTGACAGCTTCTCTGACGAAGAGGGCGGTGGGTCAGACGGCGGCTTCTCCATCGACCCCAAGGCCGCACTTGGCGCCGACGTCGACAATGGCGATGGCGTGCGAGGCCCGTAAATGGACTGAGTGGCTGGGCTGGCGACTGACAACGGCGGGGTCGAGATGCTGCCAAGACGTGGATTGGTCTGCATGCGCCCCGAGTCGCGGCGCCTTGTCAACGCAGTGGCGCACGTCCATACGGGTAGAATTGCAGCAATCTGTGGCCGAGCAGCGGCTTCCAATTGTCCGCTGAAGCCCATAGACGGTGACGGCTCCGCCGAGCCGCTGCTGAAGCGTGTGGCCACAGCCGCGCGTGGCGTCATCGTGGGTGGCGGTGGCCCGTCAGTCAAGGAGCTTGACGCCGCCCTAAAGGCCGCGTGTGAGGCGTGACGGATATGTCAAGGCGCGAGATGCGGCAGGCGGCCGCGCCAGACGGCACTGAGGGTGAGGGGGCGCCGTTCAACGCCAACCTTCTCGCAGAGGTGACCGTGGAGCGGCTGAATGCGCTGCAAGATCAAGCCCAAGAGCATTCCCACCATTATCGGGCCAACGCCATATTGGGCACACGTTGCAGAAACATGTCTCAAATTCGCCGTTGGCCAGTTCTCGGGGTGGGTAACAATGTCGAACGTGCACGCGGCGTTGCCAACGGAGATCAAGCGAGTTAAAACGCGAATGTACTTGCGTCCGATTCGGGGTCGGAGCCGTTGGCCCCGGGGCCAACGAGTTGCCAACGGAGCCTCCGTTGGCAGCTCGTTGGCCCTGGGGCCAACGGGTTCTGTGCTCTGATTGGTCCATCGCGGTTTCACGGGGTTAAATGAGTGACATGTGGCAGTTCATATTGTTCGTAGCTTGCCCATTTTATCATATTTTTGTTTCGACAGTTACCCATGGATGGAATATGGTACCTCTCGGAACTGGACGGCCGCGTGCCAGCTCGGCCCCTGGGCCCCGATCGTTGGAGTGTGTCACGTATACATGATGCGGTGTCTCGCGGCCAAACGCTCTTTCGGGCACGTCAGACACGCGGCGGGCTCCCACTCACACTGGCGAAAAAGGGGGATCTGAGATAATAAGGGGGCACACGAGGCGGGGCCTGGTCAATCGACCCCGCGTCAGACCCTCCTCAGGCTGAAATGCGGCCGCTCCTGCCGCCACGTGACCCCGCGCTGCGACCATGGCTGGCGCCGGTGCGCGCTCGCCCCCCCGCCAAGCACACTGAACGGCAGTGGCGGTGGCCAGCGGCCGCGCGCACGGCCGCCCCAACCGCCTCCAGCGCCGCACCAGGCACCCCTTCACGCCGTGTCGCGGCGGTCGCGGCAAGTGCGAAGAGGACGAGGTCAAGGTGGTTCAAGGACGTGACAGTCAAGGCGCACGGCTCGGTAAGGTCGGGCGCTACGACAAGAAGACATCATGGACGGAGGCGCTGCCGGCATGGGCGGCATCAAGATCGACAAGTTAACGGAGACGAACTTCCACGAGTGGCGTCAGCGCCTTAAGATGGTCCTCGCGCTGCGCGACCTGGACGATATGCTTGACGAAGACGGCAAGCCGACGGACGCGGAGAGTCGCGAGTTGGCGGTGTGGAATCGTCGAGACACGAACGCGAGCGCCATCATCGGGCTCACCCTTGGATCTGAGCAGCTGGAGCACGTGTCGGGCTGCAAGACGACGGAGGAAATGTGGCCGACGCTCCAAGGTGTCTTCCAGCGCAAGAGTTTGATGAACAAGATGAAGGCGCGACGCGAGTTCTACATCGTCGAAATGACCGTCGGCGAGGGCATGCTTGGCTACATCAACCGCGTGCGCAACCTCGGCGAGAACCTCAAGGCCATGGGCGGCGAGGTAACGGAGATGGACGTTGCCATGAGCGTCCTCAACGGGCTGACGTCCAAGTACGAGAACCTGCTGGTGGCTCTCGACGCCAAGGCCGAGGATGAGCTGAGCCTGGACTTTGTCAAGAGCCGCTTGCTTCAGGAGGAGCGGCGGCAGGCGGACAAGTCACCGGCGACGAAGCGAATTGGCGACATGGCACTCGTCGACGCCAACTATCGAGGTCAAGGCCGCCGTGGTGACCTCTCCAAGATCGAGTGCTACTACTGCCATAAGTTTGGGCACATCTCTCACGATTGCTCAGAGCTCAAGGCCAAGAAGCAGAGACAGGACAAGGTGGCCGCGATTGCGGCTGACGATGGTTGCGACAGCGAAGACGCCATCGGTCTGGTGGGCAATTTAGCTGACACCGATGACATCTCTAAGTCGTGGCTTGTGGACTCTGCGGCGTCTGCAGACATGTGCTGGATGCGCGGGTGCATCGACAACTACCATACGACCACGGGACGGAGCGTCACGATGGGTGACAAGGGGTCCGTAGTTACGGCGGGCGTCGGAATCGTCGTGCCCAATGTTATCGTTCACGGAAAGACGCGCAAGATCAAGTTGGAGAAGGTTCTCCATGTTCCTACAATGGGCTTCAACCTCATGTCGGTCGGCATGATGGAGAAGCGTGGGGTGGAAGCAGGCCCTACCATGGGTATCGATTTTGGTCGTGACAATTTTCCCTCCGAACATCTTGGGGCAGAGTATTTTCGCACTTTTGGTGTCGGGACACGAGTATTGGTACATGGAATATCCAAGGATGTGGGTACTTGATACTCACTCATGACATATAATCTTGATGCGGGGCTACTTTGCGAAATGGGGGACCATTCTAAGTTGAGATCTGACCGGGGCGATCTCTCTTAGAGCATCTGCACCAATGGAGCCAACCGTCCAACCCGACGGCCACGTGTGCGCAACGTGTGGCGCTGTCACTGGCTCTCCAAAAGCAGAGCCAAATCTAAGCAGATCACGTCTCAAACTTGGGCTCGCCTTGACGTCTCTGGCGGTGGGCCTCTTTTGTGGCACGCCAGTCTTCCCACAGATGCACTACAGAGAATCTCCATGACTGCCAGATCATCTCGCAACTGTCTGCAAGCCACGGGTCACGCTTTCCATTGGCTTTCGTGGTCCGAACAGAGAACCAGGGGTTGGCCGAACGACTCGGGGCGTCTCCAAACAGGCCTGTTTGGATTTGCGCTGCCGTTTAACCTCCAAAAAAAGGGCGATCCCGCGAGGCCACCACGAGATGCACCAAGGGATTAGCAAATGTGAGGAGTGCTATTTTTGGGCCGTCACACCACCGTCACACACTAGTTTTGGACCTCGCTTTCTCCACCAATGCCCCCGTTGGCCAAACGGTGCCACGTTTGGCTGTTTGGACGGTTGGAGCCATTGGTGGAGATGCTCTTATGGCTGACTTGATCGAGGGCGCTCAGCGACCACGGGGATGGTTTATGCTGACAGTCTCAAGAGACAACCGGGTACCGCGGAGCATTCCTGACGTGGCCCAATCACTTTTGCTCTAACCATGTCGAGGCAGCAAGACCCTGTGCAAGCGTGGCTGTTGCGCCAAACGAGTGCGGAGGGTGGGGGTGTGCGTCAAGCGTGAGCCGCAGCATCCAAGGAAAAGTCTCGCAGAGCGTCCAGGGGGGAGGCAGTCTCTATCAAATGCCGGGAAGGTGGGTCGCCGGGAGGGACGGACGGGGTATGCCGACGTCGGGATGTGAGAAAATTCATTTTTTCGACCGCCGTGCACTATGCGCTTCTTGTTGCTTGGCCGCGGTGCGGGCACGCCGTGGCTCGGCAACTGTGTGGTGGGGGGAAACGACGCGGCGTGAGCTTTTTCCAATGGCTCCTTCGTGGGCCCATCGCACAGCACACGGTGAGAGGCGTATGGGGACGCTTTTACTGACCTGTGGCTCGGCCGTGAACAAGCCTGAGGAAAGGTCAGCCGTTTTGTTGCACGAGAGGGTGGAGGGGTCGACCGTTTCCAAGACGGTGGTCAGCGCGGCTGACCAGGCGTGGCAGACAGAGGCCACAAAGACGGGGATCACAATGAAAAGGACACAAGAAAAAAGCAGCACCGCGCAGTTTCGGGCAGAGGCCACTGTGGAGGCGCGAGGGAAAAGGGGTGTGCGGACGGCTGCCGGTGAGCCTCTTGCGGGTCAGCCGCGGCATCAACGGCGACAGGCACCACCCAAAGACCAGCAATCAGCTGCGAAAACGGTCCGTTCAAACGTCGAAGGAGAACGGAACCCTCACCAAGCAGGACAAGGGGGGCGGAGGATGTCTTGAGCACTGCAGCAGCGGACAGATGACATTGGTTCTGTGACGCGAGAAGGAGAGGCCCGATTTCGCGCGCGATCGCCGCTTGTCGAGAAAGTAAATGCGACACGACAGCTGCACCAGTGTCGATGCAAGGGGAGTTTCATATCGGGGAAATCGCCTTAGATGCACACATATCCGAGAGAGACAATTACCGATCTGGTCAGCAAGAATAAAACCGCACGCCATGACTCGCAGAGATAATAGGAACAATTCCAAGTCTGATTTCAATTCCTGGCCAAGGGCATCATTCCTCTGCAATTTCAACACAGACACCCATCGTGTCGCTGCCTGGTCATGCTCCGGCCCCAGTCTTGGCACAATCGTGCGCTCCGAGGCGCACCGACATGATTGTCCGTCGTGCTTTCCCGTCCTTTGCGTCTTGTCCATCCCAACGCCCCTCTCCTGTGTGTCGGTGACTTGTACGTATGCCCTCTTCCGGTTGTTTATTTATGCAAGTGTGAGCGAGAACGGCGCCCTTCCAAGACGACGCAGGCACTCCGGTACGCAGTTCTCCGCGTGCGGAAGACCCGTTCGGCAACCAAGCTGTCCAATGATATCTTGCGCCCTACCTGAGAGGCATCACAAAGAAGGAATGTTTTTGGCTCTGCTATTCTCTCTTGTTCTGCGTGCACGTCTAACTTGCTTTCCAATCATGAGCACGAACTGTGGTCATGATGCACTCGTCTTCGCATCCACGCTCCATTGCGCTTTCCTGTTGCACTATCTACACACGTACAAATAACAAGTCACGTCCACAACTCGCCGCCGCCCCGTCACGTGTCCTCAAACGGCAACCACACCCCCAACAGCTATCATCACAATGGTGCAAGTGGGAAGACGGAGGCAGCTCCAATGGACGCCACCACCCTGTCGGTCACTCCGCACGCAACCTCAACCCACGCGAACGAAAGCTCAACAAACTTTGCTATCACCAAGTGAGACGCGGCAACCCTTGTCGACGCCACCGCGTCGGTCGCCCTGCCCGCCATCACGCCCCACTAGTACGAGGACTGCATCAACTTGAACAAAAAGAGCATGTACGCGACGCTGGTCGTCGACGCCGCCGCGTCGGTCGCCCCGACCGCCACCACGCCCCACGAGTAGGAGGACTGCATCAACTTGAACAACAGGAGCATGTACACGGCGCTGGTCGGCGGCGCCGCCGCGGCGGTCGCCCCGCCCGCCACCACGCCCCACAAGTACGAGGACTGCATCAACGTGAGCAACAAGAGCATGTACGCGGCGCTGATCATATGCGCCGCCGCGTCGGTCGCCTCGCCTGTCACCAAGCCCCACAAGTACGAGGACTGCATCGACTTGAATAACAAGAGCATGAACGCGGCGATGGTCGTGGGTGACACCGTGTCGGTCGACCCGCCCGCAACCACGCCCCACAAGTACGAGGACTGCATCAACTTGAACATCAGGCGCATGGACGCGGCACTGGTCGTCGGCGACACCGCGTCGGTCGCCCCGCCCGCCACCTCGCCCCAAAAGTACGAGGACTGCATCAACTTGAATAAAAAGAGCATGTACGCGACGCTGGTCGTCGACGCCGCCGCGTCGGTCGCCCCGCCCGCCGCCACGCCCAACACGTACGAGAACTGCATCAACTTGAACAACAAGAGCATGTACACGGGGCTGGTCGTCGGCGCCGCCGCGTCGGTCGCCGCGCCCGCGACCACGCCCCACAAGTACGAGGACTGCATCAACTTGAAAAACAGGAGCATGGACGCGGCGCTGGTCGTCGGCGACACCGCATCGGTCGTCCCGCCCGCCACCACGCCCCACAAGTACGATGACTGCATCAACGTGAGCAACAAGAGCATGTACGCGGCGCTGGTCGTCGGTGCCGCCGCGTCGGTCGCCCCGGCCGCCACCACGCATCACAACGCCGAGGACGGTATTAACTTCAGCGACGATGCCTTGTACGTTGCGCCTGTCGTCGGTGTGAGTGGCGTTGATATTGTGACGGCCACGGCGCCCATGTCTTCTCATTGCTTTTTTTTCTTCTGTTGTGTCGCTGCATGTGGCGATAAGCTTGCGTCGTCAGAGTGTCTATACCTTGCTGGGCAATACACATCGGTTCTTTCTGTAGTTGCCTCATCTTGTCAGGTTCCTTGTCGTGTTCGTGACGAATTCACAAGAGATAGGTCATGGGATCTCATCGTAAACGGGGCATGAAATGCGGACGAGAGGAGCTCGTGCACAGCCGCGTCCGCATCGCTTTGAAAGGTGCGCTGCACGACGTCCGTCGCAACCATGTTAACGTTCGTATGTCAAACATGCACAATAAATGCACCTTCCTCAATCACTCTCCACAAAACTATCCCCACCATCACTCCCCAAGCCGGCACCCGCGTCCCCAGTGATCCCCCCATCATCCTCCGTAACAAAGGAGTTCATGCGGTTGCAGAAAGCAGTTGCGGCGTCATGCGTCAGGATGGGCACGGACGCGCAGTCACCTGGCACCAAAGTCATGTTTGCCAAGACGAGGGAGTGCATCTCAACGCTCTCAATAGACAAGGACGACCTCTCGTCGCTCACCAAGCCGCCGGTAAAAGAAAACGCACGCTCACAAGATGATGATGATCCAATAACACCAAAGAAAACACCAGCCAATCGGTACAGATCAGGGAACTGCTGCCGGTGTCGAAACCAAAATGGCAATGGTGGCTCCCACTGGGATGACTCGGTCATTCGTAAAAATGCAGTCAGCTCGGCGCGGGCGTCGGTACCGAGAGACCGTACGGCTGCGGTTGACGAAGTGGCGGCCAGCGTCCCGCTGGTGCTCTCCCATCGCAAGAGAGATGTTCTCGCTTGCGTGCGCTCCACAGATGGCAATTGAGGTGGCACTTGGCCTGATCCCGACAGGCCTCCGCCACCGGGTGTTGAGTCGACAACCGCTGCCGACCCGAGCTGCGCGCAGGCCACGGCGGAAGCCTTCTCCGCGTCGGAAACCGGATCCTTGACTCCAATCCAGTCGGCCACTTCGCGCATAGTCCGTACCCCCCCCGGTGTAAGGTAGACAGCGCCGAGAACCGCACCGTTCTTCATCCAGTTCTTGGAGCTGTCAGTTGCGTTGAAGAACAATCGGTCAATCTCGTCGCGAAGCTCGAGCACAGCTGTCCGCGCCACGACCCCCAAGCAGTCCATGTCCTCCTCTCCCTCGATGAAGGCGAGACCGCCGGGGTACAAACGGTTGTCAACTTCCATGACCGCGTCCTCATTGTGCTTCAGGTAATCCTTGATGTCCACCGCCGCGACGGCCAGCGGCAAATCGGGAAACTGTGGCGCGTTGATGTTGTCCATGTGCATCGTCTTGCGGAGCTCGACCACAAGAAGGAAGATCTCGGATAGCGTCTCCGTTGGCCGCTCGCTGGCTTTCGTAACCTCGAACGCCGGCTGCAAAACGGCGATCAGCTGTCGCATCACGTTCTAATCATTTTCCGAAATCTGGCGCTTCAGCTGGTCGGCCGTCAGCGACCGAGAGCGAAAGAAGGCAAAAAGGCGCGGCCACATGGCATACAGCCGGCACAACGAAGAGAACGTGGATCCCCAGCGCGTCGGCACGTCGGGAAGTAGGTTGCTGCATGCAGGGTCTTCAGGAACTTCGATCCGTGAGAGGGAGAGCGCCTCAACGGGGGAGTGCTCGAAAAAGCCTGCCGTGGCGCGGCAGCGAGCGAGGAACTCTTGACCAAGCGTATTGCGGCACGTCTTGCGTGGTCGAGCTTGACGACTCACCGATCGGGAGAGGCGGGCAGACCGCTGCGTTGGAGTCTCCCCCGAGCCTCCCATTGCGTGTCGCACTGCGTTGTGAATGGAGTGGGAGGCACATGGCACCCACGCAGCTGTGAAGCCAATCATCGCCTTGCGTACGTTGGCGCCAGAGTCAGTTGTCGTGGAAGCGACATCGGCCATCTCCAAACCAAAGAATGAAACCCGGTTCGCCACCCACAAGCGGATGTTGGTGTAGTTGTGTCGCTCCGAGCATCGCCACACGCCAAGCGACAGCTCCCTCACTTCCCCTGACGGCAATTACACAAACCGCAGCACAACCGAGCCGTAGCTAAGATGAGAATGGGTCCCTGTCCACAGGTCCGCGGCGACGTGAAGCAAGTGCAGCACCGGCGGACGCGTCCTTAGCCGTGGAGATGGCGGTTCGCAGAGCGTCCCGCACAAACGAAGCCAGCGCTGTCAGGCGATGAGCGACCGTCCCAAGGGCAGGATGCGCGTACTGGGCCTTGAGTCCGTCCAGGAACGCGCGCACGTACGCGTTCCTCCCAAAAGCGTGCGGCGACCTGGTCATGATTTGCATTTGCACCAGGGGTTGTCAGGATATGGTTTTTGGGCCGTAGTAGGACACGGATAAACGCCGATCCTTCGTATCTGATTACGGATAACTCTCTCAGCTGAGATCCGGATCAGGATATTTGCCTCCGGAACCGGATATTTGAGTAGAATATATTCTTATCCGGATACGATTATTAGATCCTTATATAATCCCCCAAGTCCGACGGACAGCCCATTTAGAGCCCAAGAAGAACGCCATCCAGCCTTATTTGAGCGCCAAATGAACGTCTGTACGACTTGAAACCCACACTTGATTTCAACGCCCCAAGCGTCGGGGCGGTTTCCGGCCGTTTGTGTAAACGGACGTCAGAATGACCGTTTGGAATCTCGTGTTACACTCTGGCAACAACGCAATCGGGTCGAGTCGCGTGATTGAACAGTTCTACCTGGGTCGGGCTGGATCGCCGCTTGTCGCTCCCAAATGTTCGGACATGAATTCTGCGATTGTCGGCACGCGAAAAGAGTGGTCGACTGTGTTCAACCAGAATTCACCAGGCGCGGGAAGCCACATAACCGTATATATCCCTTTATCCTGACTCTCATATCTGGGATACGGATCCGATATATTATTGCAATTTCTGTCGGTCAGGATAGATATATCCTCATTTCCTGTTCTCATAATGCATTTGGGATATGCGTCCCCGGCTCATATCCGAAGTGGATACGGATATGATACACGGATATAATCCTTGGGGATGTATCCATGACAACCCCTGATTTGCACAAATCGCAGGTGGTGCTCGCGGCGGGCCCGCGGAAGCAGCAACCGGCGAATAGATCCATCAGCAGGCACAGAGCGCGTCCGGTTCCCACCTTGGGCATTTTTCAGCAAATAGAGCGCAGCTTGCAGGTGGTCGGCACGCCGAGTTGGACCGGCCTGGCCCTTCCCCTTCGCCTCAACGTGTTTGCTGCCATTGCTCGGTGCTCCGCCCTTGAGGGAGAGATGCGTTTCGATCCCATCGATTGCACACACGCGGCAGCGCACGACAAGGGCCGCGACCGGCTCCCCATCCTCCTCGCGCTGGTAGACGTCCAGCAGCCCACACAAGGCCGATCTTGCATCGGGCTTGGCCACGTACCTGGGCTGGAGGGCCCATTCCTTGCCATGGTGCATCACAGACGTCTTCGCATCTGCCATCTCAAATGTCCGTGTGATGCCGACTACATCACGGACAAAGATCTCAAAACTTGGTGCAGTTGCAGCCACAGGGCGTCCCACACTCAGGGGGTGCTTGCGACCAGACGGTCGCGGCTCGATGTCGGCGTCATCGTCCTCTGGCACTTTTTGACGGCTATCAGCAGGAGGGAGAGTCACATCGTCACACGACGCAGACGAAAAAGCCTCTGTTGTCGTTGACATTGCGGGCGCCGCGGAAAGCTAGCGTCAAGCCGAGAGGCTGCGGCCAGCAAACGGGCACGTTGAGCAGCTCGCTGAGAACTAATGAAGAAAAGCCTGCTGAGCGCGTGTGCTGGCGGAAACAGGGAAGGTGGGGGGGCGGAAGAGGGGAATTGTGCGAAGGCGGGAAGAAAACAGAGTGCCAGAGACACGAGCGAGCCGGAGAGCTTGAGGCCGGAGATGAAGACCTACTCAGCTCACTAAACGAACGGCGATGTGTTATCGTGCGGCACGCGCTTCTTTGTGCACGGCCATCGGCGCTCAGTCTGTCCGAGCTCACGTGAGGTACCGTATCGCAGCCCCAGCAGATATTTCGGGTCCTAAGGCTGAGCATGACGGGTACAGTGCTGTGTGGCCCTCGTGCTGTCTTTCGTGCCGACTTCTCAGGTGTGCTTGTTCAAACTGATAGTGGAGAGAGCCCGCGGAGGGAGCCGCAAGAGGGATCCGAGCTCTGATTGGCCAAACGGAGCGTCTCACAGTATTATTCTCTGATGCGGCCGCTTCAGAGCCCCAGCTTCGAGCGAGTTGCTCGCCCAGAAAGCGAGGATGGTAGCAGCTCCAGGGCCCTTTGATTTGCAGGCCTGTAAGTTTCCGCTGACACTCCGATACTCACTTCTGGCTGTCGCATGCGTATTTTCTGGTATGACTTCCCGGGCTTGGGTGGAATCGCCCACCTGCTGATGGCCTTCGAGTATGGGTGCCGACATCAGGATACTCATGGGTATACTCAATCAACAAATACCAATGGTAGGGCCTGGGCGGAAGTGTCATTCAAGGGCGGTAAGACGATCATTATGATAAGCGTCAAGGTCGCTGCGTGCGGCGCGCGGAAGAGCGGGCTCTACCACCTGGAAATGGCCTCACTGTCGGATATTGCTGCGGTGGCCTCTCTTCAGCTCTACCATGAGCGCCTTGGGCACGTCAACGTGGCTTGCGTTAAGCGGATGATCAAGAACAAGGATATTGACGGACTCAAGTGCTCTTCCATGGCGGTCAAGGACGTCTGCGAGCCGTGCGCGTATGGGAAGGCGGCTATGACGCCTATGCCTAGTGCAGGAGGAGGTCGAGTGACTAAGCGCCTGCAGCTCGTGCACTCGGACCTGGGCGGGCCAATGTCGGAGCCGTTGCGTGGCGGTGCGCTCTACTTTGGCACCTTCACCGACGACTTCTCCCGCTGGACCGACGTGGTCTTCCTCCAGAAGAAGAGTGATCTGCTCTCTGAGTACAAGAAGTGGCTGACTAAGGCCAAGCTGCACACGGGAATCAAGATCAAGATCCTGCGATCCGACAATGGCGGAGAGTACGTGTCGAACGTATTCAAGGCTCTTCACGATGAGAACGGCACGACGCACCAGACCACGGTGCCCGCCACGCCGCAGCAGAACGGAGTTGCTGAGCGGCTCAACCGAGTTCTCGTGGAGATGGCTCGCACCATGATGCGACACAAGGACGTCGATCAGGATCTTTGGGCGGATGCCATCAAG
>Ga0209187_1001733_pt1 | contig 23725 bp, 19 predicted proteins | sample BantaG_FD_187430 | JGI IMG/M metagenome (GOLD analysis project Ga0209187, IMG submission 187430) | Marine algal microbial communities from Bantry Bay, Ireland - BantryBay_4 metaG (SPAdes) (version 2) | ecosystem: Host-associated > Algae > Red algae > Unclassified | place: Bantry Bay, Ireland...
TTTTTTTGGTTTTACTCGGCTTCTCCAATTGCTCACAAATCGCCACGCGATAGCCCGCCCGCACGAGTCGCGGCAGGTAGGTATCGAGCGCGTGATACGGCACGCCCGCGAGTGGTGTTTGGTCGCCGCCATTGTTGCGCGAAGTGAGGGTGATGCCGAGTACACCAGCTGCTGTGACTGCATCATCGCCAAACGTTTCGTAAAAATCACCTACGCGAAACAATAACAAAGCGTCGGGGTGCTTTGCCTTCGTTGCGTTGTATTGCTGCATCAAAGGAGTGATTTTTTTATTTTTTGAACTTGTTTTTGAACCTGCCATATCGTGGAAAATCTGTACTGACGACTTTAGCCGTCAAGGAACTCGGTACGCCCGCGAACGGTTGAAGTCGTCGGTACGGGGGCGTTCCATTCCCGCAAAATTAATTTTTTAATAATGAAACGGCGAGTATTTATAATATCAATTTAAAACTCATAATCAAATCGTTCAATATCCTTTTGATAGGCTTGTGCTATCATCTGTCGAGTTGTTTCGTTGTAATAACTGCGATAATTACCTTTTTTTCGCTTATTCAAATGTGGTAATGTAATTTTTTTTATGTTTATAGTATTTGCAATTTGCTGAAAATCAGTGTGTAAGGATTCATATTTTCCTATGAAATTTATCCTCAATTCATTATTTATATACACAAAATCACTCTGTAAACGGCAGGCTTCATGTACTCGCCAATCTATATAATTCTCATAAGTTTTCAGTTTTTTTACCCATTCGTGGTGCTGATTATTCGCGTCATTTAGTATTTGAAAATAAAGCGACAACTGCCAATCCCAAGGATTTCTGACAAAAGCAAAACTATAATATTGTCGAAAATTTTCTTGTCCCAATTTTGCTACAATTTGCTCGGTTCGGATGTGTTTATTAATCGTTTTTGAAGACAATACAGGGTTGGGGGTAAAGTAGCTTTTAATACGATGAAAAAGATTGAATCTATCATCATATTGTTCTAAAACTCGGCGAACACTCGTCCCGCCGGTTTTATATATATGAATAAAGATAAATTTTTTTTGACTACTAATAAGCATGATTTGATGGTTTATTTCAAGGGTTAATCAACTACTTTTTAATAATGTACTTATATTAGTTTTCCTATTTTTTATTTTTCAAAATCTTCATCCATGCTTCGACGTGTTCTACTCTTACTTCCGTAGAATTTCGTGCATCTTCTGTGAGATTTTTGGTGTATTTTTCAATGAAAATTTGATAATCGTCAATGAAGCGAAGATAGTATTTTAATGTGGTTAAAATGCCATTAACGATGATGTCCAAACCACTTTGATTTCTGATTTGACTGATGAGTTCTTCGACTTTCTTTTGTTCATCAGCATCTTCAAATCCTGCATCAAAAGTCGTTAAGATATAGTATCGTTTAATGGGCGTATTTTTAGTTTTTTTTATAATATCAAAAATTAAAAATTCGTCAATTGGTATATTATGTTTGACTTCGATAACTTCAAAAGCTTGGTTTTTATAGTCATAAATTTCAATATCTCCATAACCTTTTTTGTCGGATGAGGTGTGAACTTGCAGTGGCAATAATTTCCTTTTTTTGTAGCGGTTGAAATTGGAACTGATAAGTGTTTCGTAAATCGAATAAATTGCAATTACAGGCAAGCGTGAACTGTTTTTTGTTTTAAAATGTGCCTTCAACATTTTAAGTATTTTCGGAATGTTGAGTCGCTCATTTTGTGCTGTTTTTTTATTGGCAGATTTAAATATTTTTTCGTTTCCTTTTGTTAAGTCTATTAGTTTAAATAAAATATAATTTAAATAAATTTTGGGATTCACGCCATGTGTTTCTATTTGGTTAAAAATATTTAAAAAACTTGCTTTTAGTTCTTTGTTTCTGATTTTTAGGTTTTTACCTTCTCTTAAATTCCATTTTATACGTTCTCTCGTTGCTAATGTGAGAAATGAACTTTCTTTATTTGCGTACTTAGGAAAATATTTTTTGAAAAATGGTGTCGTAATTTTTGTATCTAAGCTTCGTGCGGAATACCCTTTTTTAAAATCAGTTCTATGTAATCGGACATCCTGTTTAGGGTTAGCAATTTTCTTGACTAAACTGGTCACTAAAGCTGCAAGAATAGATTTATTACTATCAATTTTCTCAATTAATAAATCAACATCCTGTTTAATGTTTACATTAATATTATCGTAGTTGCTTTTAGTTGCAGTTTGATAGGCTTTTTCTAATATTTTGGTTTCCATTATACAAATAGTTCTTGCGCGTAATCAGTTTTTAAAAGTCGTTCATTCGTCAACTCTACATAATCAGGATTGATTTCGATACCAACATAACGACGGTTGAGATTTTTGGCAGCAAGGCAGGTCGTACCGCTTCCGCAAAAGGGGTCAAGGACGGTGTCACCTTCCTTACTCAACAGCTTAATCAGTTCTTGTATAATGTAAATTGGATAAACTGCCGGATGATGATTATCTTTTGTAATTTCAACAGGGCTTTCTATGACATCTTTTTTCAACCTGTTGCCTAAAATATTGATAATGCTAAAACCATTATTTCGGATTTGATTATTTCTACCGCCATCTTGTCCGCCGTAAGCAAGTTTGTGTACACCGCGTATTTTCATTCTAAAGCTAACGATTTCTCCGCTATGTACTTTTTGTATTGCCTCAGTTAAGTCGCGTTTTGCATGATTTTTTTCTTTTTGTGTAAGGTCAGCATTGTCAATAAGTTCAAAATATTTTTGTCCTACTTTATTTGATGTATTACGCTTCTTTTTATTAAAATCATCTAAATGTTTTAGATAGTTTTCTAAATCAAAATGATATTTTTTTGATTTAACGAAAATGAAAAAAGGCTCGGTAGCTTGTATCAATTTTCGTTTATCCTGACGAGGAGTAGGGTTTAATTTTGACCACGTAATTTGATTAATTAGAAGCACCTTGTTACTTTCTAATGCTTGTATCGCAAATTTGAACGGCAATAAAGAAAGTCCACCATCAATATACTTATCTCCCAAATTGAATACAATCGCACCTGTAGATTTCGTGATCCTGACACACTCCTCAAAAATAGCTAATATATTAGTTAGATATTTTTGTTCTGTGGGTTCATTTCCAATGCCTTCGATACCATTTCCATAGTTTCTTTGTTGAAAGTATGGGGGTGATGTAATCACCAAATCAAGGCTATTGCTTTGTATATTTTTGAGTGTCCCCAAACTTTCTCCACAAATTATAGTATCTTTCATAATTTATTTTTCCTGCAAAATTAATTTTTTAATAATGAAACTCCTTGTAAAACTCATTTTTTCTAAAATCACCCGTACCTTTGCCTTGTGAATCACGAAATATACATCCGTCGTACGCTTGAATTGGCTCAACGAGGAGGCGTGGCTGCCAGCCCAAATCCTTTGGTGGGCTGCTGTATTGTGTATCAAAATCGCATCATTGGAGAAGGTTGGCATCAGCGATACGGCGAGGCACATGCGGAGGTCAATACTGTAGCAAGTGTCAAGTCCGAAGACCGTCATTTACTCTCACAATCAACGCTTTACGTTAATCTCGAACCTTGCTGTTATCATGGCAATACACCACCTTGTACAGATTTGATTTTGAGGCATAAGATACCTCGCGTGGTGATATGTAGCCTCGATCCCAATCCGCGTATTTCAGGTGGAGGTGTGAAACGCTTACGTACACAAGAGGTGGAAGTATATACAGGCGTACTCGCACACGAAGGGGCGTGGCTCAACCGACGTTTTTTTACTTTTCATAATAAAAAACGCCCTTACATAATACTGAAATTCGCGCAATCTGCGGATGGTTTTATCAGTAAAAAAGGCAAACAAACATGGATTAGCGGAAAAGTAGCGAAGCGACTGACGCACAAATGGCGCAGCGAAGAAGACGCGATTTTAATCGGTACAAATACGGCAAAAATTGATAATCCGCAATTGACAAATCGCCTTTGGACAGGCGCATCGCCGATGCGTGTGGTCTTGGATAGGGTAGGGCGGTTATCGACTGATTTACAGGTGTTTGATGGTGCGATAAAGACAATTGTTTTTTCGGAAAATGAAAACGTAAAACGATTTTTCAAATCGCCCAGTGTGGACGTAGCGATTTGCAAAATCGCTTTACGTGAGGTGTTGGGTCATTTGTACGAAAGAAAAATAAAATCAATTATCGTAGAAGGTGGTGCACAATTACTGCAAAGTTTTATTTCGGAAAATTTGTGGGATGAAGCACGCATATTTACGGCTCACCACGCTTTGAATGAAGGTATAGCTGCACCAAAAATTGCAGGTGAAATTGTATCACAAAAAAATGTTGATATTGATATTTTGACGATTTTAAAAAATAAAAATTAGTCAATTTCTTGCGCCCATTTGTCGCGTGCATCAGGAATTTGCCAGACCGAACCACTGTTTTCGATACTCGTAAACATCGGTGTCCAATCACCGGGACCGGCAGCAAGGTCAAGTATTTCGTGGCGACGCAATTGGAGGATAATATCCAAAGGATTAATCATCACCGGACAGGCTTCTACACAAGCATTGCAAGTCGTACAGGCGTGGATTTCTTCATTGGAAATATAATCGAATAAAGACTTACCGTCGTCAAAATTATCTTTTGTAAGTTGAGTTGCACCGTCTTTTTTATCTACGCTAATTACTTCTAAGTTGTTGGTATCCAAATGTTTGCCAATCTCTTCAGCGCGATCACGTACATCCATCATGATTTTTCGTGGGGAGAGTTTTTTGCCTGTTATATTGGCAGGGCAAACTGATGTACAACGTCCACATTCGGTACAAGTATAAGCATCCAACATGTTTTTCCAAGTCAAATCAGAGATGTCGCTTGCGCCAAATTTAGGCATATCATTTGGGTCTCCGGCAGGGGCAGCTTCGCTCTCAGGAATCAAGCCCATCATGCTTTTGACTTCATTCATAATATCGGGCATATTGTCCATTTCGCCACGAGAGTTGAGTTTGGAAAAATACACATTCGGGAACGCAAGAAAGATATGCAAGTGCTTGGAGTAAGGCAGGTAATTGATAAAACCCAAAACGACAATAATATGTAACCACCAACCCGCACGCTCAATAAATTCGAGTGCGCCGACGCTCATACCTCCAAATAGTGCAGGTCCGAGCCACTGACTGACAGCAAAGCCAAACGAACCTTGCCCGCTTGCGCCTACGGCATGTGTGTGACCTGCATTGTATAGAACTTCATCCGCGCCATTCATACTAAAAATACCAATCAATAAAAGTATTTCGGCATAGAGTATCAAGTTACCGTCAAGTTTGGGCCAACCCGTCATTTCATCCATCTGAAAACGTGGAACTTTTAGCAAATTTCGACGAGCGAGAAAGAATAAAGTAGCTACGAAAGCGCCAAGTGAAAGCAGTTCAATAAAACTAATCAAGCCTGTGTAAACTCCTCCGAGAAAGGGGCGAAAGAAACGATGTTTACCCGACAAACCATCAACGAAAATCTCTATTAACTCTATTTGAGTGAACAAAAAAGCAACATATATAAATAGGTGCATTACAGCAGGAATGATGCGCTTGAACATCTTTTTTTGTCCAAAAGCAATCAGCAGCGTATTCTTCATACGCTCTCCTTTGTCACCTTTAATTTCAGTGTCTTTTCCGAGTAATATATTTCTGCGTAATTTAGAATATTTGCGAAAAGCAATACCAAACGTCACGACTACGAGTATAAGAAATATGATTTGACCTATCATGCCCATTAATTTTTTGATTTAATCTGAGGCGTAATATAATGCACTCACACCCAATTCGTCAAATTTCTTATAAAATTTTCGTTATTCAAATTTATTTTAAACTAAAAAAGGAAATAGAATCGACAGTAAAGTTTGAATTCATACAATCGACTGTATTTTTTTAGCTAAATTTATCTATCGTATTAAATGTATTTATGAACACCTCTATTTTATAATTCAAACAATATTTTTCTATCTAAAATTTATTTTCATTATGCGTTATCAGCCTTTATCAAGTTCATTTTATATATAAAACAGAAAGGCATTTTGTGAAAAAATGTCATCGAATTCCGTCGCTATTTTGGTCTCGAATGATCCGATGCCCACCAATGCGGACGGTCTGATGGATTTTAATCAAAATGCTGATTTACTGTATCTTAGGGATGAAAAAACAATAAACACGACATCTTGACTTGTTCTTTTTCTTTTATACTTCACCAAATTCTCCTTAATCCCGATAGCTATCGGGAGAAGATGTAACACAAAGTTTTCTAAGTAATTAATAATGAATTTCTTACACTATCTTAGTTTTCTCACTTCGTTCATTCGACTTTTATGTACTTGGTGTCCTTCGTGGTTTCAGCATTACATCTGTGGCACTACCAAATTTTAATGATGTTAAAAATGTATTTTAGCGCGTTCTCTTGTGATGAGTAAATGGGTGACATTCAAATCACAATGCAAAGGTGCGACTTCTTCGAATGAATGGCAATTACAAAAAAACGGTTTTCCGATAAAAATATTTTGTTGTTATATGTTAATTTTTTTTAATTAGAATGTTGAAATACTTATTTTTATAATTTTACATAATACTATTATATTAAATACACTGTTTTATAAATTTATTTACATTTTTTGACGTTTATTTTGAAATGAATCGAATCAAAAATGACGCGAATACTCACTGTATTTAAGGATTTTTTGGTGAAGAGTCATTTTAAAAGAAATACTCAAAAAAGTAAATAAATTTGTGAAACAGTGTATTAAATTAGTTGAAAATAATCCTAAATAATTCGCAGATAAATGACCAAAAATCGGTCAAATAAATTTCTCTTCAACCAAAACCTTTCTGTTTTGTTACGATTATTCAGAAATGAGGTATAAATACATTTGCATGCTTTGACACTGTTATTTTTGCGTCATTCCTTACCTTTGCACATCACAGATAAATTTGAGTACGTCAATATGATTAAAGAAGCGAAAAAAGCGGTTTTACTGGTCAATCTCGGTACGCCGGATTCCCCGAAACGGTATGATGTTTACAGATATTTAAAACAATTTTTATTGGACAGACGGGTGATAGACATCAATCCGATAAGCCGCAATTTATTGGTGCGTGGAATCATCGCGCCTTTTCGTTCGAAGCCTACGGGGAAGTTGTATGAGGAGCTTTGGTTGCCAGAAGGTTCGCCGCTCAAAGTCTATGGTAACCGCCTTCGCGATGGTGTACAGGCATTGCTCGGTGATGAGTATATGGTCGAACTCGCCATGCGGTATCAAAATCCGTCGATTGAATCGGCATTGGAAAAAATACTTGCCGCCAGTCCACAAAGCCTGACTATACTACCGCTTTTTCCACAATATACATCGGCATGTAATGGTTCGGTGTATGAAGAAGTGAATCGTATTTTGGCAAAAAAACTACCGATTCCGTCGGTACGTTTTATTAGTTCTTTTCACGATTATGATGCGATGATTGAAGTGTTTGCCGAGCGTGGACGACAGTATGATATAGATAGTTATGACCATATTTTGTTTAGTTATCACGGTTTGCCACAGCGACAAATGGTGAAAACCGACATTGGTAATCACTGTATGCAATCGCCGGATTGCTGTAAGACATTGACGCTCAAAAATAAGAATTGTTACTCTGCACAATGCTACGATACGACCCGTGCCATCGTTGCCAAGCTGGGTCTTACGCCCGATCAATACACGATATGTTTTCAGTCTCGATTGGGTAAAGCCCCTTGGCTACAACCTTATACAAGTCAAGTTATTGAGGATCTCGCCGAAGAAGGTGTGAAGCGATTGTTGGTGTTTTGTCCGGCTTTTGTGGCAGATTGTTTGGAGACCAGCATTGAGATAAGTGTAGAATATCAGGAAGAATTTGAAGAACTTGGCGGTGAGCATGTCCAACTCGTGGAAGGGCTTAATGACCATCCTAAATGGATGGAAGCTGTGGCGGAGTTGGTGAGGTAAAAACGTAATGGCTGTAAAGTCGTCGGTACGGTATTCGCGGTCAGTCTGTACAACAAAAAAAGCCTACCCATACGGGTAGGCTTTCCTATTTTTGATATAAGATAAAATCTTATTCTTCTTCCTCTGATGAAACTTCAGCTACGACTTCTTCCACAACTTCCTCTGCTTTGGGTGCTGCTTCTACTTTCTCCACCTTTTCAGCTTTCGCTGCTGCGGGAGCTGCACCTTTTTTGTCGTCATCATAGACTTCAAAATTGATGACTGCTTGTACTTCGGGATGAAGGTTGGCAATAGCGGTATATACACCAAGCACTTTGACATCTTCATTAAGTTTGATATCTCTACGTTCGATGTCTATATCAAGTTGTTCTTTGACAGCTGCTGAAAGTTGAACATTGGTAACACTACCAAAAATCTTATCCGTCGTACCTGTTTTAGCTGCAATTTTGATAACAGCACTTTTCAACTTCGTTTCCATTTCTTGGAATACACCCAACATTTGCTGGCGACGAGCGCGGTCTTTTTCAAGACGCTCATCAAGTTTTTTTCGATTGACCGGATTCGCAATCACCGCTTTCTTTTGTGGAATCAGATAATTGCGACCAAAGCCGTTCTTGACATTGACTACATCATTGACATAGCCGAGTTTATCTACATCTTTCAGTAATATGACTTCCATGATGTTTATGTTTTTTCAGTCCATAGTCCACAGCCCGTAGTCCATAGTAATGCAGAAGTTGAAGCGTCACTATGGACTATGGACTATCGACTATCGACCATATTATTTTAATAAATCAGCTACATAAGGCAACATAGCAAGGTGACGCGCACGCTTGACAGCCGTAGCAATTTTGCGTTGATATTTCAATGAATTGCCCGTAATACGGCGTGGTAAAAGTTTACCTTGTTCATTGATAAATTGTAATAAGAAATCAGGGTCTTTATAATCTATATGTTTAATACCGTACTTGCGAAAACGACAATATTTCTTGCGATTTTTACCGATATTCGGATTGCTCAAAAATTTAATATCGTCTCTCGAAGGTCGTCCGGTTCTTTTTTGAACTGCCATATCTATTTAGCTTTTTTTGTTATCAATATCAGTTAAATCATCCAGTATATCCATGTCAAGACTAACCTCTTCGGCTACATCTATTTCTACTTTTACAGGTATTTCAACAGGAGCTACCTTTTCCTCAGCTACAACTACGGGAGCTGCCTTTACAGGTATTTCAACAGGAGCTGCCTTTTCCTCAGCTACAGCCATAGGAGCTGCTTTTACGGGTACTTCAACAGGAGCTGCCTTTTCCTCAGCTACAGCCATAGGAGGTGCTTTTACGGGTACTTCAACAGGAGCTGCCTTTTCCTCAGCTACAGCCATAGGAGCTATTTTTACAGGTACTTCAACAGTAGTTGTCTTTTCAGCCGGAACCTCTGCGGTAGCAGTTTTTTCAGCCGGAACCTCCACAGTTGGTTTTACCTCTGCGGGAACTTCTACGGTAGCTGTCTTTTCAGCCGGTACTTCCACTGTTGGTTTTGCCTCTGCTGCCTTTGCTTCGGCAGCCGCCGCTTCAGCAGCTTTTTTATTGGCTTGTTTTTTTCTATTTTCTGCTTTCTTAGCTTTGTTCGAAGCTTCTATTTCTTCACGCTCTTTTGCTCTTGCCGCCGCCAGTTCATCTCTGCGTTTGCTGATGATACCTGCACGCTTGTCTTCGTTATACTGAATACCGTATTTATCAAGTTTGATACTCAAAAAACGAAGAATACGCTCATCACGACGAAAAGCTAATTCCAATTTATCAATCACTTCTCCGGTTTCTGTGGTATATTCTATAGTATAATATACTCCCGAATTGTGTTTTTTGATAGGATAAGCCAATTGTTTTAAGCCTATCTTATCTACGTGAACTATCTCACAACCTTCCTTTTTCAGAAGCTTCTCGTAGCTCTCGGCTGCCTTTTTAATCTCACCGTCCGACAGCACCGGAGCGACGATGAAAGTGGTCTCGTATTGACGCATTTAATTACTACTTAATTATTAAAAAATTAATTTTGAGGGTGCAAATGTACGACTTTTTCATTGAAAAGTAAAAAATAATATAAAGCCAACGAACCTTAACTACATATTCTGTTAGATGTTTAATAGTTATTTACACAAAATATTTTATAAAATAATTTAAAATAAACTTTGTAAATTACTTTTAATCAAATTTTTATAATTTTTTTTTTTGGAAAAAACAATATAGAATTTATGGTGTGAATTATTTTTTTCGTTTTAAAAATGAATCATAATTTTTGTAAAAATATGGAGCATTTTACATCCATTTAAATGCGAATAGAATAAGAGAACGTGCTTTTTATTTTGTAAATTCGCTGATTCCAATGCTTTTATTCAAAATAAAATATACACTCAAATTGATGAGTTGTCCATACAAGCTGACCGCGAACTCGTACAGGCGAATTTATTCGCCATGTCGCAGTTAATGCGTAATTTTTTGATTTTAAAATTTTTATAAATAAAAATTTGAAATCACATGGCGACTGAAGTCGCCTGTACGGTATTCGCGCTCAGCCTACATAGATAAATTCGCGCTACAATGATGGAACATATCAAAAACATCGCTCAACTCCAAGCTCTTGCAGAAAAACACATTGCCGAAGACTATTTTCACTACCTCGAAGGCGGTGCTGATGACCAACGCACATTGTCGCGAAATATCACAGCATTTCAATCCATTCAGATACGTCCGCGACGCTTGGTCGATGTCAGAGAGGTAGATACGTCAGTGCAAATATTAGGTCAAGATTTGCCTTCACCGATTATTCTCGCGCCTGTGGGGTGGCAAGGTTATTTTCATTCAGATGGCGAAATTGCTACCGCTCGTGCTGCACAATCAACCGGACATTTGATGATAGCTTCGACCGTTTCTGTATATCCTTATTCGGATATTGCAAAAGAATTGGAGCGCAAGCCTTGGTTTCAATTATACCCTACAACTGACCGAAGAATCACCAAATTGCTACTGAAAAAAGCAGAAGACGAAGGATGTCCGGTAGTGGTTTTGACTATTGATTTGCCCGTTGCCGGAAACAGAGAAAAACACATTCGCACGCTCACGCAGGGCTTAAAAAATGAGCAAAAACAAACGGGCAATTTACGTGGTTTGCTCAAAGAGGGCGAAACCCCTTGGGATTCGAGTATGACTTGGGATATTATCGCTTGGCTGAGTGCCAATACTCAAATGAAAATTGTACTCAAAGGCATCCTCACACACGAAGATGCAAGCCTTGCAGTAAAATATGGTGCAGACGCTATAATCGTTTCGAATCACGGCGGAAGACAACTTGAAAGCGACCTCGCAACCATAGAAGCCTTGTCCGAAATCACGGATGCTATTGCGGGGAAAATTCCGGTTCTTTTCGATGGCGGAATACGTCGTGGTACGGATATTCTCAAAGCCCTTGCTATCGGTGCTGATGCCGTCTGTATCGGGCGTGCGTACTGCTACGGTCTTGGTGCAGGAGGGCAAGCAGGTGTCGAGCGCGCCATTCAAATTCTACAAGAAGAACTGGTCAGAAATATGAAATTGACAGGCGTTACTTCTATTCAACAGTTGAATCGAAATTATGTTAGGTTGGGTATGTTTAAATAATTTCTTCACACTTAAACGTACATTTTTTATATAGAAAACAGAGTAATCCTTAACTTTGTGAATTCGAATAAACGATTTCACAGAATGAGAAAAACTTACGGCAACACTTGGTGGGGCAAACAATGGCTCAATGCACTCGCCCACATAGACTACTCCAACCGACTACCTCGCGGACGCAGCTACGCCAACCGAGGCATGGTCACCGAAATCAGTATTGAAGGCAATCGCATTCATGCAAAAGTACGTGGTTCGCGCCCTCGCCCTTATACGGTGGACATCAAAGTTCCCCCTTTTACGGCTGCCGAAAATGCCAAAATCATCGGCATGGTTACGGACAATCCTGCTTACCTTTCCAAACTCCTCAATCGCCAACTACCTACCGAACTCAACGACTTATGTGCGCGACAAGGCATAGACATTTTTCCATCGAAATGGGATGATTTAGACGGCGGTTGCTCTTGTCCTGACTGGGCGGTACCATGCAAGCACATGGCGAGTGTACTTTATCTCGTTGCCAATGAAATCGATAAAAATCCTTTCCTTGTTTTTCAGTTGCACAATTTCGATTTGTTTAAAGGATTGGAAGGTGTAGGCTACTCTGCCGGCGAACAAACAGAGGTGCAAATTCTTAGCCTTGCAGACCTTCAACAATCTTTTGTTTTTAATGAAGAAAACTTTGAATGGCAAGTAGATACGTATAAAGAATTAGACTTTTCTATACTACCTGATTGTAGAGAAGATTTGCTGACTTTGCTTTCGCCACGCAGCGTTTTTTATCCGAATGGAGATTTTCGCGAAGTGCTAAGAAAGGTCTATACAAAGGTATCTCGTAACATTATAAAATCCGAAAAAAAGGAGACAGAAAAAGAAATCACTACGCTCATAGATGCTGTCGAAGACATAGAAGTTTTGGTTGATACGGAGTTGGATTTTCTGAATTGTAATTTTCGGAGTGAAAAGGGAAAATCCTTGCTGTCGATTGATACGATTGAAGAATTGACAAAGTGGTTGGAAGGTGTACCAACGACACATTTTGAACAACTCGCACCGCGTTTGCGTGGCTTGTATTTGGTGTATCAACTTGCGAAAAAACTCGCTACACATAGCGCGTATATGCCCCAATTTCTTCGCATTGGTGCCAAGCAACACAAAGTACGTTGGTTGCCCGCTATTTTGAATGAAGAAGTACGTACCGTTTGCGAAAAAGTGCAAGCACTTACCCCTGCTCATATTTTTTATTATAAAAAACAAAAAAACATATATGAGCCTGTCGAAGAGGATAGGTTTACGGCTTTGCTCTCTATGTTTTTGGATTATTTTGTGCATAGTCATCACAATTTGAATGATAAAATGATGACTTTTGATGTCGTTAGAATGTTCTTCAGTGGGGATATGGAGCGATTTAACCAATTTGAAACGCGCGAATATCCGACCGCTATTCAATTGTGGTTGAACAAGTTTTATATAGCAGAAAAAAATCATGTCCCCGTATTGCAAGTCGAAGATGATGACGGTATATTTGAAGTAAGTATAGCCGTAGAAGATAAATCTAAACCAATGAACGCGCCTGTTGCGCTGCGCGATATTTTTTCCAAAAAAACATATAACAAAATGCGTTTGAATGTACTACGCGACATGTCGATGCTCTCCGAACACTTTCCACAGCTTAGTCGCATACTGGCTTCCAAAGGAGAGGAAAGCCTGCGTTTTACATCCGAGGAGTTTGTTGCGATTCTATTCAAGATACTGCCGATTATGCAGATGTTTGGCATACAAATTTTGATGCCCAAAGCCTTGCGTAAGCTGTTGCGTCCGCAAGTTTCGATGATGTTGAAAGGCGAAGATGAAGACGGCGTAGTATCGAAAAGTTCTATTATTAGTTTGGAGAATATGTTGAGCTTCAATTGGCAGATTGCGATTGGAGATAGGCAGGTGACATTGGGCGAGTTTTTGAAGATGGTCAAGCAGTATTCGGGCATCGTAAAAATGAATGATGAATACGTATTTTTTGATGAAAAAGAAATCGAAAAACTACTCGATAAACTCGCCGACCCACCCGAACCAACAGGTAACGAACTCCTCCAAATTGCCCTCACGGAAGAGTACGACGGCGCGAGAATCAGCTTGGATAAAAAAGCTAAAAAACTGATAGACCACTTGCTTTCCGGCGAAGGCACGGAATTGCCGAAAGGCTTGAAGGCTACGCTAAGACCTTATCAATTAAGAGGTTATGAGTGGTTGTACAAAAATACGCGCTTAGGGTTTGGCAGCTTGATAGCCGATGATATGGGCTTGGGAAAGACGCTGCAAGTCATCACGACATTGCTCAAATTAAAGGAGGACGGCGAACTCGGTAAGGCAAAAGCCCTCGTCATCGTACCCACGACTTTGTTGACGAATTGGGACAAAGAAATCGTCAAATTTGCACCCGACCTGCGTACACATACGTATCACGGACCAGCGCGCGACCTCGCCCCACTCGACGATGCCGATGTACTGATAACGACTTACGGCGTGGTGCGAAGCGAAGGCGCGAAATTGAATAAAAAGAAGTGGCTCGTGATAGTGATTGATGAGTCGCAAAACATCAAAAATCCGGGTACGGGACAAACCAAAGCGGTCAAAAAACTGAAAGCCCCTGTGAAGATTGCGATGAGTGGTACGCCCGTCGAAAATCGAATGAGCGACTACTGGAGTGTGTTTGATTTTGCGAATAAAGGTTATTTGAATAGCTTGAATAAATTTAAGGAAAACTACGCGATTCCGATAGAAACGGAGCGCGATAAAAAGAAGTTGGAAAGTTTCAGAAAAATCACTGCGCCTTTCATTTTGCGCCGCCTAAAATCCGATAAATCCATCATCAAAGACCTGCCGGATAAAATCGAAAAAGACCAATATTGTCATTTGACGAAAGCGCAAACCGCGATATATGAAAATGTGATAAAAACGACCATGAAAGCCGTAGAAGGCGCAGATGGCATCCAACGCAAAGGCGCAGTTTTGAAGCTCATCACTGCATTGAAGCAGGTTTGTAATCACCCCAAACATTTCCTCAAAAAAGGAGAAAGCAACCCCGAATTGTCGGGCAAAACAACCTTGCTATTTGGTTTGCTACGCGGGATTTTGGACAATAATGAAAAGACGCTCATTTTTACGCAATACCAAGAAATGGGCAAGATGTTGGTGGAGATGTTGGGCGAAGAATTTGATTTGGAAGTTCCGTTTTTACATGGTGGCGTGAGTCGCAAAAATCGAGATGGAATGGTCGAAGATTTTCAAAATAACCGGACGACACGCATCATGATTTTGTCGCTCAAAGCAGGAGGTACGGGCTTGAATCTGACCGCCGCGAGCAACGTAATTCACTACGACCTGTGGTGGAATCCGGCAGTGGAAGCCCAAGCGACCGACCGCGCTTATCGTATCGGACAAAAACGTAATGTGATGGTGCACCGCTTCATCACACAAGGCACGTTTGAAGAGAAAATAAATAAACTGTTATTGAATAAAAGAGAACTTGCTAACCTGACGGTTTCGACAGGCGAAAAATGGATTGGCGATATGTCAAATAGTGAATTGCGGGATTTGGTGAAGTTGGATTGATGGAACGCGGATTTGGCGGATTCAACGGATTTTCGCGGATTTTTTGCTTGAATGTGTTTGCGTAAGGGATGGTAGGTGTTGTCTGAACGAAGTGGAGCAAAGCGGAACGGAGAGAGTGCCGGACAGCCCGACCCCGACGTTAGGAGGGGATACGCCCTAATTTTAAATGGTAAGGAGTCGAAAAATCACTGTTTATATTTCTTTATTTCCGGCTCAAGTATTTCTTCTAATTCAAAGTTAATTTGTTCTTCTTTTTCTAAAAAAGCATCAGGGTTATTGCGATAAGGTTCGTTCAAAATGTATGATATGGATTGTGTACCAATTCCGTTGGTGTAAAGTAGTTTGACGATTTTTTCTTTGATAAAATACTTGAATTCTCGTTTGATGACGGGAATTGGTAATCCGGTATCAATACAAACATCTTGGATTGTCAATTGATGATTGTGATGTTTGAAAAGTCTCAAAATATCTTCGACTGTCAGGAAAGGTTTATCTGATAATGTAGGTGCGGGACGAGTATCTATGGGGTTTTTTAGTGAATAGTAATACTTGAAGGAACTGTCGTAATGATATTTGAGTATTTTTTGATTGAGCAGGTACGTCAACCGCGCCTTTGATTGTTTTTTATTGAGTGATGTGATGTCTGATAAATGTTTTGGACTGATAAGACCACCGGGTTGCTCGGCGATAAGTTGTAATAATGCTTTATCGGTCAGTAAATATTGGTCATATTCTATTGTTTTTATATGGGATTTGTAGGTGACGTAAATAAGTAAATCTATCAAAATAGGTACGCTAATAACTACTCTAATTTAAATATCTTTAATTCTGTCATAATGTTTGTTGTTGAGCATCCGATTGAATATTATCGGAGGGCGTTACACAAACTGGCGATTACGAAAAATCGTGCATAAAGATATTTGAAACTTTGCTGTCACCTGAAAATAATGATGATGGGTTTCCAAAATACGTTTATTCTTTGAGAATATAAATCAAGTAAGCAATTAAGATACCTGCGATTGGTCCCATCGGTAGGTCGGCATTGGTCATTTCGTAACCAAAAAAAATGATACTTACTATTAATAAGGTTGCCATTACGAGCCAAACTTTGAGCGTAAGATTGATCAATTCGGTTTTGTTGTACGGAAAATTTAAACCCAAAATCTGAAAGTTCGTAATTTCGTCTTTTTTATTGTTGTCACTCATGATGAAAGGATTTTAAACGGTATATCACTTACTACTTAGTGAAAGAAATAAACTGAACTACTAAGCGCACGAGAGTCGAATAAATTTCACTCAAATTCACTCGACACTATTAAATTGACTGACTACTTAGTTCTTTTTTCATTAAAAAATGAAAAAGGAGTTTCAGCATTGCTGAAACTCCCGTAAAAATAGTAAAAACTTTTTAAAGTTGGAAAAACTTAGTACAAAAGAAGTAGCCAAATGGTAAAGTTATTTATTTCGCGTTCCTATTACACTGTTTTATAAATTTATTTACATTTTTTGACGTTTATTTTGAAATGAATCGAATCAAAAATGACGCGAATACTCACTGTATTTAAGGATTTTTTGGTGAAGAGTCATTTTAAAAGAAATACTCAAAAAAGTAAATAAATTTGTGAAACAGTGTAATATGCTATCAGTCACCTGAAAAGCTCATTAATATCTGAAGAACGTACCAGAACATCAACATCAATGAACCAAATAGACCGAGCGAAGCTGCTACGTATTGGTCGGAACGATAATGATGTACGATATTGGAAGTTTGGTAAAGGATAGATGCACCTGCAAGAGCAACCATTGCTACGGAGAACCACAAACCGAGGTTGAATCCGAAAGCAATACCAGCTACGATGAGACCAAGGGCAATAAATCCACCAATGGTTATAGCCGAGCGCAAGAAGGAGAAATCTTTACCACTTATAAAAACTACTGCTGATAATCCGGTAAACAAAGCTAAAGTAATGATACCCGCTTGCATGATGAGTGCAGGCTGACCAAGTACAGCTATTGCCATGTACATGAGTGGGATAAATATAAAGGCTTGTGCGGCGACATAAAGGGCAAGTGCGCCATATTGTGCGCCTTTGTCGCTACTGTTCATTGCCCAACGCTCTGCCATGCTAGTAGCAAACATAAAGCCACCGAGTACGAGCAACCAAGTCCAACCTTGCGTCATAGACACGCCGATTTTGACGAGTGCAGGTATGCTGAGAAATATGGCTTCTACAATGACGAAACCCAAGACAGCAAGGGCTACATGAAAGTAAGTTTTTCTGATAAAGGTCGCGCGTTCTGTCGCGGATACTTGATTGACCATTAAATTTTGGTCTAAGGGGGTTCTAATATCCATAATTGATTGGTTTAGTGATGAAAAATGTTTTTCTATGAAATGAGGTGTAAATAAATTTACATTTTTTGACGACGTTATTTTTTTCTCTTTCAAGGCGTGAAAACCGCATATAGTCTTTGCTACATAAGGATTTTCACAACGCAGAAAGAGGGGAAAAGAACAAGTCAAAGTGTAAAGTTATCTATGCGTCATTTCTGTCTTACAATATTACAAAATATTTGCCAAAATAGTTCTGATTTTGGTTAATTTTCTTTGACTTCTTCTATGACGGAGGTTCCGGTCGAATGGTCATCGCAAGTCCATTGCCACTCTTCGTGTAGGCGGATGCGTCCGTCTTCGAGAATTTCGGGTGTAGATTGGCAGCGTCCTGATTTGAATTCACCGGCTCTGTTGAGGTGTTGGTATCGCATATCAAGATTTCCTTCATTATCTACAAAAGCCATCAGTGTTCCCCACCAAATACTGCCACCTTCGTAGGTTGCCCATACGATACTTCCTTCATGACGATAGTGAAAACGAGTCTCGCTTGATACCTCTCCAGTATCGGTACTGTCCACCGTAGCAAAAATTTTATTGTGGTAATTAATCATAATGTGAATTGTAAAATTGTGTGATGGTAAAATTGTAATGGTAGCTGAAAAAAAGCATTTTTTCATCATTTTAAAACAATCATTACAATTTTACAATCACACAATCATTCACTTCTTTCACATCAAAAAAAAAGCCATTCTCATTGAGAATGGCTTTTTTCGTTGAATTTTTTTAACCAAGATAAGAACGAAGGTCGTTTTTATTATAAGATTTTCGTAATCTTCTAATAGCCCTTTCTTTAATTTGGCGAACACGCTCACGAGTGAGTCCGTACAGTTCACCGATTTCTTCGAGCGTCATGGATTGTTTGCCATTGAGCCCGTAGTAGGAAGAGAGTACTTCATTCTCACGCGTAGTGAGTATGCGTAAGCCTTCATCTACTTCTACTTTGAGTGACTGTTTGAGGAGTACACTGTCTGGCGTACCGCTTTTGTCTGGCGTAAGGTCAAGCATGGTGGAGTCCCCCTCATCATTTTTGATGGGCGCATCCAATGATACATGCTTTGCGTTGCCTTTTAGCATATCGCGAACTTCCTTAGGAGCAATGCCGAGTGCTTCGGCAAGTTCTTCGGTAGTCGGTTCACGTTCAAATTCTTGGACGAAAGCCATCCAAGCTTCGTTTACCTTATTGTACGATCCAACTTTATTAAGTGGTAAGCGCACAATACGTGAATATTCCACGATAGCCTGTAAGATGGATTGACGAATCCACCACACGGCGTAAGAGATAAACTTGAAGCCTTTTGTCTCATCGAAACGTTTGGCGGCTTTCATTAAGCCGACATTGCCCTCATTAATGAGGTCGCTGAGCGAAAGTCCTTGATTTTGATACTGTTTGGCAACAGATACGACAAAGCGAAGGTTCGACTTTGTTAACTTTTCTAAGGCATCTTCGTCGCCTTCCCGAATTCTGCGGGCTAAATCAGCCTCTTCTTCGGGTGTGAGCAAATCGATTTTACCTATGTCACTTAGATATTTATCTAATGCTAGGCTTTCTCTTGCTGTAATTTTGTTTGTAATCTTGAGTTGTCTCATAATATTTCCCTATTTTACTATTATATACGTACAAAACGCAAGAAAAGTTGCATGAGGCTAAAAAAAAACTTGACTTTCTCAAAAAAAAGTGTAGTGAGATAACTTTTCATATAAGTCAAGCCCTCGTAACAACTTAATAATCAAACGAATAGTTTTTTTGTTAAAATATTTTGTTTAATTCACTTACGTATCATTTTTTTATTTCAAAAAATAAGAACCGTCGAAAGATTTGTTCTGAATTTTGTAATAAACGTCATCATTAATTTTGTTAAAGTAGATGATAAACGAGAAAATACCGGTAAAAAGCAGACACAAATTAGGATAACAATTTTGCCCTTATTGATGTTAAGTAGTCGGACAAATTATTAAACCCAAATTCGTCCGACTACTTATGCTAAAATAACGTTTATAAAAATCGACATCAATGCGTGAAAGATTCATGAGCATATTAATATTTGGTAGTTTCTATTTACTGTTGGATATTTACACTTATTACGGACTGAAATCACTTTTTACCGACCGCAATTCTGTCAGAATTTATCAGGTTATTTATCTGTTGACGAGTTTGGTTGTTTATTATAGTTGTTATCAACTTATCTCAAGTCCGAGAAGTGTTTTCGGAAATTCATCTGTTAATTTCTATATCGGTATTTTCGTCACGGCTATTGCTTCTAAAATGGTTTTCGTGTCGATTATGCTACTTCAAGACGGTGGACGAGTATTATATGGAATTTTTGATAATTTAAAAAACACTTTTGGAGATAGTCCGCCGAGAGAAGGTGCTTTTCTTCCTTCGCGCCGAAAATTTATCACTTTGGCGGCTGCCGGTCTTGCTGCAATCCCTTTAACAAGCATGCTTTACGGTATTACACGAGGCAAATATCGTTATACCGTCAATCGCGTAAAATTGACATTTAAAGACCTGCCCAAAGCTTTTAAGGGTTTCAAAATTGTACAAATATCAGACATACATGCCGGCAATTTGGACAGTCCGGATGATGTGTTGAGAGGTGTACAAATGATTAATGGTGAAGCACCGGACGCGATTATGTTTACAGGCGATTTGGTTAATGTACATAAAGAGGAAGTGGATCCTTATATTGATATTTTTTCAAAATTAGAAGCCAATCATGGTAAATTTGCCGTACTCGGCAATCACGATTATTACGGTGCGCCACGCGAAGAATGGGAAAACAAAAATGCTGACTATTGGAAAGATTTTAATGCAAAATATCAGGCAATGGGTTTCCGACTGATGAATAATGAAAACGCTCAAATCGAAAAAAACGGTGAACGTATCAGCATACTTGGTGTGGAAAATTGGGGAGCAGGACGCTGGTTTCCCAAAATTGGTGATTTAAATAAAGCACTGGCAGATAGACCAAAAGATGAGTTTTGTGTTTTGTTATCACATGATCCAACACACTGGGATAATGAGGTCATTCCGCACGATAAACAGATTCATTTGACTTTGAGTGGACACACACACGGCTTTCAATTTGGTATCAATATGCCCGGCTTCAAATGGAGTCCGGCGCAGTACCGCTATCCACATTGGATGGGTTTGTATGAAAAAGCTGAACAATACTTATATGTCAATCGCGGTTTTGGTTTTCTCGGATTTCCGGGTAGGGTAGGGATGTGGCCAGAAATTACGGTCATCGAATTGGACACCGCTTGAGATGTTTATAAAATTCAAGTGCTTTTCCCAACAAAATACTATACTAAATGTTAGGTTATTGATTTGGGATTATAGCAAAATTCCCTGTTTTGAGTGATGTACATTTTTCGTAGAAAAATACATGGTATTTCGTTTGATTCATTCATTCAAAACTCATTCATTCACTCATTCTGGTAGGGACTACCGATTGAATTTAACATGAAAAACGAACTTCGAATCGCCTCTATTGTAGGTTTTACTTTACTCGCGCTAATTAGTACTTACTTTGTTTTCCAGCTTAAATTTACCTTTGATTTTGAGCAGTTTTTTCCGACAGGAGATCCGGATTTAGAGTTTTTTATGGATTTTCGTGAAAAATTTGAACCGGATGATAATTTTATGCTTGTAGCCGTCCGGCGCGAACAAGGTATTTTTCAGGAGGAATTTCTCAATGACTTCCACGCTTTCACTCTGGCTTGTCGCAAGCTCGAACCTATCACCCGTGCGACATCAATTACGAATACTAAATTTCCGATTAAATTGCCTATTGGCGGGTTTACTACAATTCCTGCAATAGACCGAAAAAATCCAGCGACTTACCAACGCGACAGCACACGCCTTGTACAAGACGAAAGGCTCAAAGGCAGACTTATTTCTGAGGATGGTAAAACCGCCGTCGTTTTTATGAAAACGGTCAATAACATTCAGCAAGAACCTGCCGAACAACTCATCGCTGATTTGGATAAATTGGTCGCACAATACGGCTTCGAAGAGTATCATTATCTTGGCAGAGCCAATTTCCAAAAAGAGATTGTACGGATGCAAAAACGCGAGATTACCGTCTCGGCTATTGTCTCTGGTATTTTGGTGATGCTGGTGATGTTTTTTATATTTAGAAGATTTTGGAGTATATTTATTTCTTTGATTTCCATTGGTTTAGGGATGTTGCTTTTTATGGGAATACTTGGTGCTTGGGGGCGTGACCTCAATGCAATGGCAGCACTTTATCCGGTGTTGATGATTATCGTCGGTACGTCGGATGTGATACATATCATGTCCAAATACATAGACGAACTCGCGCTCGGCAAGTCTCGCGATGAAGCCATAGGTATTACGATTAGAGAAATAGGTTTGGCGACTTTATTTACATCAATAACAACGGCGATAGGCTTCGCAACGCTGATGACGAGCCGTGTACCGCCGATTAAAGGCTTTGGGCTGAATGCAGCCGTAGGAGTGATGGTGGCTTATATTACGGTCTTACTTTTTACGACTGCTTTGCTGACTTATTTTGACCGCGAACAACTTATTTCTACGAAAAATACTCGCCTCAAATGGTCGGAATGGATGAGTGATTTTTATTTTTTTACCAAAAGAAATCCACGCGGTATTGCGTGGGGCGGTGTAGTAATATTGGGTTTGTGTTTGCTCGGTATGTCTTTTGTTACGACAAATTACAAACTAACTTCGAATATGCCAATGGGCGAAAAAATAACCGAAGATTTTGTATTTTTTGAACGCGAATTTAGTGGATTTCGTCCCTTTGAAATAGCGGTAAGTGTCAAAAACGATACACTTGAAGTCAATGATTATCAAGTCGTTAAGGAAATTGATAAACTCGAAAATCACCTTCGTTCTTATCCTGCTATTCAGTCTCCTACTTCCATTACAATGATATATAAAAGTCTCAATCAAGCCTCCAAAGGCAACCGCCAAGAGTACTACCGTATGCCCGAAACCGAAGCCCGCTTCAATAGCCACCGCAGGACTGCCGAGCGTTTTCCGACTTCCGCAAATGTACTGGTCAGTAAAGATAGAAAACATACGCGCATCGCGGGTAGCGTGTTGGACATTGGAGCAGAGAATATTCGCGCTATCAGCGACAGTATTGATTATTTCATTAATTCCGAAATAGACACCTCACTCATTGCTTGTACGCAGACAGGAACGGGCGTTATTATTGATAAAAATTCTCAATATGTACGGAATAGTATTATACGCGGTCTTGGTTCGGCGGTGTTGATTGTGAGTTTGTTGATGGCATTGCTTTTTCAAAATTTTAGAATGGTACTTATTTCATTAATCCCAAATGTATTGCCATTGCTCGTAGCCGGAGCAATACTCGGATATTTGGGAATAGAATTGGAAGCCGGAATTTCGATAGTATTTGCGGTGGTGTTTGGTATTGCAGTGGATGATACGATTCATTTTCTGAGTAAATATCGCCTCGCTCGTGCGAAAGGCATGAACATGGAAGATGCACTGCATATCACTTTCACCGAGACGGGCAAAGCGATTTGTTTGACAACAGTTATTTTGTTTTTTGGTTTTATGGTCATGCTTTTTTCGATACATCCGCCGAGTATCACTGTCGGTTTGTTGATTGCGGCTACGCTGGTGTCGGCACTCTTTGGTGATTTGTTGTTTATTCCGGTACTGATACGCTACTTTATGGCAGAAGACGAAGGGTAGTTAATTTGTCAGTTTATAGAGTGATTAGTTTATCAGTTTATAAAGTGATTAGATGAGTAAGAGCATGTTTGGATTTTTTGGCTATCAGCCCGCAGTTGTTACAGTCGCTTGAATTTCAAAACCTTTATAACTCACTGATTGTCAAAGTGTTCAACGTTACGGGTAGCCGATTTTTTCAAGCTGATAAGTAATAGCTTATGGTTTTGGAGAAACATTAAATACACTGTTTTATAAATTTATTTACATTTTTTGACGTTTATTTTGAAATGAATCGAATCAAAAATGACGCGAATACTCACTGTATTTAAGGATTTTTTGGTGAAGAGTCATTTTAAAAGAA
>Ga0209187_1001735_pt1 | contig 23696 bp, 16 predicted proteins | sample BantaG_FD_187430 | JGI IMG/M metagenome (GOLD analysis project Ga0209187, IMG submission 187430) | Marine algal microbial communities from Bantry Bay, Ireland - BantryBay_4 metaG (SPAdes) (version 2) | ecosystem: Host-associated > Algae > Red algae > Unclassified | place: Bantry Bay, Ireland...
GTGACCAGAAAGAAACCGCAGGCCTAGCAAGGCTAAGCAGAGGATTTCTTGACCTGAACAAAATTTAAAAATGAATGAAAATGGTGAGTAATTTAGGGCATTATTTGATGGAATTGGTACTAACACTTAAAAAGACTAGTTGAATCAACACACCCCCTAATAGCTTTGACTGTCTAGCCATAAAACGTAAAAATATGCTTTTATATTACTTCCATGAGGACTACATGATCTCCAAACTACTCTACTTAAGTATAGTTATTATTTTTTGTATACCAAACATCAGCCAAGCAAAAATTTTATTTGAGGGCTATTACAGGTTAGAACTTAATCAAAAGCATATTGGCTACATTGTTCAAAGATATGAGTTTATTAAAAAGTCCCAAATTTATCAATCTACTTACTTAACTACAATGAAAATTGCAGGAACTGAAAATACTGAGAGTTTAAAGGCTCAAGCCACAAAAGATTTTAAGCCTCTGAACTATCAATATACTTTCAAAGAAGCGCAAAGAAATAAAGACATATCAATTAAACTCATTGATACAAAGTTTAAAGGCGTAGACATGACTGCAATTGTCTCTGAAGGCATTTTAAAAAAAGGAAAGCCATTAGTAAAAAAGAAACTTACCGGAAAAATTCGAAAAGACAGCATATTATCGACATTTTTAATTCATAAGATTTTAGCCACTGGACTTAAAGAAAAATCTAATTACCCTTATACTGCTATAGCTGAAGAAAGTGCCGGCCTATATGTTGGCTCCGCTAAAACTATAGGAGTTGAGAAGTATAAAAACAAAAATTTATTTAAAATTAAAAATGACTTCAATAACTCGATATTTATGAGCTCAATGGATAGCTTTGGACATGTCTTTAAGTTCAACTCTCCTGTTATGAAACTTCGCAGTAGACTTGTTAAAAATTCTTCAGAAGCTACAAATGGTTTTAAAGTAGATACTAAATCATTAACTACATTATTTGGCTCGGTGCCCAGTGGATCATCAAATAACTTAAATAAGTAACTACAGACTTTTGTCTATATCATGATTTTATCAATTAAATCATATATTTACATATTTTTGATTTTTATTAGTTTGAAATATATCTTTTTTAACTTAAAATTAATGTACATTTCTAAAATTAAAGGACGTTACAAGTGTTAGATAAAAAATTAGGGCAATTATTTCAAGTTGGAATTTCTGGAACAAGCTTAACTTCTGATGAAAAAAAGTTTTTAACTGAAAATAATATTGGTGGTGTTGTACTTTTTGCCCGAAACCTCGAAAGCCCTAAACAAATTTATGATCTTTGTAGTGAAATTCAATCTTTAAAAACTTTTGATGCCGTACCTTTTATTATTAGCATAGACATGGAAGGCGGTCGCGTGCATAGGCTTAAGCCTCCATTTACTCAGTGGCCTGCGATTAGAAGGCTAGCCGACCTTGATTCAACCTCATTGGCTTTTCAGTATAGCCAGTCCATGGGGATTGAATTAAAATCAGTTGGAATTAATATGGATTTTGCTCCATGTATAGATATTTTCACTAACCCAAAAAATGAAATTATCGGTGATCGCTCCCCTGGAGAAAATCATGATATTGTTTCTAAAATTGGGTCAGCACTTACAAGAGGATATATTAAATCAGACATTATAACTTGTGCTAAACATTTTCCAGGTCACGGAAACACAATCGCTGATAGCCATTTTGAATTACCAATTGAAACTGTAAGTCTAGAAACATTAAAGGAAAGAGAACTCCAACCTTATAAAAAACTTATTCGATCAAAAGTTGATTTTATAATGACCGCTCATATTAAATACACTGAGGTAGATAGTGAACACCCTGCCACTTTTTCTAAAAAATTTATTACTGACATTCTTAAAAATGAATTGCGATTTAAAGGAATCATAATTAGTGATGATTTAGATATGAAGGCTATTCGCAACCACTATGAAATAGAGAATATCCCTATATTAGCTCTTGAAGCGGGCTGCGACTCTTTACTTTATTGTAATGAACCTGACTCCCCAGCCATAGCTATCGAGGCCATTAAAAATATGCTTGGAAACGCATCAGGTGATTTTAAGTTACATATTGAAAAGGCCCATAATAAAATTATTAACCTTAAACAAACTAAATTATCTCAACTTGCACATATACCATTTGAAGTTAGTCAGACTGTTATAGGCCACCCTGATCATATGGCATTAGCCAGTAATATCCTCAGCGGCGAAGCCGTAGATCAATAGTGGCTAACCCTGTAAAATCCTTTATTACAAGTTGATTTAAGGCCTAGAGTGATGTTTTATATGGCCATGAAAAACTATGATTTTACTCAAATTCCATTTAATGAAATTGAAAGTGTCGGGCAAAAGTCTCTAATAAACAGAGATCTTTTTTGCGTTAGCTGGCTACTTGGTCGTTACTGTAATTATAGTTGCTCTTACTGTTGGCCCTATGCCAGTAGCAAAGATAAAGACCACAGAAGTACTGAGCTACTCACTTCAACTATGGATGAAATCAAAAGGCAGTCCCGTGAAAGAGGGTTTAACTCTTTTCATTTTTCATTTAGTGGTGGTGAACCAACTCTACATAAAGGTTATCTAGATTTACTTAAACATTATGCTGATGATACACTAAACACTAATTACCAAAGTGTTCACATGACCTCTAATTTAAGCCCTGGAAAATTTTGGTTTAAAAAGTATCTCGATGTGATAAAGCCATTTGATAAAGTTAGTATTACGGCCAGCTATCATCATGAGTTTTCAGATAAACAAAAGTTTTGCGAAAAGTTATTAATGCTACAAGAAGAGGGCGTTTATATAACTATTAACATTGTGATGATACCCCAGTCCTTTAAAAAACTATGGATTGCGGCCCACTTTTTTCATCACGCAGGCCTTAATGTAACTCTAAAGCCGCAAAGTAACCCCACAGCTACGGCTGTAGTTGATTCTTATGAACCTTGGATGAGAGAGCTTATGAAAAAGGGCCTTCCGCAGCAAAGTAAAGAAAAATTCAGACTCAGAAAAAGCAGTGTCCGAAATAGTAAAAATCTTTTCGACAAACTTACCGAGCAAGAAAAACTAGCCGTCAAAAAAAGAGGCTGGAAAATTACGGATTCATTTCAGGTCGAAATGAATACAGGCAGTGGAAAAAAGTGGTACATGGATCAAGCCGAACGTTTTAATGCTTTTGGATTTAATAATTTCAATGGCTGGGAGTGCTCATCAGGCTACAGAAGCATTATTATTCGCGAGCCAGATGGCTCAATTAAAAGAAGCTACAGCTGTAGTGATAAACCTCTCGGCTATATTGGGAAAGGTTTTAAACTCTTTGATAAACCTGAGCCATGTATTAGTAAAAGCTGTGTTAGTAGTGCTGATAGCAAAATACCAAAAAGAAAACCTGGCACTCGTTGGCCCCTATACCCCAAGAATATTAACAACCAATTAAATAGCGCTCAGCTTTGATTAATTATCATGTATAAATATAACGAAATTAAAACTGTACACTTAGAAATATCAAGCAAGTGTAATGCCGCCTGCCCAATGTGCTTAAGGACTGTTTGTGGTGGCGCCATTAACGAGCAACTCCCCTTAAAAGAAATGAGCCTTGATAATATTAAAAAAATCTTTTCACCAACTTTTTTAAAACAGCTTAATAGAATTTATCTATGTGGTAACTACGGGGACCCTGCCACTTCTAAGGATTTAGTTAATATATTTAAATACTATAAAGAGCATAACCCCGAGCTTAGAATAGATTTATTTACTAATGGATCAATACGTAATACGAAGTTTTGGTATGAAATTGGTAAGCTTACTCATTCTGTTAATTTTAGTATTGATGGCTTGAGTAACACTAACCATATTTATAGAAGAAATACCAATTTTGAAAAAATTATGGATAATTGTGCAAGCTATATGATGGGTGGTGGTAAAGCTATTTGGGACTATATTGTATTTAAGCACAATGAACACCAAGTGGAAGAGGCTAGTAAACTTAGCCAAAGAATGGGGTTTTATAAGTTTGTTATTAAAAAAACAGGCCGCTTTTTTAGCAACACACAATCAACAGGCAAAGACGAGCAGGTTGTTTACGATAAAAACCAAAATGTTGAATATTATCTACAGAAGCCTCTAGCTGAAAAATATCAGAATAAATCTTTAGAAAAAGAGAAATCTTTAACTGAAAAATATGGCAGCTTAATCAACTACTTAGATAAAACCCCTATTAGTTGCCGAGTAGATAAGGAAAAATCTGTTTATATTAGCGCCAGCGGCAACGTATTTCCATGCTGCTGGACTGCGAACCAACTTTACCCTTGGTACTTTAAACCTAAGGGCTCACCTATTTGGAACTTAATTGATAAGGCCGGGGGGCTCAATAACTTAAATGCCTATAACAACTCACTTGAAAGCATAGTTAATGGAACTTTTTTTCAGGAAACGCTTCCTAACTCATGGAGTTGCTCCTCAATTAAAAATGGAAAATTAAAAGCATGTGCAAAAACATGTGGACAAGAATTTAACCCATTTCAATCCCAATTTGAGCGCAGTGAAAGCCCAAAGGCTCTATAGATTTTATTCTAATCCTATTTCCATTTAATAAAAACCTCCCAGACATACCTTAAAGAGGCCTATATTAGTTTTTTTAAAAGAACTGCATGCCATTACTTGTCGTAACTTTCTTTTTTTCCCGATAATTTATTTTGATATAAGTTACAATTGCCATCCCAACCTAACTTAAGATAGGTTACTCCTATGGAATATATGAAAAATCTCCCACCACATTTACAAGAAAAATATAAAACATTTTGTATTTTGCCTTGGATACATTTATCTACTCGCCCAAATGGCCACTTAAGAGTTTGCTGTACGGCCAATGCATCTTCGGCTACTAAAAGTGGTAAAAAGCTAAATGGTGGCGAGGTTGGTATTTTAAAAAATGATGATGGTAAACCTGCCAATTTAAACCATACCGACTTATTAAGCGGCTGGAATAATGAGTATATGAGATCCGCAAGAAAGGCTATGCTCAATAATGAAGTACCCCCATCATGCACTAAGTGCTTTCAAGAAGAAAAGTCAGGGCATAGATCTAAAAGGGTTTGGGAAACTGAGTATTGGTCAAGCCGTGTAAATATTGATGAAATTATTGCCGACACTTCCGAGGACGGCTCTGTGCCACCAAAACTTTATTATGTAGATCTAAGACTTGGCACAAAATGTAACCTTAAATGTATCATGTGCTCCCCTCATGATAGCTCCATGTGGGTAAATGATTGGAAAAAACTTTACCCTGAAATTAAAAGTGAAGAACTAAAGAGAATTATGGTTTGGGACAACAAGGGTAAGGTTGATGGCGCCAGTTATAACTGGCACAAAGATAACCCTAGTTTTTGGCAACAATTGTATGACCAAATTCCTCATATGAAACAACTTTACTTTGCTGGTGGCGAAAGTACTATCATCAAAGAACATTATGATTTATTACAAGAGTGTGTGGATCGCGGATATGCTAAAAATATTGTACTCCGCTATAATAGTAACGGCGTTGAAATGCCTGACAAACTTTTTGAGCTATGGAAGCACTTTAAAAAGGTTCGCTTTCATTTTAGTATAGATAGCATTAATAATATGAATGACTATATTCGCTTCCCCTCTAAATGGCCTGATATCGAGAAACAATTAGATCGCCTAGATAAAACTGAAGCGAATATTGAAATTACTATTGCCTGTGCTGTACAAATGCTTAACATGATGTATATCCCAGACTTCATTATGTGGAAAATTAAAAAAGGTTACAAAAAAATAAACCCTTGGCCACTCGGAGCCGGGTTAATTAATTATCATTTTGTTTATCACCCCGCCCACTTAAATGTTCGAGTTTTCCCTAAATATCTAAAAGAAAAAATAGAACAAAAATATAACAACCTCTATCAGTGGCTAAAAGGTAACTACAGGGACGATCAAGAGTTTATTGAAAATTCTTACGGCATTAAACGCCTACAAGGTATGGTTAAATTTATGAACTCTGAAGACTGGTCTAATAAATTACCTGAATTTAAAGAGTATATTGTAAAAATGGATAAAATTCGTGGTACTAGTTTTAAAGAAACTTTCCCAGAGATGGCATCACTAATAGATTAATGGATTATTTTAAAATTTCACCCGGCATTGAAGAGTACACAAAAAGCCAATTTCTAATTAACTTTAGAAAAACTGCTCAAAGGTTTCCTAATATTGATTTTAGTGACTCTCTTAGTCGCAACCAAATTAAAAGTAAATCTTGGTTAATTAATGAAATGATTACTGCTTTTGGCCGTGATTATGAAAATATTTTTGTTCTTTGTGGCTGGCATGGAGTCTTGCCGGCAATGATTGCTGATAATCCTAATATTAATTTTAAAACTCTTCGCTCTATTGATATAGACCCCTCATGTGAAAAAATTGCTGATTCTATGAACAATGAACTCTTTAAAAATAAATGGAGATTTAAAGCTTTTACAGCTGACATTCTTAATTTAAGTTATCAACAGATTAGTTTAACAACTGAAGGCAATAAAAAACAAATTAATGAAAAAGCCGACTTAATTATTAATACATCTTGTGAACATATTGCGGACTATAAAAAATGGATTAGCCTACTATCTAAAGGTCAAAAAGTTATTTTACAAAGTAACAATTATGACCTTCATGCTCAACATACAAATTGCTCTGACAGCCTCGATGATTTCATTAACCAGTCGAATCTCACAGAAATTATATATAAATCTACACTTCCTTTTGATGATTACGATCGCTATATGTTAATTGGGCAAGTTTAACTTTTGCCACGAGAAACCTTTCGCTTTAGTCTTTTACCTATTTGATATTGTAAAAAATAATAAGGCTTTAACACTATTGGAGACAAAAAGTTAAAATAGACTACTTTAAGCCCGTGCAGTAGCCTTATAGGCCCATACATACCCCATATTTTTAAGTGGCGCAAAAACCATTGAAGTTTATATAGTAACTTTCTAACTAACCAATAGGACCTCACTCCATATCTTATTAAAAACCCTTTTGTATGACCATAAATGAAGCGACCATATCTATAGCAAAATTTTCTAATTTCATTGGGCAGCCAGTATAATTTTACTAGCACATAAACATAGAATTTTCGTCCCCACTTATAGGCAAACTTTCTCATTTCATTAGGCAACCAAAACAACTTCACTAGTACATATACCCGAAATAAACGGCCATACTTATAGGCAAACTTTCTCATTTCATTAGGCAACCAAAATAACTTTACTAATACATATACGCGAAATAAACGGCCATACTTATAGGCAAACTTTCTCATTTCATTAGGCAACCAAAACAACTTCACTAGTACATATACCCGAAATAAACGGCCATACTTATAGGCAAACTTTCTCATTTCATTAGGCAACCAAAACAACTTCACTAGTACATATACCCGAAATAAACGGCCATACTTATAGGCAAACTTTCTCATTTCATTAGGCAACCAAAACAACTTCACTAGTACATATACCCGAAATAAACGGCCATACTTATATACAAGTTTTCTGATCTCATTTGGTAACCAGAATAACTTCACTAGTACATATACCCGAAATAAACGGCCATACTTATAGGCAAGCTTACGAATCTCATTCGGTAACCAAAATAATTTTACTAGTACGTAGGAATAGAATTTTCTTGAAACTTTATAAGTGAACTTCCTTAGCTCATTAGGGAGCCAATATAACTTAACAAGAATTGGTCTAATAAATTTTCTTGATGGCTTAACTATCGTATAATAGCTTAACGTTCTAATTCGTAACTTATATACCCTCGCATACATTAACGTTTTTTTATAGATTCTACGAAACAGCTTTAAGATAATTCTATTTAGTATTATTTTTCTAAAAACTACATTATATATAGCATGTAAATACCAGTATGATTTTATAAAAAATAACCTACTATTTCTTCTAAAGAAATAGTAAACTCTTTTAGTTCTATAATAACCTTTTAGTGTTTTATAACGAAATCTATTAGCAGTATTTTTAGCCACTTTTATTGATTGTTCATTTTTACTTTTACTGACGTAAGTAAAATGTTTTTTAAAGTACCCCATCGCTCCAATGAAACCAAAAATATTCCAACTCGATAAGTTATTTTCACCGCAGTACATGCTCCAGTGAAAGCCCATTTTGAACATAAAATGAAACATATACCATATGCATTTCTGATAACTTGAGTTAAGTTCAATTGTGTTTTGTTGGCTTGGGATTATATTTTTAATAAATCCGGCAAATTTTTGAGCCTCTTCTTTATTACAGTTTAAGTATTTACCTTTGCCCTGCATAAAGCCTTTTTTTAAAACAGAAAGGACTCCCACTTTTAAATCATGTAGAATATTTAATTCTTCAAAATACAATAACTTATAACCATCATCATAGAGTTTTTTAGTTAAACTAACTTCGGACCCTCCAAAAGAAATTGCTGAGTTATAATTATAACCTTTGCTAAAAATTTTTCTTTTATAACTGGCATTGCCACCTATTAAATGATGTGTTTCATTTTTTTCATTGGCCGACCTTTTAAGCCACAATGATTGGTTTTTAGAATAAATAATTTCTGAAACATTTTGTTTATGTTTTCTTTCGCTATAGCCTCCACCGACGCCAACAGCATCAGGGTACTTATTATGGTACTTAACAATATTACTTAACTGGTCATTGCTATCTAAAATACAATCATCGTCTAAAAAGTACACTATATCGCAAGAAGCAAACCTGATTCCAAAGTTTCTTGCTATATTACAGCCCTTCTTACCACTGATATAATATTTTAAATCATATAGTTTAGCCTGGTATTCGTTAATCACAGCTTGAGTTTTTTTATCTTCAAAATTAGCAACAACTATAACCTGAACTGCATTATGGTTAAAATTTTGAGTACAAATTGATTGCAACAAATTCTTTAAACCCTGATGTCTAAAATAGGTGGGAATAACTATAGAAATTGATGTGTTTTGTTGCATTTTCAGAAGTTATAACATTTAATCAGCCGGAACAAATCCTTCAATGGTAATGCGTCGCATTACAGTTGGTTAAGTTGGAATATATGGAAACTCGGTACAAAGTTAATTTTAAAAATAGCTGCTCTAGAAATTGTGATTTCTGCCCAGATTTTGGAGCGCTATCAACACATAATTTATCTGACTTAGATGCGGATAGAGTTGGTGCGAAGTCGCGTGATTACTCAAGCCTAGTTATTCCCTGCAATTTTGATTTTTCAGATAAAGAAAATAATTTAATTAATAAAATTAAAATTAAAGATCAAAACATTATTCAGCAAATTCATATAGATGATTTCTTAAATCTCGATGATAAAATTATTTGCCAAAGCCAACTTCAAATCGTTACTGATAATTACCTTAATCTTCTTGAAGTGGAACCCTTTGACTTAAGCCAAATTGAAAGTTGTTTATTTGTGGTGAAAAAATCTAACTATAAAAAAATTATTAAACATTGGTTTAAACTCTCGGCTAGACTTAGAAAAAAAATTAAATTTTATTTCACTCAAAAAGATAAATCAGAAGTGGGTTATCTCAGCTGTAATCAAATTTATAACTTCAGAAAAAGACTTTATAAAGTTGACCCTAATATTTGTGATCAACAATTTATATCTGATTTTGACCTTTTTGAGCCTCGCGTGGCCATTGATATGGACCTTGAAGGCGAATATGAGCCTCTATTTACCAATAAAACAGAGCAAACTGATATTAAACTATCCATTGTTATACCTAGCTACAATAATAAAGATGAAGTTTTACAGACCATTAAATTCTTAAACACACAAAACCTACACAAAAGCCAATACGAGCTCATTTGCGTTGATGACGGTAGTACAGACAAGACAACCAACTTTATTCAAGATAATTTTAAAAAACTAGGATACACAGTAAACTTTAAACTTATCAGATACCCGCGAATTATACCAAGAAGCCCTGGGGACAAGCGATTTCGCGCAGGCCTTGCAAGAAATGTTGGCTCAAAATATGCCACCGGAAAGTATTTAATGTTTTGTGATGCTGATATTGTTTTTTTAAAAACTTCCTTAAAAACTGTTTTAGATGAACTTCAAACTCATGATGTTATTCAAATTCAGAGGCACTACTTAAATCAGGGAGTGAAGACTAGCCAGCTTTACCGATCTGATTTTAATGTCGACGAAAATACTTTTCATCCCAATAATGGCTACTGGAAAGATTTTTATGATGACGGCGATAATTGGATGAATCATAAAGCCCCGTGGAAATATATATGCACATTCGGCCTAGCTCTTAAAAAAGAGGATTTTATTAATTCCGGCCGCTTTAGAAAAGTATTTTTAAATTATGGCTTTGAAGATACTGACCTTGGCTATCGTTTATTTAAAATGGGTAAAACCTTTAAACTTAGCTCAGTTAAAGCTTATCATCAGTTCGGAAAATTTGAGCGTAATGAATACGCCCATAGCTCGTTCAAAAGACATAACTTACTCTCAACAACTGCAAAAATATTTTATAGACATTATGCTGATCCAGATATTTTTGAAGAGCTACCAAGCTTTCTAAGAGTCTAATAATGGATAAGCCTTCAACATATAAAGATTTGAAAACCTTCTGTGTTTTGCCCTGGATACACCTCTCTACACGCCCCAATGGCCTACTTAGAGTTTGCTGCACAGCTAATGCATCTTCTGCTGGCCCTAAAAATGATAAAAAATGGGACTCCAAAGTGGGTATTTTAAAAAATGATGACGGACTACCGGCCAATTTAAATAACTCAGACTTACTGTCTAGTTGGAATAACTCATATATGAGAGATATCAGAAAAAAAATGCTTAATAATGAAGTTCCAGCATCATGTACTAAATGCTTTAAAGAGGAGGCCTGCGGGCAGAACTCAAAACGCATATGGGAAACTAACCATTGGAAGAAAAAAATAGATATTGATAATTTAATTAAAAACACTAAAGAAGATGGGTCAGTCCCTCCTACGCTTTCCTATATTGATCTCAGACTGGGCTCTAAATGTAATTTAAAATGTATTATGTGCTCACCCCACGACAGCTCCATGTGGGTCTCAGATCACAAAAAGCTTTATGATATGGTGAAAAATCCACAATTAAAACAGCACTTACTATGGGATAAAAAGGGCACTATTGACGGTGGAAGTTATAATTGGCACCAGAATAATCCAAAATTTTGGCAGCAGCTTTATGATCAAATACCACATATAAAGCAATTGTACTTTGCCGGTGGCGAGCCAACAATTATTGAAGAGCACTACACCCTCCTTCAACACTGTATTGATAAAGGCTATGCAAAGAATATTCAGTTACGCTATAATAGCAATGCAATTGAGCTTCACGATAAATTATTTAAAATGTGGGAATATTTCAAACATATACGCTTTCATGTAAGTATTGATGCTTATGGAGAGTTGAATGATTATATACGCTTTCCATCTAAATGGGAGCATATAGAAAGTCAGCTTGATCTATTAGATAACACTCCTGATAATATAGAAGTGACAATCTCAACGGCTGTTCAAGCTTTAAATATTTATAATATCCCTGATTTTATTAAATGGAAATTATCCAAAGACTTTAAAAAAATAAATCCATGGCCACATGGAGCTGGTTTGATTAATATGCATCTTGTGTATTTTCCGGCATTTTTAAATATCAAGACTCTTCCATTGAAGAGTAAAAGAATAATTACTGAAAAATTTAATTCTTTCTACGCCTGGCTTGAAGATAATCACAGCTCTAATTTAGATTTTATAAGCCATGAGTATGGAATTAAAAAAATGCAAGGCATAATTAATTTTATGAACTCTGAACACTGGCAGACAAGAACAGAGCAGTTACATGAATATCTAGAAAAAATGGATAAAATTCGAAACACAAAATCTAAACAATTACTTTCTCATATTTATAATTAAATATTAATTTATCTAGTAGGTAAATTACAAAAAATATATTTCCTTAAAAATTATTTAAGGATAATAACACAACATTTATTCTAATTAATTTTTTCTAATTTTGCAGGCCCATTAGGCTGTATTTTAATTTTATTTTTTCTTGAAGGCAGATCCCAATTTATTTTCGTATTTCGTAAATGTAGCGAATACATACGTAAGCTTATGGTTTTAACTTGTCCGCCAACTTCAAAACTAACTTTTGGCACGCATGTCTTTAATGTTGTTTTACTCAAACTATATATTGAATTATCTGGCCCCTCCCAATGACTACTTCCATATTGGTACGGAAAAGCCTTATAAAGAGGGAACTTTCCTTCAAGTTTTAATTTTATTGATTGAGTTATTGGCGAACTGCCCATTGCTAGGGTTACTTTTTTGCCGTCATCTATTTTAAATTTATTTTTTTCTAGAAATTTTTTTCTTAATCTTAAAGATTTTTTACCATATATTTTATAGTCAAGAATTTCAAAAGCTTTTGTTTTAGCTATTGCAAAAGCTCCGCCCAAACCTACATGAATAACATCGCCCACAATATAGTTTATTTCTGGGTTTTCACGATTGATATATAATTTTTCGCCACTCTTAATTTTCCGGCTGAAGGGAATCATTATTCCAGAAGCTGGGTTACCCTCCTCATCTATAATATATAAGACCGACTTTGCCTTAGGTGGAAATTTTAATTTTTCATTCCTTAAAGATGTTAAACGTGCTATTTTATTAGAACCACAACTTAACGAACCACTTGTAACTTGGTGGATATCAACAAATTTTTCTTCTATTTCTTTATTTCCAATAGGGCTGATGGTGTTTGGTTTAAGCTCAATAGTTTCTATATTAATGCCATTGACTCCATTAAGTATGTTAAAAAGCATATTTGCAGACAACTCGTTACCCATTGCACTCTGGTGTCCCTTAGCCCAATAAGGTGGATAATGAACATAAGGAAATGGATGAACCATAGTTAAATCTGGCTCCAAAGCTTTATATAAATTAACTTTTCTAGTATTTTTGGATGCAAAGATAATTTCGGTTTTCGGTGAGACTGCAAAAATTTTCTTTAATAAAATCGTATTTATTTGCTGTGCCTCTTCTATGGCAGAAACATTACTATAATAAAATATGTTTTGTTTCTTACTCAAGAACTTAAAATACCTCAACCAAGCAGGTGGGTAAGCTCTGTCATACCTCAATTGGGTTATTGATGGGATTAAAGAATGAAAATTATAAAATTGTTCTTTTTTGGTTTCACCTTTTATCCTTACATATTTTACTTTTTCATCTTTTAGAATATGCCTACCTTTGATGTGCCAAGAACCCCATTTGCTGAACGTCGTATCTCGATCAGCTTGAAAACCTTGTGGTCCTAGAATAATAAAATCAAGATCATAATTACGTGCATAGCTCTTCCAGGTAATAAATACCTCTGAAAATCCCCAGCCACCAGATGAAAAATTCAATACTTCAACATTACTAGTACCTATTTCTCTATATTTTTTTTGTAAAATTGAACCAAAATCATAGTCAAATCCAGCTTCACTCCCATAAGAGAATGAGTCGCCAATGATTCCAATTCGTATAGTGTTGTTGCTTTTTTTAACAGCATAATTTAAAAATTGACTGGCATGCTCCTCAGGTTTCCCAGCTTTACTAACTGAGAGCAGATACTCTTTATTTTGATAAACTGATAATATTGGTTGCGCAGTCCCGTCCGCACTTAACCATATACGTCGACTAACAAGGTTGTTGTGAAGAGCTAGACAAAGAAAAGAGATTACAACAATAATTACCAGAAAGAATATTTTAAATACTCTTATTTTATTTTTTTCTTTAGTCATTGCGCCTGGGCCTCTATAAAACATCTTGGATAAGCTTCTGTAAGATAGAAGCTCTTAGCATCTTATTTCCATTACTATTTAAATGGCAGCAAGAGTCAGAATAAACCGTTGTTCTAACTTTTTCAAAAATATATCTAGCGTCTAAAATTGGTATACCCTTCTTTTTTAATCTGGCTATTGCACTGTCATACCTTTCATAACATTTACCAATAAAATTATTTCGCTTACTAAAGTCTAAAAAATTGTCTTTTTCAAGTGATGAAAAAATCTTAGACCCTTTTAAGTATTGAACCGGCTGAACGACAAACAAAGACTTCACGCCACTTGCTCTTTGTACTACAAATTGCTTTTCAGTGAACTCTTCCCAAATACCGACTGACTCTTTACACTTGTCTAATTCATTTCTAGGCTGCGGATATTTTTTTAGCTTTACGGGCTTATCATAATCAGCATATAACCTATTTTCTTGTCTGACTAAGTATTTAACGTATGTCTTCCAAAAAAGGTAAACAATATTACTTTTAGAAAAAATTTTACTTTCAGAGATCCAATTTGTTAAAAAAATTCTTCGGTAAGAGTAACTAGCAATTTTTTTTATTTTATCACTGCCATCTTTGTCAAAAAAAATTGATGAGTATTTCGGAAAGTAGTTCGGATACCCCCCCGGCCTATCCGGGACGACCTCATTATACCCATCAATATTAATTGCGAGATCCAGCTTTTTTTCGTATGCAGCTGAGACAAAAAACTGTTGAGGTTGTCTATATGAAGATACACCAAAATTAAAAATTTTAACTTCTTTACCATCAAAAAATTTTTTACTCATATTTTCTATTTTAAAAGACAAAGAGGGGTCTATTTCTTTTTTTATAAACATTGCAAATTGATCTGCTACTGACCCACCAAATATACCAACTACAAAGGTATTTACTTCCTTCTTAAAATAATCTTTCTCGTGTCGAAAACCATCATAATTAAATCCACTCTTCCTATTTGGTGCATAAACATAACCAAAGTAAGGATGTGGTTGTTTTTCCTCAGCAGCGTAAGGAGTTATTTGCTTCAGTAAATATCCTCTTGGCTTCGTTTTATGATCTTTTTTGTCCAACTTGTTGGTAAATTCTTTACTATAAATCTGATATGAGTCTTCAGGACTAAAAAAAGGCGACAGCAATACTTCTGTTGCAATGATAACTAAAAAAAAAATTACTAATAAGCTTACTATCAATTTTATATTCTTCATGTAAAATCAATGCCTCTATTCAATGTTTATTAAGATCAAATTTAAGTTAATTTATTATAATACACTTGCATCAATACACGTTGCGCTCTAAAATTACTTTTTAATAGTGATCATTACATAATTAAATTGTTGAAATTGCAAATTTATTTCACCCTAAACACTTTATTAAGATAACCAAAATGGAGGCTTAATGGAACTGAATAATAAACCTAGTGTTGAGCCCTCCAAGTCGAATACATTTTGTTGGTATCCATTTTATCAACTAGCCCTCAAATCATGGGGAAAGAACGAATACAAGAATTTTGCGCCCTGCTGCAATAGTATTCGCCCGGAACACACCAACCCAATGAATACAGTTGGATCAATCGGCGAGACTGAACTGAAGGATTTATTTAAAACAAGTGAAATGGATAAGTTAAGGTCAGACTTGCTTAGTGGCGTAAAAAACAAAGCATGCGCCACGTGTTGGAATTATGAGGAAAAAGGCTATGACAGTTTTCGCTATTACAGCAAACCTCGTTCAGACTTAAAAATAAACCTTGATGCGCCTAAACTCCAAGCTATTGATGTTGCTCTGGGAGAGAGCTGTAATCTACGCTGCAGAATGTGTAGCCCCGGCTTATCAAACAAACTAAGAATTGATGAACAATATTTCTATAAGAACAACGAAGAGGGTGCGCCAACATACTTTGATGGGTGGGGGGATGAATCCTCTGACCCAAATGAGGTACTATTTTACAATATAAATTCAAAGCAACATCAAGTTGTCCTTAACTCTATTAAAAGCCTGAAAATGATCAGAGCCACAGGTGGTGAAACATTATTTTCAGAAAGCTTCCTAGATATTTTACAAACTGCTATCAATAATAATCAGGCTAAAGATATTGAACTTCACTACCACACAAATGGTACAATACTAAACTCTAAACTAATTAAAATTCTTAATCAGTTTAAAGTAAATTGCCCAACCTTCTCAATAGATGCTACTGATAAAAGCTATGAATACATTCGCTACCCTATGCCATGGATCAGTTTAGACAATAACATTAATAAGTTTTTAGAGCATGTTAATATCGATAATTTTCAAATCTCAAGTGTCGTCTCTGTTTTTTCTATTTATTCAGTAGAAAATTTAGTTAAATGGGCTATTGAAAAAGCTAATTATTACTCTAAGCCATTAAATTTCGATTTCAATTTAGTCTTTCCTGAAAATCGCCCCATTGATATCTGCTGGCTACCTGAGGATATGCTACGAGAGAGGCTCCAAGCACTTAACAACCTAAAAAGCCAGGTTGATGGCCTTGAAAATATATACGTTTACATTGATACTATCTTGGCCAGAATCAATTATATCCTTAACCAGAATCGAAAAAATAAATTTTTTTCCTATCAGGGGCAAAAAAAGATGCTTCGAGAAATACAAGCTTTTGACAACTCTAGAGGCCAAAACTTTCAAGAATATATGGATCCCAAAATAGTTGATTTTTTAAAAGAAGTACTCTAGTAATCTGTCCCACATAAGCCTCACCTAATTTACTTGGCGTCACTTAACACTCGACTCATGTAGGATGTTGATTATTAATGGACTCAAGAATTTTACCCATCTTGTTATTACTGTTAAAAAATATATTCTCATTATTCTCTAAAATTAATAGTTTAATATAACATAAATAAGCTGGACAATATCGTTATCAAAGATTTATATTTACTAGATTAAGTTAGCTATTACTTAGGAGATGTACTTTTGAAGCCTGCCTGCCTCATCCCATGGATTTCACTGTGGCCCACTCCCGATGGCAATGTATTTCCTTGCTGCGCATCTACAAACCAGATATCTAATATCGGCCATTTAAAAGAAAGCTCACTGTATGAAATTTCACAAAGTGAACAAATGAACTCACTTCGAAAAAAGTTTATGTCCGGAGATTTGGATTCAGAAGTTTGTGCAAGCTGTATTAAAAGAGAAGATATTCAAGGCTACTCTATGCGTATGATGATTGATAAAAATTTTTCGCATTTATCTAATGAGTTAGTTAGCCAAACTAAATCTAGTGGGGAATTTAAAAATTTCAAACTAAGGTTCCTCGATTTTGTTTGGTCTAACAAATGTAACTTTAAATGTTCACACTGCAAGCCAAAGTTTAGTAGCTCATTAGCAAGCGATAAATCTTTGAATCAATTTTACAACTATTCCACAAATAATCTAGTTGATATTAGTCAAGTTAGTACGAACACCTTACCCGAAGTCTTAAGTTTAATTGATGAAGTTGAATTGATCCACTTCAATGGTGGCGAACCATTCATAATAGACCAACACTTTGAAATTTTGGACCATTTAATAAAACTAAAAAAAACAGATGCCCGCCTTTGGTTCCATACAAATGGATCCAATATAAATTACAAAAAATCAAAAATACTATATTATTTAAAAAAATTTCCCAATTGTAATATTTCAGTTAGCCATGATGGCTTTGGTAAAGTTGGTGAGTTTGTAAGGTTTGGATATGATGATAGTAAGTTCTTAAAAAACTTTCGCGAGCTTAAAAAGGTTTGTAAATATGTATACCCATCTCTTTGCATTCATGCCTTGAATATTTTTCACATCCCGGACCTTATCGATTGGTATCAAAATGAAGGTCTCATTAGTGATCAACTAAACCCCTCTATCAATGTAGTTACTGCCCCTGATTATATTAATTTTAATATCCACGATAACGAAACAAAGTTGCTTGCCCGTGAAAAATTTAAAAAATGGTATAATCACCCAGGCAATAAATCTAACCAATATATAAAAAATAAACTCAATAAAATATACGAATCTCTCAGTGGCGATATTGGCCCTGGTGCTGATAAATTAAATGAGTACCTTGCGATAAAATTAGAGTCGTTTAAACAAGATCCAAATATTTACTTACCTGAATTATCAAACTTTTTTAAAAAATTAAGGCGAAAAAATGAAGCTTAAGCGAAATCACGGCATTCACATCGGTTATATTAATAACCCCGGACGGCTAAATGATATTAATTTAAATAATGAACTAAATAATAGGTCAATTAGTACAATAAGTAACTCAATGATTATTGCTGGCAACGATTTTAATTATCATAAAGATACTTTTGATGAGAAACGACATTATGTGCAAAATATTTTCAAAGATCTTCACCATGCAATAGAATGGACAATTCATTCAAATACCAATATCCAGTGGCTTGTTTTATTTGCTGCTGGAACTTATTTTAATAACTTTGAACCCTTGCATACTTGGCTAGAATTATTACCAAAAGCAGATGACACTAAAGTTGGGGCCTACGCTCATCTTATGATTGGTGACGACTATAAAAATTTTGAAATTCACCATCAAATGATTGCAATTAATGCACATGTTGCCCGTGACTTAAAATTTGATATTAAAAAATACTTAAACACAGCTTCTACTACTGATATCAAAATTCAGAAGTCCAAAGGTGACTACCATGATCGATACACCCCTCACTATGTCTTTCCTGGAGAAACCCGAAAGATGGGCACAACAAAAACATCATCTTGGTTAGTTCCATTCCTAAATAATGGCTATACAATTATGAATTTTTCTGGTGAAACCATTAGACAATGTAAGCACTTTTTCTACATGGATACACATAAACAAGTAAAGCTTGGACAAAGTTACTTAAATAAAGACGAGCCCAGTAAAATAATCGAGCAAGCTAAATCTATTGGTAAATTGAGTGTCACAGAAGAACTTTTAAAAATTGATCAACCACCAAATATCTCAGTGTGTATGTACACAAATACTAATTCTTCTTATTTAAGCTCAATACATGATTTTGAATATGATGTAGCCATTGTCCCGTGCGCAGGTTTTAATTTTTGGAGGCTTTTTGAAAAAAATAATAAGTTTTCATTTTTACACTATGATATCTCTTCAGGAGCTGTTGCTTTTAGGGAAAATTTAATCCAGGACTGGAATGGCCTTAACTTTTCTGGTTTTCTGGAGAAGAAACGTAAAAACAATGTCCATTATGTGGGTGATATGTCAAAAGTTAGCGACATCAACCAATGGGAAAAAATAAAAGATAATAATCATGAGTATATGATTTGTGATTTAGCTAATGATTGGCAATTAATTTTAGAGAAAAGTCTTAAGGATGGTCATAAAACTATTTTATTTGATGTTTCTAATATTCTTAGCTACATATCGACAATAAAAGAAAAGGGAATATTCAACCCAACACAGATTTTCAAAAATATCGTGGATTACCTTGATTCAAATTTTGATGATTGGCTCGTTAAAACTGATTTTTTTAGCTACAGCAAAAGTGATCTGTTATTTTACAAAAAAAATCCTATCGATGAGGCCAAGCATCCTTTATCTGCATTTGGTTACTTCGCTCATAACACCAACGTCAAAGTCCCTGTCGCTCCGCACAACATAGTATGGAATAATGCCAATGCAAATTATGAGTATATTTTTAATAAAATTAAATACACGTCAAAGCTAAATATTAAAAACGTTTTTCACCATGCTCATAAATGGAATACATTTGAAGAGTTTTACGATAAGAATTATTTACCTTATATTTCTATACCATTAAATTTTAATACTGATCAATTTTTAGCAGAAGCTATGCATGCATACGAAAAAGGGATGTTTACCACTCACCGTGAAGATGCAGAACATGGCTGGAGTTCATTTGTTATACACGGTCTCGGCTTTGGAAAAACTAAAAGCTTCGAAAGTTATTTCCCTGATGCAGTAAAATCCTATGAAAAATTTCATTTTATTGATGAAGCCAGAAGCATTTGCCCTAGTATAACTAATTACTTTGAACATGAATTCAGCAATATTGTCGGTGTTGACCAATTTTCTAGAATTCGCATCATGGCTCTCGAGCCTGGTGGCTTCATCCCCCCCCACTATGACAGCCTAAGTCTTGGCCCTGGCCCCTTAAACATTGCAATCAATAATCCAACTAATTGCCATTTCCATATGTGGCACGGCTCTAATTTTACGCCCGAAGGGTATTACGGTATTTTGCCCTTTAAGCCAGGCATAGGGTTGAATATAGATGTGGGAAACTCTCATATGGTTTACAACCTATCAAATGAAGTTCGCTTTCATATCATAGCCCACCCTGTGATTAATAATAATAACTGGCGCACCTTTAACATTGAAAGGACTCATTGGCTAAAGCAAATGGAGAATTCCAATGAGTGACTATATTTTTCATATACCATGAGTATCTAATAAGGGTTCAACATATTAACAAGTTAAGTTTATTGTTTTGCCTGTTCCTTTAGATACACCATTCTTAATTCTAACTTGAGCCCTAATGTTTGAAATTACGAGCCGTCAGAATTCATACTACTAATATCTATTTAGGTTACGATGTGTTCTTGGGTAATATTTTTATCAAAAACACCTACATCTACATGACCAGGTAGTGTTTTCATAAAATCATCAAAGTTTTTTGCCTTAGGGGTACAAAGACCACATCCGCAAATTTTGTTTGGACAAACAATTATAGGCATTTTTCTTTCAGATAGATTTTTTCTGAGGTTATCTAGTATTGGCTTTGTATTATCCGTAGAACCAATACTCCCCCTTTTTCCTCCAAAGTCTGCTTGGCAGGTCTGATGATGATAAATGAGTTTCGTCTGCTGTTCAATATGCAGAAAAAACCAGTTTACAGAGCAATACCATTTTTCAAATTTTGCAAAACTTAAAAAGGTCGTGTTTGTCCACTTTGTTTTATCTTTATTACAGACACTCATTTCTCTCTTACCGCAACATGGTCTTCCTAGGCTTCGAGCATTTTTTTTGTCGTCACTCACCTCAGTAGTTTTTTTCTCACCACATACCTCGGTATTTTTATTTTCTTTACTTTTAATAGCTATTGAACCTTCTGCTGATTCAAGATCGGTGATTTCATTAGTTTTCCAGTAATTTTTCATCCAATTCATTTGAGACTGGTCATACTTATGATGGTATTTATTATTATCTTCGTACTCTCCAATCATTCTGGGTACAAACTCTATATTGTTTTTGCGAAGGTCCTTGCACAACTCTATACACTCTTTAAAGTAGTCCTTACGGCCATGGAACATTACATTTATCTTCATTGGAAATTTCTTTTCATTAAAGTAAAGTATATTTTCTTTAACCATTTCCTTTAATCTATCTGTTCCCTCACAGTGATAAGAAATTGTAATAAAGTTTAAATTTTCTATAATTGCATCGCATACTTTTTTAGATGTTGCGCCGTTAGAAGTAAGGCTCAAGTTTAGCCTATATAAATCTTTGTATTTTTCATTGTACTCTTCTCGCAGCCATTTGCAGAAGTTAATAAAGTTAGGGTTTACTGTGGGCTCACCACCTGTAAAACTAATACTCACTTGTTTGTGCTTTCTAAACTCCATAAGTAGCTCAAGGTATTCATAAACAAAACCTGCGGTCTTTGATAGTTCGGTAAGTTCTGCGTGCGGGCTTACATTATCATGCCTGTGAGCAGGGCAATAAGTGCAGTCATAATTACACCTACGACCAAGGTCCCAGGATATTATCATTTGATCTTTACCAACAGCTTTTACGATCGATAGTTCTTCAGACATTAAAATACTCCTCAAAGTTTGGCTGTAAGACTAAAAAATTTTGCTGGCGTATCGCATCAAGCTTGGCTGTGTAGTCACAAAATTCAGACCAATATTCTTTATTGTAATCGGCACTAGTCATATAGTCTTGTATTGTCGATGTTATTTTTTTAGCTTCATTTTGAATTTCAATACTAAATCCGTTACCTTCAACCCAGTAGACAAATTCTTTAAATTTATTAGCCACTTGATCTTTCAAACCATCAGGTAAACTGCGTATGTTCAAATACTTTGGGTTGTGAGCCATATGATGAGTTATAATCGGTCTTTTTTTTGAGCGATTAAAATTAGAAGTGGACTTGTTAACTAATTTCCATTTCATAAAGTCTGTTAGGTGAAATATATTATAACTTGTTATAGTTAATGCAAACCATGCGTATATATTATTTGGCAAATTATTTATTTTAACTAAGTTTTCATATAAGTTATCCCACTTAACAGGATACCTTTGATACTCTATATATTTGCCATAACCATCAATACTTGCACCAATTCTAACTTCCTTAAATTTGGTCCAAAGATCTAAGGCCCTCTGTGGAAGTTTCGTACAATTAGTATTATACTCTAGTACTATTTGACTAGCAAATTTACGGTCCACACACTGTTGCAAAAAATCATAGTGATTTTTTATCAATAAAGGTTCTCCGCCCGCCATATACACATGATTTATGTTTTCTAGATTATTACTTATCTGCTTCCAAAATGAGTCACTCTGATGCCAATCATATGTATTGGTAATATATTTATTACTCTTGAGTTCTAAATTTACAACACCATGAGTATCATTAAATGTTGTTTTATTATAAAGCTTTACCCAATCACTATACCAAGCTGAACTATCTGCGGGGCTACACATTCTACAAGCAAGATTACATAAATTACCAAATCTTAAATCATAGTAAATTACTGGAGAGGCCTTGGTATCAATTGCACCATTGTCGGAAGTGACGCTTTCAGCACTTTCTTGATTAAACGACCATTGCTCCATCTCGTAGATCCTTCTTGATCGCAAACCATTTTGCTCTTCTTGTTGGCAGCGAATACAATCAGAGCTCCACTCACCTTTAAGCATATTTAATCTCATTTTTTTTAAAACTTGATTATTTCTTGCCTCGACTAAGTTATCTCCTCTAGCATTAAAGTTTATTCCGTTTTCTTTTGGAAGTACTCCACGCCCCTTTGATATATTAGCCTGACAGCATACGCGTAAGTCACCATTTGCTCTTACAGCTTGGAATATCCATGGTATTGGGCAAAATGTTTTAGATTTATTCATAATTATGACTCATTTTTATATATACTTAACCTAACTTATACTAGGCATATCACAGTGAAAGTTCGAATACTAATATGAGGCCTTCCTTAAATTAGTCTTTGAGCGTCATAATTTTTTTAAATATTTAAACCCACTTTTTAACTAATTAACACATTAATAATGCTATCACCTATTTACATAATAAATATTTCTTTAATTATTAAAATATTCCCCTAAGTCATCAATAATTTTTTTATAACTACTCCATGACTATTAGAGTTTAAATGACAGCAATCATCACTTTTAACCGTACCTTGTGTTTTACTAAAAATTTTTGTTAGGTCATAAACTGGTATTTTTTCTTTTTTAACTCACCTATGCTCCTGATCAAATACCGATATCAATTTGATATCTCTAAATTTTTATTATTCAGTAAAATATAGTTCTCAAGCTTTTCCGGGCTAGATATTTTAGAGTTCTCTTTAATTAGGCTACTACAGAGCTTATTCTTAAAAAGTTATTACCCAAAGCAACTAAAGCCCTCTTAACCCGGATGTTGCAAAAAAAATCAATTTTTATGCAAGATTGATATAAGTTAAAATTTGTTTTTTAACTTTTCTATTAAAATTCATTGAAAGCGTTAACTCTCCACTCACATTAACTAATCTCCCAGCA
>Ga0209187_1001736_pt1 | contig 23683 bp, 16 predicted proteins | sample BantaG_FD_187430 | JGI IMG/M metagenome (GOLD analysis project Ga0209187, IMG submission 187430) | Marine algal microbial communities from Bantry Bay, Ireland - BantryBay_4 metaG (SPAdes) (version 2) | ecosystem: Host-associated > Algae > Red algae > Unclassified | place: Bantry Bay, Ireland...
TTGACTATGGCTAGCTTTTCTGTGGCTGACCATGTTTTGCGATGTTTTGTCATTTTTCTTCGTAATTTTGTTCCACTAAAGTTACAAAATTCGTGTCCAACTATTTAAGGGTTTGAAGAGTTAATAAATTCATTTCCTTAAGACTTGTAAAGTTATTCGACATATACAAACTTATGATAGGTTACGAGACCATTACCTCCATTCAACTTTAAATAATAAATTCCGGTTTTCAATTTATTTTCCAAATCTATTGTAATGACATTACCTTTATATTTCTTTAAGAAGACTTCTTTGCCTACTAAATCTATAACAGAAACTACCCCATCTGACAGCTTCCTCTCGTCTAACATAACATGTAACTTTCCTGTTGTTGGGTTCGGATACAATTTAATATTTTCAGCAGTTAATGTAGGTGAAAAACTAAATTTACCTTTACTGTTTTCACTAAACTTCTCATTAGTCATTTCTAAATTTTCTGTTGAATTATTAATCATTCCATTATTACTTCCTCCTTCAAATGCAATATCACATTCTATTCCATCCCAATCACACAAGACATTTTCATAATAAATCTCTACAGGGACTCCTTGTATATTACAAGAAACTACTTTTGTACAAAAATCAGTTTCAAAATCTGGGTAAATCCAACAGATTTCTCCAATAAAATCAGTTGACAAATAAACCCAATCTTCAATCAAGTTATCATAGCAATATTTATCAACCCAACAATCATCACTGTATTCGTAATCAAAAAGACCACTAGCACACTCATCACCCCCAGGAGGAGGAGGAGGAGGAGGAGGAGGAGTTGGATCATCCTCACAGTTATCATCTCCTAATACTAATAGTTCAGTTTTTACCAACACAGGTTTATCGAAATAAAGTTGATCAAAGGCATCACTTGGATAAAGACAGTGACATTCATACATACATCCAATCACATCACCATCACTATTGGTAAAGGCAGTAGGATTAGTGTTATCCAAATCAACATATTCAGTAAAAGAAGTTCCTAAAGGAACTTCAATCTGAGTTCCACAACTATTAATCACCCCCCTAGCGCAAGGATTTGTTAGAAAATCAATAGCTGGTGTATATTCGAAGTCCTCTTCGTTTTCTAATTGATTTGGGCAACCTTCGAAATATGGTATTTCATCAGGCCCACACGTTCTACATTCACCGCAGCCAACATATACGGGGAAAGTTGCGGTTACATTTGTTAAATGCTCATTAATGGGCTCGGCAACATGACGAATATAAGTCTTTGAGGTGCCAAAGTACCAGCATTCTTGGTATTCACAACCACAACCAGTTCTAATCGTTATACATTCTTGACCTTCCTCTGTAACCTCATAAGAGTCTTCTCCAAAAACGGAATAATCTAAATCACTGCCAAAACCATTAATTCTAATTTCTGAATGAGTACCATCAGGCCATTCAACATAAATAACTTCTTGGCATTCAGCTCCTCCCCATGGACTACCATCATAGGCGAACTCTATATTTGCACCACCTTTAAGACACACATCCGCATTGAAATCAAAATTGGTATAATACAAATCACATTCACATTCTACCTGCCGATTATAAACCCGAGTGTTCCCACACAAATCAGTAATGACTACCTGATAATACCCAGTTTGGGTTACTGTCAATGATGGAGCATTGTTGTCATACGTCTCAATAATAGTGCCTCCAGCAGTCGCTAATCTATGCCACTCATAGGTATAAGGTACTTCTCCTCCTATAGCTGCAATAACAAGCTCTCCTGGAGTTCCAGATTCGCTATCACATGGTGTCATGTTCCAAACATCATATGCTCCAAACAGAAATTCATCACCACAAGTTACCAATTCAAAACTTATTATCTTTTCACAACCATTTGCATCCACAACCTTTACAGTATAATCCCCAGCAACCAGATTATTGAGGTCTTCTTGATCTGGGAAGTTTGGAATATTGTACCAATAAAAAGAGTACGGAGGAGTTCCCCCAGAGACTGTAAGGTCTATAGCACCCTGTCCTCCTGGGGCGACATCATCTTGAGTCACTTCTGATGTAATCTCCATCTCTGGAAAACTGGTTACTTCAAGACAACTGACACCAGTATTCCCACATAAATCTGTCACTGTAACACAATAAGAACCAGCGTCTAAAAAATAAAACGAGACATTTCCCGAATTAACAGTAGGACAACCTCCATTAGTTCGACAAAATGTATAAGGCCCCATCCCCCCAACTACCGAAGCATTAATAGTCCCCACCCCCGGACAACTAATTTCAGATTGTGTACTAACTGTTAACATTTCATTCAAAACAAAAGGCACTACAATATTCCTAACTACCTGACAGTCATTATTCGGATTTGTAATAGTTACGCTATAATTACCTCCTGCTAATCCATTTATGCTGCTGTAATTACTGTTATTGGTAGTAGTACCATTACTCCATACAAAATCATATAATATGGGGTCCCAATCTGGAGCTACTGCACTAATAAAAATAGAACCATTTGTCTGTCCTTCACATGAAGGCTCTATGGTAGTATTTATATTCGGTTCATCTTCTCCTCCGTTCAAGGTGTAGAAAAATTCCTGTTCACAATTATTTGCATCAAAAAGAGTAAAAGTATAATCTCCTGGATATAAGCCTCCAATCTGTTCCCAATAGATTCCTAAATCTGTTTCCGTTCCATTTTGGTCAAGTAAAACTCCAGTATAGGGGGCTGTTCCACCTTCAACAAAAGGATTAAAAAATCGTATAGTTCCATCATTTTCATCACATGCACTTGGATGATATAAGACAGCTTCTGGAGAAATTATTAGAGGATCACAGTTTTGTAATATGACCATGCCTAAGTCTATTTCACAGCCATAGGAGTTTGTTACTAATATGGTGTATTCTCCAGGACACAAGTCATGGAAAGTATAATTTTCTTCAATAGAAGTAAGCAAGAATTCATTCCCTTCTCCTTCGAATTCGATCGTATAGGGAACTTCTTCTCCCTCTAAAATAATCTCGATCGAACCATTACAACCATCATTATAAACCTGTTCTATTTCACCAACCTCGACCTGAGCAGTAAGCATGCAGGGTAAGAAGATTAAAAAGAAGGCATAAAATCTTGAAGTTATTTGAGTATTCATCTAATTTAATTTTTATAGGTTATTATTCTTTCAATCGTTTCATTTAAACGTCCTTCATCAAAACATTCTCTTTTTATCCAATCCCCGTATTCGTTTAGGATGTATTTATAGGTAAAGACAGCTACTCCATCAAATACATCAAATCTCCTTTCTACTATTAAGCCTTTTGAGTCATAGCTCTTTACTCCACCTTTACATAGAATTTTATTATTCTTAACTTGAAAAGTTCTGCTTATTGTTTTCCCTCCTTCCTTTTGACTAACTAGTACTTTTGATAGAAGAAGTTGTTTGTATTTAATAAAATGACGATAAAGTAGCGTATATGAAATATCATCTTCCTTATAATAGACGGTTTTCTTTTCAAGAGAATTAACCTTCTCAAATGCAAATTCAAAATCAAATGGAATCACTTGTTTAATATCTATTTCATTGTAACAGGTCTCGTTATCATCACCTTCCAAAAAAGAATAATAAAATGTCAGTGGATCATTTTTTTCGGCCATGTAATTGGGAATAAAATATTCATTTACTATTTTTCGATTATCTTTTTTTGATATTATCTTCTTCACAATCCCCATTGTAAAATCTCCTCTACGTTCAGAATTATAGCTATGATGTTCTAAAATTTCATTTTCGTCTTGATATTCGTAATCAATATTAACAATACCATCTAGTAAACTAATAGACCGGATATATTCCTTTCTTGTTTTTGTTACTTGGCCTATAGCATTATAAAAAATTACTTTGTTTGCTATTATTTCCTTTCCTTGATGAGTGATTACTGTTCTTTTTTCTTTGATGTTTTTAATTATTCTTTTTTTTGTAGATCGAGTAGTCGCTCCACAAGAAAGAATGCATATCATCAAAGAAAACAGAACTAATTTTAAACCGACTCTAAGATTCATTAATAGTTACTTTGTTATGTGTAAGATTTATCCCATCCAGTTCAAAAATATAAGTGGTGCCACTGCTTTCTGATATTTTTAGCCAGTTCTTGTGTATAGACATACTTGATTTTAGGAGCTCAACATTTTGATCTATATCAAATTGATAAGTATCGATTACTTCCTTATTATCCAAATCAAAGCAGGCTATTCGTGCATCTCTTGTTTTGGCTTCTTTATCATCGATAATGGATAAAAAGTAGAGCTTCCCTTTGCTATGAATACTCCACGAAGGCCAATGGTCATCCGTGGCCGCACGTAAAGGTATTGCGCTAAATGTGTCTGTAAAATCCCAAAATGTAATTGCATCATTCTGCAAATTAATTTCCCAATAATAAGAGAAAGCTAAACTTGCAATTACATTTTTTTCTTCCAAATGAAGCGCACTACCAATAAAAGACAAATAATCATAGGTCTTATTAAACCAATTCCAAGTTTTTTCTTCAGGAAGTGTTGAGATCGTCTTTAGTTTTTCTCCTGTCCACATGTCTACTACAAAAATGTATTTATTATTAATCCCCAAATATAAGCGACCGTTGACCTCTGTAAGTATACCTATACTTTCCACTAAAAAATCATGGTCCCAGTTTTCTGAATTCAAATCTATTTGCCACTTTATTTCACCATTGTTCAAGCTAAGGTTTGTGATAACTGATTTTTGATAACAAACAAAACGATCTCTAAAAATGAAATAAACTAAGCATGGAATATTTTTAGAACTTATTTCCCATGAAACACTTTCTGTTGCAAAATCATAAAGCTTATATATAGAATTACTATAATCGAAAAATAACTTCTTTGGTGATTCACTATTACTTGCAATAAATTCAAACTCACCAAAATTAATATTAGTCGATTCTCCACTTTTAATACCTATCTTAATGACTCCTTTAGAATGAGGTATGTAATAATGACCATTGTGAAAAAAAACCTTTGAAATTCTTCTCAAACCTTTTAACACTTCTTTTTTCCATACCAGTTGCATCGTTTCTGCTTTTGAGCAATACAATACATTATCCCTATCCCGAGTAAAAATAAAGTCCTCATAAAAAGAAATATCGCTAAGATTACTAATACTATGCTTTAACTGAATCATTCGTTATTGTACTTTTATAAATGAATATATATCATCATCAAAGGTATTTATTTTATTAATTAATTCTTGATAGTTATTACAATTAAACCTTTCGTAAAGATCTTGCGGAACTTTACCTGGTAATTGTCCAATGCTGTCAATCCAATTATCAATTTTTTGAATAAATAGAGTCTTCATCTCTCCTTTTATAAATTGCTCCGCTTCCGCTGCACTATTAAATGGCCCACTATTTACCAACTTTCTGATATCAAAGGAATAATTCAGATTTTGTGATACAGTCAAGGGCGTACTAACATTAGAATTACTAACTAAAACAAAGATATAGGTTTTTAATTGTTCTGTGAATCCAGCATCATTCACTATTCCTGGAATACCTCCATTACCTTTAATAGTCTTTTTTCCCCAGCTTTTCAATTCATGAAGTTTTAGTCCCATTGGTCCAATCGACTCTAGAACATCCCCTACATTATTCTTCAAAAGGTCTTTCCCCTCCTTTAGAATAGGCTGGCCTAATAAGTCTATGAGGTGAGGTTCAAACTTATTTACATCAGTAATTATACCCTCATCGACATACCGTGTTAACTGAGCAATTTCGTCAATTTGAAATTTTTGACCATTCATCATAAAGTTAAGTACTGAAGCTGCTCCTTCAGTAGGAGTCGCCCCGCTATTATGAGTTACTACAAAATTTTCAACCCTCCCTAAATATAAATGAATATGTTCCAAATGAGCTTTACCAGCCGTAGCACACGTAACACAAGGTGCGAATTTATTCGCCTTAATTATTTTACTCAAGTTAGCGAGCTGAGCAGCTTCATCAGCTCCTCCAATAGCCTCCATAAAGACGGTATTATTCTTTAAGCTTAATACTTTTTCGATTAAATCAATGTCCCATAGTTTTTCAGCTTTTTCCCCAGAGTATATCTTCGACAAAAGTTCCCAAGCTTGATGAAATCCTTTCTCTTGCTGTGCACGATTTATTATCACTTCAGCTATTTCATCAGAGACCTTTTTTGATTTATCCATCCTATCAAACATGGTTCCGACTTCATCTCCATTCTTTCTAGGTGATTTAATATTTATTATATCTAAGCTATTCCCATTTAGATGCTCTGCATCTGATAATTTTTTTCCATCAATAATAACTGTTGAAATATCTTCACCTGTATCCGCACTTTTAATAATCAATTTGCCTGCAACTCTTTCTAACGAAAGAGGAATAAGTACAGATCCAAAAGAGATACCTGCCTCTAATTCATTTCCTTCATAGAGGTACCACACTCCATTAATAAAGTCTATAGGCTCTCCCAATACAGGAATTAGTCCACCTACATCCAGAATTAAATGACCTTGACTTCTTATTGCATCCCAAACAGCCCAATAAAAATCAAATTCGGGAGAAAGGTCCATTGGAGGAGGAATCCACTTCCATTCCATCAAGCGACAATCCCACTGCCAAAATGATTCAACACCAGGATCATCTTGTGTAAATGCTCCATATATCCAAGCATACCCCCCACTAGTAAGAACCCACCTTAAGGCTCCCTGATGCCCATAATGGTCATTTAAGATATAAGCAGGGCTACTATATTGCTCAAATGTAAACGGTGGCATGCAAGTAGGAGCCCTTAGATAAGGAGTTCCTGTATTATAAAATTCTCCGATACCGCTTGTCTCAAAATCTGGAATATGAGGCGCCCCTCCCTCAGGATAAGGTCCCCAATTAGTCCAAGTAGCCCAATTAATATTTTGAAATCCAGATTCCTCAATTTCTAATAATGTAGTACACCAAGATGAACTAGGGTCTGATGGAGTAGTCGGTACAATATATCCTTGAAATACCGCAAGGGTATTAAACGCAGTTAAATCGGGAAATGAATAATAGCTCGCGCTTCTTTCAGATTTAAAACCAGTATGTATTCCACTGTTGGGCAAACCATAAGATCCGTAAACTATACCCTCTAAATGAAAGGCCATAAGGGCCTGCACGTCGGCATTTACTCTTACATTATTTGCATTAATAAAAGTCAATGCTGCACCCACTCCTATTTTAATAGGCACCTGAGCAGTATTGAAAGCGATCACATCCTCTGGGTTTGTCAAGTTACAATTAACACTTGATGGTTCTGGTTTTCTATTTACCTCCTCTGGAGTTCTCTTAAACTCATAAAAATCAGCCATATCATCTTGAAACACATAAATTATTTCTTTATCAAGTGTGACTTGCTCAAGCGGTCCTGTCTCAGTTAACATTTCCTGAAGTAACATATCTCCATAATTAGAAATAGTAGCAAACCCCTCTTGATTTGGTGATTTTCCTAGCATATACAACATACCTTCCCCGGCAGCGTCAGGATCTTCCCAAATATGCGCCCAAAAACCAAGTGTTACATTATTTAACTCTGAACATAATTGATCAAACATTGCTGGATCACTATCACACAGAGAAAGATTATTAGTAACATAAGAATGCTTATCATCAGGTAGAATAAAGTCAAAAAATGAATTTTCTAAAAACTCGTCCAATTCATCTGCTACATTCTGCACCCCGTCTATTATTGTAACCATTTGCTCAGCATAGTCGGTGGTTGCTGTCAGATTTGTACTAACATTAAAAGCTGGTACAATAGAGTTTATCGGCACCCCATAAAAACCTTTTTCTTCTAATTTTCCTTTAATGATTAAAGCCCGAACGTTCTCATCTGTTAAGTCTAGTTGGGCGATGCTGTTACATCCATTCTCATCCGTTGCAGTAACTTCATAAGTTCCTACAGCATCAATAATTATTGAGTTATCCGATCCTGTGCTTCCTTCTGACCAACTATACTCCATGAATCCATCTGTTGCCTCCAATGTTACAGGGAAACCACATACTCCTCCACTCCCAGGTAGTATTTTTAATGCCACTTCGGATGGTTCATTCACTTCAATTTCATACTCTATGGTTTCTTCCAGACTACAATTTTCATCGAAGATGTATAAAGTATAAGTAGTCGTTTCTTCAGGACAGACATTTTCCTGAAAAGGGATATTAGGATCTTCAAATTCTGATGATGGTTCCCAGGAAAAGGTACTCATATCAGATGGGTTTTCCTCTCCTATTGAGGTACACTCACCTTCACATAGTTCAACATCAATTATCTCCGCAAGAAATACATCACATAATGATTCACACACTTTAGTACTACCTCCAATACTAATTTCGTACTGTCCTGAACTTAAATCTGGAATAGTATGCGAACCACCTGTATAGACAATAAGTTCTCCACTTGAAGGCCCCTCCCATTTAATTGTAAGGGGAAGAAAACCTCCAGTTATAGTAACTATTATGCTTCCTCCAGAAGGGTTTACTCCGGGAATAGCTGAGCAGCTTGCCTCTATTGGCTGTGGTGGAGGTGGTGTAGTTACAGAAAATGTAGCCGTATATATTGAATTAGAAGATGAGTTAGGAATTCCCGGCGTTCCATCAGTTGAACTATGCTCATATTTATAGTCAAACAACCCACAACTTGCTTCCAAACTAATAGATGACACTACGTCAATATCTTGCAGATTTGTCGTTCTTATATCATAAGCTCCTGAAAAAGCAGTATCCCCCCACCTTACTGCCTGTCTCAAACTTCTATCAGGTGCCCTTACCTGCATCGCATCCGAAACTGGAGAAATTAGATATCCCCGTGTTCAACGATGGCAATCCCGAGTTACCCAAACAATTATAATCTGCATCCATTACACATTGAGAAATACATTGATTACTAAAAGCCAATTGAAAGATACCTGCTGAATTGGGTAAGCCATCATTAGATGTGTTAATCTGAGGATGCGGTGAATTAGCATCGTAAAGTAAGATCATTGTCCCGGGCGTCATATTGCTAAAACAACTTCCCAAAACAAAATAGAGACTATCTCCACTATCTGCGTTAGAATTGTTATCTATTATCCAGTTTTCAAGATTAACAGAAGCTGCTGGATCATCGGGGTCTCCACTAACAATTAATTCCAAGTACTTAGAATTATTGAAAGGCATAACACCTATTTCATTTATTAACACTGGTGACGTTTCAGCGTCTTGAGCGTTTACTTGAAACAGTCCAAAAAACAAACACAGAAGGAGATATTGTATTTTCATGATTTTAAGCGATTTTATAGAGTTTTAATTTTACATACCTGTCGAATGACTCAAATATAATGTTATAATATTAAAAAAAATAATTATTTGATATTTGTTTAAAAAACAACCTTCAATTATGACCTAAAACTCTATTAATTGTTGAGTAAAATTTTAAAGTTCGAACATAAGAAAAGAATTATTACAATTACTCGACTAATATATGAAATGATGAATTCAACTAATGATCACCCATTTTGAATAAAGGAGTGATAATAGTTAGAAAAAAATTCTATTGATTACAAAAGACAATATGAAAAAAGCCGTCTAAAGGATTATCTCCCACTCCTCTCTCCAATCTCTCATTTTTTCGTATTTTGCGCCCAACATAAATCAGACTAAAAAATATGGCCAAAAATACGGAAATAGAACTAAACAAGAATGAAGATGCGATGAAATTGCTTCTCTCTAAGCTCAAACGCAAACTTCAAACAATCTCCCTGGGAGGTGGTGAGAAAAGAATCGCCAAATTGCATAGCCGCGGTAAGATGACAGCTCGCGAACGCATCGACTATTTGACCGATGAAGACAGCGAGTTTTTTGAGATCGGAGCCTTTGCGGGTTACGGTATGTACGAGGAGCATGGCGGTTGTCCGGCTGGTGGTGTAGTGGTTGGAATTGGATATGTGTCTGGAAGACAATGCATGATTGTAGCGAATGATGCGACGGTGAAAGCCGGAGCCTGGTTCCCAATCGCAGGAAAGAAAAACTTACGGGCACAGGAGATCGCAATGGAAAACCGTTTACCGACTATCTATCTGGTAGATAGTGCTGGTGTTTACCTTCCGATGCAAGATGAGATTTTTCCTGACAAGGAACACTTTGGTCGAATATTTAGAAACAATGCGGTGATGTCATCCAGAGGTATCCCACAGATTTCTGCGATCATGGGAAGTTGTGTGGCGGGTGGTGCTTATCTTCCAATCATGTCGGATGAGTCCTTGATTGTGGAAGGAACGGGTTCTATCTTTTTGGCTGGACCATACCTTGTAAAAGCGGCGATTGGTGAGACCGTTGATAAAGAGACATTGGGAGGAGCTGTTACGCAATCTGACATCTCAGGTGTTTGTGATTATAAAATGCCGGATGACAAAACTTGTCTGGATACCATCAAAGATTTGGTTGGTAAAATGGGAACTTTTGAAAGCGCCGGTTTTAATCGCGAAGCATCTAAGCCGCCAAAGCTTGACGCAAATGACTTGTTGAAATACTTTCCGGAAGACCGGACCAAACCTTACGATACCCGTCAGGTACTGAAGCGTTTAGTAGATGATTCCAAACTCACCGAATACAAAAAAGATTATGGCAAAACGATCATCTGTGCATATGCGCGAATTGATGGCTGGTCTGTTGGTATAGTTGTTAATAACCGGCAAATTGTGAAAAACGCAAAAGGCGAAATGCAATTTGGTGGTGTGATATATTCTGACTCTGCGGATAAAGCCACTCGTTTTATTTTGAATTGCAATCAGAAAAAAATTCCATTGGTTTTCATTCACGACGTTACCGGCTTTATGGTGGGTAAGCGTTCGGAGCATGGTGGCATCATTAAGGATGGCGCTAAGATGGTGAATGCCGTTGCTAATTCTACGGTTCCTAAATTCACTATTGTAATGGGCAACTCCTATGGTGCTGGTAATTATGCGATGTGTGGCAAAGCTTACGATCCGCGATTAATCGTGGCCTGGCCTACTGCCAAAATTGCGGTGATGGGTGGCTCACAAGCAGCAAAGGTGTTGACGCAGATTCAAGTGTCCTCACAAAAGGCAAAAGGAGAAGAGGTAGACGAAAAACTGGAGAAGGAACTTTACGAAAAAACAAAAGCAAAATACGACGAACAAACGCAGGCTTACTACGCTGCCTCCCGACTATGGGTAGATGCGATTATTAATCCGATGGATACCAGAAACGTGATTTCGATGGGAATTGAGGCGGCTAATAATGCACCGGTGGAGAAGTTTAATGTGGGGGTAATTCAGAGCTAAGGGTGGTGGGAAGTGGGAAGTGGGAAGCGCCTGCGATCGGGTCCCCTTCAAACCTTCAAACCTTATCTCTACAAAAAGAGAAAAATGACAGAACAAAAAGGATTTCTTCAAAAATTACAAGACAAGTGGGGTGTATCTGCAAAGCGGGTGATTTTAATTCTGATTGTTTTTGCATTGACGGGGACGACGATTTTGTTTATCAAAACACCTATCCTGAATTTTATAGTGGGAGAAAGTGAGAAGACCTGGGTGCATAGTTTGGTTTACTTCATTTTGATTTTACCGCTTTATAATTTATTCCTTTTGATGTATGGTTCTGTGTTTGGGCAGTTCAGCTTTTTCTGGGAATATGAGAAGAAGTTTTTTCGGCGGATGGCCTTTTGGAGGAAGAGAGTGTAGTGACTCATAATGTGCAAAAAGTTGGATGTTGGATGTTGGTGCTCGTCTAATGTTGAAGCCTTTAAATTATGCGGCGCTCACCGACAGAAGAGAACCAACATCCTTTACGGCCTGCGTACACCGAAGCTTTTCTTAGGAGCCGAAGCCTTTCTTAGGAGTCGAAGCCTTGGCGTAGGATCTGGCGTAGGAGTAGCAAAGCGCACGTAAAAAACATCTAACATCTAACATCCATCCAAAACATAACCAATCAGTTACAAATAATTAGTAAAAAAACAGACCTTGAGCGAACAATCCAACACCAACTACATCGTAAAAACCCTCCACGGACTCGAACAGATTCTTGCCGGAGAGCTAGAAGCCTTGGGTGCCACCAATGTAGTACCTGCACGACGAGCCGTCTCCTTTGATGGCGATCAGAAAATGCTGTATCGGGCCAATCTAGAGTTAAGAACTGCCCTGCGCATTCTGAAACCCATCAAACAATTTACGGCGCGAAACGAACAGCAACTATACGATGGAATCTATGCGATTGACTGGTCACAGTATATGGACTTGCAATCCACTTTTGCCATTGATGGCGTTGTGCGCTCGCAGTTTTTCAACCACTCCAAATATGTGGCGCTGAAAAGTAAAGATGCCATTGCCGATCAGTTTAGAGAGAAAGAAGGGAAGCGACCGAATGTGAATCCGGTGACACCAGATTTGCGCATCAATGTTTTCATTTATGAACATACCGTGCATGTGGCTTTGGACAGTTCGGGTGATTCTTTGCATAAGCGAAATCATGGACGCGAAACGCTGGAGGCACCTATCAACGAAGTGCTCGCAGCAGGCATGATCCGATTGGCAGGTTGGGAATGCGACCGTCCGTTTTTGGATCCGATGTGTGGCTCGGCTACTATTCCAATTGAAGCAGCTATGTTGGCTTACAATATTCCATCGCAGGTGCATCGGACCGATTTTGGGTTTATGAAATGGCCGGATTATAACGCAGAACTTTGGGAAACCGTTAGAAAAGAAGCACTGGATCGCGTCCGCGAATTTGACTTCCCGATCATGGGCTATGACAATAACTTTCAGGCTGTCCGAATAGCAGAGCGCAATGTCGCACTCGCTGGTCTGGATGATAAAGTACAGATCAAACGACAACGTTTTGAGCGCATCAGCGAACCCATTCCCGCAGGCACCATCATCATGAATCCACCGTATGACGAACGATTGGCGGTTGATGACATTTACGATTTCTACGGGATGATTGGCGATCAGTTCAAACAGCAGTTTGGCGGACACGAAGCCTGGATTATCTCCTCTAATATGGATGCGATCAAGTCAATTGGTCTCAGAGCATCCAAAAAAATCACCCTCTTTAACGGGCCTTTGGAATGTAAATTTCTTAAATTTGAATTATATGCCGGCAGTAAAAAAGCAAAATATCAGAATAAAGATGCAACATCTTAGATCAGTCGCTGGTCTTCTGCTCTTTTCATTTTTTGCAGGCTACTGCTCCCCTACTGCCTCTGCTCAGGTAGAATTGGATTTCAACAAATGGCAAGCTTTACAAAAAAACTATACGGTGTTTACTTTCGCAAAAAAGCAAGACCAGATGCCGTTTTACTTTTCTTCTGAAAAAAGAAATACAGTGTTTAAGTCGGTGTCTGATTTTACAGTCCGTCCCTTACCTGATGTAGGCGAACACTCCTGCCTTCATCTTACTGCCGCAAGCAGACAGGAACTGGGTTTCTTTTGCAAACTTGATTTGAGAATGGACAAGACGATGACTATGCCTTTTCGGTTTCGGCTGGGAAATTTGGAGACGGTTAACAGGCTCGAAGGATACTGGAAGTAAAAAATGGCAATCGCAGTTGCAATAGCAATGTTGTTCGCTAATGCGATGGGACAGGGATAATGACTGATAGAGAACGGGAAATAATTTGCTGTTGTTTGGATATAAAGGATGCAAAGAAAATGCCGGAATCCTTAACAAAAAGGAATTCCGGCATTGGCGTCATAATTTTAAATGATGCCGTTGGAAATTGATTTTGCGCACTTCTCCGTTACTCACTTTCTGATATCATATCAAGAGTTATTTCTGAGTCTGCTTGCTGATGACTATTGCTTTTTGAATCGTGTGCATATAACATAAAACAAAAAGCAAGAAATAACGTTGCTGTCCATTTAAATGATACAGTTTTAACAGGCATTACATGGTTTTGCATTTTCTTTAATTTTTAAACGTTGAATTAAATTAAAGGGGAATTAAGGGAAGGATGTGTAGAGATGATGACGTTGCAAAAAAAGTGCCGCTTTAAAATGCTATCTTCATTACATGATTCTCGACGAAGAATACGACAAAATAAAGAAACTAAAAATTGATGCGCAGCACAGCGAAATGCTCAGTGTCAACAAAGGTTTATGGGATAAAGTGCTCGCTCGATTTGAGCGGTTTCATATGCTGGGCTGTATGACGATTGTAGTCTGGGTTTTTATTTTATTCAGTGTATTTTACAAATATTTCGGTTTCTATGCTTACCTGACCGTTTTCTTTGCAGGATTTACCTACAAGATCATCAACGCCCGACAAGGCACCAATTTACGCAAACACGCTGATTACGAATATGAAATCGGACACGATCGGGTGGTCCGCTACGGTACTGCGAAATACCGGATTTTGCATTTCCATGAAATAGTAAAAGTGGAAGAAAAGCGATTCGGTTTGTTACTTTGGAAAGAAAAACCTGTAGCCAATTTTTCAGGACTTGATAAGCTGAACCATACGGATGAACGATTGATGGTTATTCCAAAATCATTACTTTCCTTTGAGCAGGTGAAAAGCCATATTTTGGAATCAGTAGGTGAAAATTAAGAAATTATGTAATTGACTGGCTAGTGGCTTCCTTCTAACGCCTCTTCAGAATACAAAAAGAGCTAGCGTATTTTGCAGGTGCAGCGCACCTGAAAAAGGAAACAACTAATTGAATTTTTCGAACTGTTTAAATAAAAAACATCCACCACCTACTCCAAATCAAACAAACTCCGAACCCCCATCGAGCGCGCCACATTAAACCCTTCCGCAAAATCAGCACCCACTGGCCGGCCAAAGCTCCGGTTCTTAGATTGAATAAAATCAATGAAGCTCTTTTCTGATATCGGCGAAATGGGTTCCTTGGAATCCGGGTTGTAAAACTGAGACTTGAAAGCAAAAATAAGTTCCAGTTTCTTTTCCATATGTGGCGTGATATCGACTACAAAGTCGGGTTTCAAATCGTAATCCTGAATGTAATGATATAGTGCTTTTGGTCGCCAACGGTCCTGCAGCTTTCCATCCGCATCATTCGTTGGAATCTTAATCAGACCAGATAGAAAGCAGGCATCATGCACCAATTTGGCCGCACGGCCATGATCCGGGTGGCGGTCAGACAGGGCATTGGCCAGAACGATCTCCGGCTGGTACTTTCGGAGTATCTGTACAATCTTGAGTTGATTGGCCTTGTCATTTTTGAAAAATCCATCTGCCATCCGGAGGTTGTCCCGCACGAGCGCACCCATGAGACGGGCTGAGTCGGCAGCTTCCTGGTCTCTGATTTCGGCACTGCCTCTGGTTCCCAATTCTCCGCGAGTCAGATCGAGTAGACCTATCTTTTTCCCCATATCGATGTGTTTTAGTAAAGTACCGCTGCAGCTAAGTTCCACATCATCTGGGTGTACACCTATGGCTAGTATGTCTAATTTCATTGATTGTTGTTGTTGTTTTTCAAATGTGCTGTTACTACCTAGTCAGGTTTTGCTTGGATGTTAGATGTTAGTCACGACCAGCTGAAGCTGGCGTGACGGATGTTGGTGCTCGCCTATTAGCCCATTATGGCTTTTTTTTTGAATTAGAGTATAGTTGATTCTAATCTCCAAACAGAAGAGGCTACAAACTTTTTTGCCTCGGAGGCACCAAAATATAAACCTATTCAATAGAATTCCTATTTTTGCTCCAAATTAACAACTTCACCTAAAAGGTCCTAAAATGAATATAATCAATTATCGGTTTACTTTATTACTCCTCCTTTCCCTCTGCCTGGCTGCCTGTACCCCTGACAAAACAGACAATAATCAAAGCGCAGGCAACACAGATATAAAGACGCCTATCGCCAACCCTAATGGTCAGCGCTTTACGCTAATCAAGCCCGAAAGCTCAGGTGTCACCTTCGCTAACCTCATTAAAGAAGATTATATTTACAACGTACTCAACTTTGAGTATTTGTACAATGGCGGCGGTGTTGCTATAGGTGATGTCAATAATGATGGTTTGCCAGATGTTTATTTCACAGGCACCGCCGTTCCAAATAAGCTTTACCTAAATAAAGGTAATTTTAAATTTGAAGATATCACAGAGTCTGCTGGCGTGGCGGCGGCTGTTGGTTTCAAAACCGGCGTGACTATGGCTGATGTCAACAATGATGGCTGGACAGACATCTACGTTTGCCGAACCAGTAAGGATGATGATGGTAAAAAAGACAACCTCCTTTTTATCAATAATAAAAATAACACCTTTACAGAAAGTGCGGCAAAGTTGGGTTTGAAAGATAACAGTAACTCCAATCATGGAAATTTCTTTGACTACGATCTTGATGGTGACCTTGACTTATATTTACTCAACCATAGAATTGGTTTTTCGGAAGCGACTCGTTTGCGTTTGCAACAGCAGGATGATGGTAAAATTATTCGACTGACCAATCCACAAACTCCTTTCGAATCTGATCGCCTTTACAGAAATGATGGTGGTAAGTTCACTGACGTGAGTAAGCAAGCAGGTATTGATAATTCTGCCTTTGGATTGAGTGCTACGGTGGGTGACATCAACAACGATGGCTATCCGGATATCTATGTGGCCAACGATTACATCGAACCCGACTTTGTTTATATCAATAATCGAAAAGGTGGTTTCACAGACCAATACAATAAATACATGCGCCATAGTGCACAAAATACAATGGGATCTGACATGGCTGATTTCAACAATGATGGCTTGCTCGACATTATTGCACTGGACATGGTTTCTGATGATCCGGTTCGCTATAAAAGTTTGATGACGGTCATGCAATTGAAACGTTATGAAACCCTGCTCCAATATGGTTACGGCCATCAGGTTTCCCGTAACATGCTGCAAGTCAATAATGGCAATGGTAGTTTCAGTGATATCGCACAGGTTTCTGGTATTTCAAATACAGACTGGAGTTGGTCTGCCTTTTTTGCAGACTTTGACAATGATGGATTGAAAGATATTTACATCAGTAATGGTTACAAACGCGATGTGACCGATCTTGATTACATGACTTATACGCGGGACTCCATTAAACGGTCAGGTGGTGTGAACCAAAAAAGATATGCAGACCTGGAAGAGTTGCTAAAAATAATTCCAAGCACCAAACTCCGTAACTATATGTTTAAAAACAAAAATGGTTTGGAGTTTCAGGATGCTACTGCTGCCTGGGGGCTAAATGAAGTTTCGTTTTCAAACGGAACTGCCTTTGCAGATTTAGATGCGGATGGTGATTTAGACTTGATCGTCAACAACATAAGTGATCCGGCATTTATTTATGAAAATAAAAGTGGTGGCAATAATTACCTTCAGTTAAAACTAGAAGGGCCGGCTAAAAACAGATTGGGTATCGGAACTAAGGTTACTCTACGCGGCAATGACGGCAGTATGCAATACTATGAGATGACCACCAACCGTGGGTTCTTCTCTTCCTCCGAACCATTGGTGCAATTTGGATTAGACGCTGAAGCAGAAGCAAAACAAGTAGAAATTGTTTGGCCTGACGGCAAAATACAGATTTTGAAAAATATAAAAGCCAATCAACGGTTAACCGTAAAACACGCGGATGCTAAAAAGGGAAGCATTCCGGTGGCGCCTTTAGTCGCCGCTTTATTTAAAGAGTCTGCTTCCGATTTAGGAATCAACTATACGCACTTTGAAAACGAATTTCAGGATTTCAACAGAGAACAATTGTTGCCACATAAGTTTTCACAAATGGGACCTTCCATTGCAGTTGGTGATGTCAACGGCGATGGCCACGAAGACTTTTTTGTGGGTGCTGCTGCCCATTCATCCGGTGCATTGTTTCTTCAAAATGCAAAAGGAACCTTTACTAAATCAAGCGAAGGAATTTGGAAAGCAGATGCTAAGTCAGAGGACATTGGTGCGGTATTTTTTGATGCGGATGGAGATAAAGATTTGGATCTGTTTGTAGTGAGTGGTGGCAATGAAAACCCGGCGAATGATCCAGCTTACAAAGATCGACTTTACATCAATGATGGCAAAGGCGGTTTTAGCAAAAGCAATATTGACGGACCAAACTCAAGTGGATCCTGTGTAAGTACGCACGATTTCGATGGAGATGGTGATCAGGATATTTTTGTGGGTGGGCGGGTTACTCCGGGCTCCTACCCGATCATTCCTCAAAGTTATATTTTGCGAAATGATGGTGGCAAATTCGTTAATGCCACTGCTCAAATTATGCCTGCGTTTAACAACATAGGGATGGTCACTGATATTAGCTGGGCTGATGTTGACAAAGACGGGACAGATGACATGTTGTTAGTTGGTGAATGGATGCCTTTGATGATTTACAAAACTCATGATGGCAAAATGTCTCAGATGCCGGGTACTGGTTTAGATGACACCAATGGTTGGTGGAACTGTATTATTGCAGAAGATTTTGACAATGATGGTGACCTTGATCTTGTGGCAGGTAACCTTGGATCCAACACCCGGCTCAAGGCGAGTCAACAGTCACCGCTTACTATTTTTGCCAAAGATTTTGATCAAAACGGGCAGATTGATCCGGTCCTTGCGTTTTACCAGGATGGCAAATGCTATCCTTATGCCGGAAGAGATGATATGATTAAGCAGGTGGCGAAAGTGAAGAAAAAATTCCCACGTTACAAAACGTATGCAAATGCCACGCTGGAACAAATTTTCTCGAAAGAGGAAGTCGCTTCTGCTCAAAAACTGGAAGCCAGTCATCTAATGACCACCTACTTTGAGAATAAAGGTACTGGTAGTTTCACTGAAAAAATTCTGCCAGTAGAAGCACAATTAGCTCCTTGCCAAAGTGCGATCAGCGATGATTTTAATGGTGACCAAATTCCGGATATTATGTTGGTGGGTAATAACCACGGCTCTCATGTGGAAACGGGTATTTACGATGCGTCAAATGGTACTATCCTGCTGGGAGATGGTAAAGGTGGTTTTAAGGTTAGCCCAAATCTTCAGCATGGTTTTTGGGCGGATCGGGAAGCGCGTGATGTGGTGAAGGTGCAGCTGGCTAGTGGAAAGAGCTTGTACCTTGTGGCTAATAATGGTGGTGGCTTGCAGGGGTATGTGCATTAGAATTGGAATTGGAATGCTCTTCTAACGTAGACACTCTACTGTGATGGGACACAGATTGAACGGATAAGGACGGATTTTTTTCGTGGGACGTGACGCCTTCTAAGGGGAGTGTCTCTATGAGGTTTTAAATCAAAAATTCAATCAAAATCGAAAGGCCTTTTAACGTGATCTAGTTATTTAATTGACAATCTGTTTGTTATGAGCGGAGTTCCTACGTTCGTCTGTGTACGCCGAAGCCTTTCTCAGGAGCCGGAGCCTTTCTCAGGAGCCGAAGCCTTGGCGTAGGATCTGGCGCAGGATCTGGCGAAGGAGTAGGGAAATTTTTGATTTTGATTTTGATTGATGCTTTGATTGAAGGACACAGTTTACAGAACAGTCCCCTTCTAAGAGTGATCAAAATTTTGAGCGCGATAAACGAAAAAAAATCCGTGTAAATCCCCTAGATCCGTTCAAATCTGTGTCCCATCACGATCGAGTGAAAAAATTCGCATTCTAATTCCAATTCGCTCACTCTTCCCGCAAAATACCAATAGCATCTCGCGCCACACCAGCTTTCCACGGATGTCCGCTACTGGTGAGTAAGCCGAGTAAGTTATTTGAGCCATAGATATTGGCTTGCATGCTGGTATCTACATTGAAGTCGATGAGGAGTTTGAGAAGTCTAACTAAATTTTGTGGAACAACCTGGCGCCAAAGTTCGACTCCATTAGAGCCGAGGTAGTGAATCAGTCCTGCCTGATGGCCGTATTGAGAGCGCATTTTCATGAGGTCCGGATTCTGAACCAGTGTTGCTTTTAGCAAAACCAAATCACCGGAAAGTAAATCATCTACACATTTTTCAAATGGAATATTGAGAGGAGTTGTTTTGAGATCTTCTACTTGTTTCCAATATTTAAAGCCGTATTCTCTGGCGATGACCAATTGAAAATCTTCCAATCCAATTTCTGAATTAATAATCTGTGCAGGTCTTTTACCAATAAAATCAGGGTGATAGTTACTAACTTCTACTGTGGAGGTACGATTACCCTGGCGGAAATGATCGTAAAGGTTGTTTGCGTAAGCATTAAGCTCCTCAAAGATGGAAGGGTACTCCAACCTTCTGTCAAGAATTGCCTGATGCATATGTATTACTCTTCCTATAGATTCGTCTATATAAATGGGTTGCTCGTTCAAGGTTTACTTAATTGCTTGGTTAAAATGTTCAGGGTTATTGAAGCGCAAAACTAAAAAGAAATTCTCCCCACTTCTATTATTCATGGTGTTTTTTATTCCCAATTGTGATGAAATGTTAATAATAAGGGACCTCTGGTGTCAAGCGTTCTATTATATGAAAGCAGCGTGGTAATTCGTCTTTGCCCGCCATCCGCAAGCGACTAAGTAGTTTTGGAACTGAAAAAATACAGTATCTTTCTCTAAGGTAAAATCAACGGGTCCGGATTGCGAAAAAATTCAAAATACCATTCAGCAATTTGGAACGGATGAAGAATACATCATCATGGGTTATCCGCCATTCCTAAAATTCTTTGTGGATACCACTTCACTGGATTTGAGAAAATACAAGATCAATATGATCATGGGTGGCGAAGCGATGAGTGAAGGATTGCGAACTTACCTGCAGGCAAAAGGCGTGAACAAAGTATTTAGTTCTTATGGTGCTTCTGATCTGGAACTGAACATTTGCTCTGAAAACGACTTTACCATTAAACTCAGAAAACTACGGATTGAGAACGAATCACTGCGCAAAGATTTATTGATTGACAACTGTATAATTCCAATGATCTTTCAATATAATCCGACTGACTTTTATATTGAAACTAATGAAAATGACGAGCTGCTAATTTCAATTTGCAGACCGGGTTATATTGCACCAAAGATCCGCTATAACATTAAAGACAAAGGGCAAATTATCAGACATAGTGAATTGCTAAGTTGGTTGAAGAAGAACAATATTGATACTTCTATTTTGGATGATTGTCCGACTGATTTGCCTTTGCTGTTGCATTATGGCCGAGTTGACCAAACCGTTTCTTTCTTTGGATCGAATATAAGTCCAAATGATATTCAGGAGGTTCTTTTTAAAATGCCGGAGATTACAGGAAAGGTGAATTCTTTTTGTTTGTCCATTTATGAAGATAAGCAAGCGAATAAGCAACTCGACATTCACCTGGAATCGACTACTGGCAAATTGACGTTTAAGACAGATAAATTTCGAAAAGATTTCTTGCAGATACTGGCAAAGGTGAACCAGGATTTTCGCGAGGCATTGCGTATGCTCCCGATCCATCAGCAACCTAAGTTGCAATTGCATAAATTTGGAGAGGGACCTTTTGAAGGTGGCGATATTCGGATTAAGACGCAGTATATTGTTTAAAACCTTTGGTTTTTTTCAGGACCGAAGACGGGAGACGGAAGACGGAAGTTTCCCACTAATGCGAGAACCCGCTAAGATTTATCTTAGCGGGTTCTCTATTTTAAATCAAAGTCGAAGTTAAAGTCATGGTCAAAGTTTTCCCACGATCGTGTACCACTTTGACTTCGACTTTGACTTTAATTTTGACTTCACTTCCCCTTCACTCCACCACACTAACCTTAAAATAAAACCGCCCTTCCCCCGGAACCGACACCTCACCATAATAAACAGCAGCCGGAAGCGAGCTCAAATCTAATTGCACCTCAGACTGTAACGACAGATTTTGCTCCAGCATAATGCGTCCATTAAAATCATATAATAATACCTTTCCTCGAACTACTGTAGTGGGCAATATAACCGAGGTGTAATCACTCGCTGGATTTGGAAAAACATGCAATTCTTGAATTGGTGGCTGGATAGGAAAAACACCAGAGGTCATGGATATCGTACTGTCGCAAACTTCCCCAGTCCCTAAGCGATAGTTGGGGAAAGGAGGTAAGGAAATCCCATGATAGGTTGGTAGCTCAACTCCAAACAACTCAAAGTCACAGGCCAATCCTTTACGATCTGGAGAGTGAATTACATGCAAATATTTAACTGCATTCGTACTGTTCATATATATCTTACAATCTGGAGCCAATTGCATCCGATGCAAGTTTACAGGGAAGGAGCCAGCCAAAGGTTCAAAATGTCCAATATGCACTTTTGATGCTTCGATATCTGTGGCCCAAAGATCAAACTGATACAAATCCCATAGATTACTTACATATAAGAAACGGGAATTAGGAGAAATCGCAACACCGCCAAATAACACAAAGGCTGAATCAACTAAACTGATATGCCGATAATTGCTCAACATACCCGTCTCCCGATCAAAATCGTGAATCATGATATCGGTATCCGGATCGTAGTATACGTAAGTCGTTCCATCTGGTGAAAATACGGCTTGACCTCCTCCTGATCCTGTATTGAAAATGGGCGCGCCTATCGATTGTTCGAAAGGTCCTAGTATGGTATCTGGCTGGAGCAAAAACTTATAATACAAATTGGTATCTCGTTTATGCACAAAGAACCACCAGTCTTCATTATTAACGTGTTTTACAGCTGTTAAATCAGCAGAGACTAAAGTATCTTGTAGGATCACTACATTTTTTTCTTCTACAGATTCTTGTGCCGCATTAATTTTTGAATAATACAAACTATAGGGATAGACCTCCTGATAAGGTGAATCCGGATAAGTCAGCCTCACAAGATCTTTATGCAATAGATAATAATTTTCCTCATCATAGCTTGGTAAAATAATAGCATCTCCTCCTGTAGGATAGCCTCCGTAATTTGTACACCAATCATCATGTACAGGCCCAGGGTTTATTCCTGCTCCATTGCCCAATACCAAATTGTCGGGCCCTTCAATTCTACAGCCATTAGTATAAAATAGTAGATTACCTTCTGCATCACAAATACTCGCATTATAAGAGGATATATCTAACGTCCTATAAACTCGGTCAATATTTGGCGGAGATGTATTGAAATCAATATTTACACCACCAAAGCATGTGTCTGGAGTGTTATTATTGTAACCAAACAACCAGGTGTAATCGTGCTTTTGAGCAGTGAGTTCTGCTAAGGAGAACAGACAGAGTAGCAAGAGTATGATGTTTGTTTTTTTCATCCTTTTAGAGTTTTGTTAAGTCGTACGAGAGAATTTTCACTCCACCACACTAACCTTAAAATAAAACCGCCCTTCCCCCGGAACCGACACCTCACCATAATAAACAGCAGCCGGAAGCAACCTCAAATCTAATTGCACCTCAGACTGTAACGACAGATTTTGCTCCAGCATAATGCGACCATTAAAATCATATAATAATACCTTCCCCCGAAGTACAGTGCTTGGAAATACAACCGTGGTGTAATCACTCGCTGGATTTGGGAAAACATGCAATTCTTGAATTGGTGGCTGGATAGGAAAAATACCAGAAGTCATGGATATGGTGCTGTCACAAACTTCCCCGGTCCCTAAACGATAGTTGGGGAAAGGAGGTAAGGAAATCCCATGATAGGTTGGTAGCTCAACTCCAAACAACTCAAAGTCACAGGCCAATCCTTTACGATCTGGAGAGTGAATTACATGCAAATATTTAACTGCAT
>Ga0209187_1001737_pt1 | contig 23670 bp, 13 predicted proteins | sample BantaG_FD_187430 | JGI IMG/M metagenome (GOLD analysis project Ga0209187, IMG submission 187430) | Marine algal microbial communities from Bantry Bay, Ireland - BantryBay_4 metaG (SPAdes) (version 2) | ecosystem: Host-associated > Algae > Red algae > Unclassified | place: Bantry Bay, Ireland...
TTCGGCGTTACCTGCGGAATTAGAATTAGAATTAGAATTAGAATTGGAATTAGAATTAGAATTCGCGGGTACGGCTGGTGTTGCTACGGCTGGAGATGCAGGAGCAGCGGTTGTATTTAGACTACCTTTTGCATTTTGATTTACGTAAGAGACAATTTCTCCGAGGGTGCGCAGTTCCGTTAATTCCTGTGGATTGATTCCGCTCATGGAAGGATATTGCTTTGTTAAGGCACCGAATATTTCTACGCGTTTGATTGAGTCAATCCCTAAATCTGCTTCCAGATCCATACTCATTTCCAGCATCTCGGCGGGATAACCCGTTTTTTCGCTGACTACGGATAATAGAATTTTTTCTAGTTCGGCGTTACCTGCGGAATTAGAATTAGAATTAGAATTAGAATTGGAATTAGAATTAGAATTGGAATTGGAATTCGCGGGTACGGCTGGTGTTGCTACGGCTGGAGATGCAGGAGCAGCGGTGGTATTTAGACTACCTTTTGCATTTTGATTTACGTAAGAAACAATTTCTCCGAGCGTGCGCAGTTCCGTTAATTCCTGTGGATTGATTCCGCTCATGGAAGGATATTGCTTTGTTAAGGCACCGAATATTTCTACGCGTTTGATTGAGTCAATCCCCAAGTCTGCTTCCAGATCCATACTCATTTCCAGCATCTCGGCGGGATAGCCCGTTTTTTCGCTGACTACGGATAATAGGATTTTTTCCAGTTCGGCGTTACCTGCGGAATTAGAATTAGAATTCGCGGGTACGGCTGGTGTTGCTACGGCCGGATTGCTTACCGGAGTTACCGTTTTTATGGCGTTGGTATTTGCGCCATTGCCATTAGTAGTAGCGTGGAATCCGTTACCGTTGCTGGTTACCGTGTTACTTGCTGACGATGCAGGTTGTTGGCCAGCCATTTCGTTGGTGAGCACGTTTAGCAACTGTTGAGTTTGGGTGTGCTGATCCTGGATCATTTTTTCAAATAAAGAAGTAGCCGAAGCCTGTTGCTGTTTGAGATGATCGAGGGTGGATTTGAGTAAATCCAGCGTTTCTTTTTGTAACATTTCTTCTTGATTATTTAGGTGAACTGGAATGGGTTCTACTTCCACAATTTTTTCCACTTCCACAATTTTTTCAATAATTTTTTCCGAACCACCGCCGGAAATTTTAAAACCATTGGACATCACATCCGTGTAAGCTTTTTGGGTACCTTGAGAAACGTAATTGTTTCCACTGATTTTCACGTTCATCTTTCCTGGTTCTGCGAGTGTTTTTGACGCACGGTAATGAGGATCAATATTCGTTAAATTAATACCCAATACTTTTAATTCAACAACGGCCTGTCGGAATTGCAAATCACTATCCTGACTTGCCTTGGGATTGATGGCAACGGCGTGAAAGTCGCGACCTTTTAAAATATTTTTTACCAAATTAGTCAATATTCCTTTCGGACCAAATTCTACGAATACTCTTCCACCCTCTTCGTAAATATTTTCAATCAGCTGTTTAAAAAATACCGGATTTAAAATCTGATCTTTTAGAACATTTTTAATATCCTGAATCTTGGCGGGATATGGTTGCGCGGTAGAATTTGCGTAGACTGGTTGCTTCGCCCGACTAAATTTTTGAGATTCCACGAAAGTGGCAAAAGGCTGTTGTGCATGTTCTACCAGGCTCGTATGAAAAGCCGCCGAGACCGGTAATGGAATCACCCTTAGTCCTTTTTCTTTCAAATAATCAGTGGCATATTTAATTGCCGCAGTGCTGCCTCCCAATACTATTTGTTCGTCTGAATTTATATTCGCGACCGTCACTCCGGGCAAATTACTGATGGCTTCCTGTACCGTTTCCAAATTTGCTTTTACAGCCAACATGGTTCCGCTATCCTTTCCACTATTATTGTTAGACATCGACTCCCCACGATTCTGAGCGAGGGCTAAAAATACTTCATCTGTGTATACGCCAGCAGCCCACAAAGCGGTTAATTCGCCAAAACTATGTCCCGCTAAAAAGTCTGGTCGAAATCCAGCCTGTTGCAATGTCTTGAACATTCCCATACTCAGTGTCCCAATGGCGGGCTGTGCATATTTTGTGTTCGTAAGGTTTTGCTGTTGTTGACTGCGTTCTTCGTCCGAAAATACGGGACGCGGATACATCTTATCACTTAAGCTATCTTGCTGATTATCTCCAAATAACTGATCTATTTTTTCTACATCTTTGCGCATTTCTGGAAATGCGTTCACTAATTCACGTCCCATTCCAATATATTGCGAACCTTGTCCGGCAAATAAAGCAACTGTTTTATCCGCTTGCGAATTAATTGCGTTGGGTCGGAAATGGATTCCTTTTGGATGCGACCAGGTGGCAGTTTGATTAGATAAATTTTGCACCGCAATCTTTAAAAACTGAATTGCCTGTTCTCGGCTTTCGCTCACAAAACCTACACGGGCAGCCGTATCCGGGATAGCAGCATCAACCGTGGCACTTAGTTTTTCGTAAGTCAGATGGCCCGTCTTTTCGTTTTCCAGTTCATGAATGATTTGACCGATGCGTTCTGAAAGTCTAGCGGGTGTATCGTCATTTAAGACAATGGCGCGGTAAGGTTGATGGATACGGTAAGTCTCCGATTGTGCTTTCTGGTATTCCTCCATTGCGATGTGCACATTTATTCCACCAAAACCAAAAGCGCTGACACCTGCGCGACGGGGATGACCATTTTTGATCCAGGGTCTTGTTTCGGTATTGATATAAATCGCCGTTTTTTCAATATCGAATTTACTATTTGGTTTTTCGACATTGATGGTGGGAGGTAATATCTTATGGTGCAGGGCCAGGATAGCCTTGATCATTCCGGCAGCTCCCGCGGCGGCCTTAGTATGTCCGATCTGTGACTTCACACTACCCAAGGCAATGTGTTGTTTTTTGGGATTATCGGCGCCAAAAACCATTTGCATGGAAGCGAATTCGGTTGGATCACCGGCCCCTGTACCTGTACCATGTGCTTCTAGTAAACCTACAGTAGCGGGAGGATATCCTGCATCTTCATAAGCCCGATTCATGGCCAAAGCCTGTCCCGAAGAACGAGGTGCATAAACGGATTTGAAACGACCATCACTAGACGTTCCGACGCCAGTAATGACGCTATAAATATGATCGCCGTCGCGTTCGGCGTCTTCTAATCTTTTTAGAACCATCATCCCCACTCCTTCGCCAATCAACATTCCGTCGGCAGCATCGCTGAATGGACTAATATTACCAGACTTGGAAAAAGCCGGTGTTTTGGAAAAAGACATATACATGAAAGGAGAATTATCGGTATCGACCCCTCCGGTCAGCATCATGTCACAACGCCCCTCGACCAACTCACTCAACGACATTTTGATGGCACTCAACGAAGCCGCACAAGCCGCATCTACCACAGAATTTATACCCCCCAAATCAAACCGATTGGTAATTCGTCCTGAGATGACGTTACCTAATAAACCGGGGAAAGAATTTTCGTTCCAGCCAACGTAGGCTTTTTTCATTTTATCTACGATGGGTGGAATATCGGCATCAGCGATACCGCTACTACGGAGTGCTTTTTCCCAAATAGGATATTGTAACCGTGCAATTAATGGTGTAATTAATTTTTGGCCACCACCTACTCCTAGCAAACAACCCGTTTTTGCTTTTAGCTCAGTGGTAAATTTTTTGGAGTCTTTTCCGTAGCCCGCATCCGCCAACGCATCACGTGCTGCGACCAGACCTAACAACTGAGAGGCATCGGTTACTTCCAATATATTGGGTGGTAAGCCAAATTCCATTGGATTGAAGTCAATTTCGGGGAGAAAACCACCGCGTTTGCAGTAGGTCTTATCGGGGGCCATCATATCGGGATCGTAATAATCCTCGATAGACCATCGGGAATCAGGAACATCTTTGATATTATCCTTACCGAGGATAATGTTGTTCCAAAAAGTATCTACGTTAGCGGCATCGGCAAAGATGGCTGATAAACCGACAACGGCGATGGGTGTGTTTTTTAAAGAGCTGGTATTTTTCAATTATTTAGTATTTCAGTTTTTATTAAATGCTTACTCGGTACAATTCTTCTTGTTTGTCAAGCAATTGTCGTCCTTTTGCGGTGCAAAGTCCGCGCATGTAAGGTAGTAGAATGCCGAAAGTGAGGCGTTCTTTGCTATATTCGGTAACGGGAAATTGATCATTATCTTTTAATAATTTTAGAAGAGATAGCACCGTTTTAGTCGTTACCTCAATGTCCATGTCCTTCAGAAAAATTTCATCCTCAATGCCCCATTTTGCCATATCCTCCAGTTGTTGATGCGCAAAATTTCCGGTTTCCTTGTAAGATTCGTTTAGTAAACCAGGGTAATAATGAATGATATCGTTAAAAAAATTTGGATTAACCATACTCGAACGGAGCAAAATCTGTTGGAATAAATGTCCCATTGCTTCGATCGCATCAGGGGAATTGTCGATTATTTCCTGATTTTCCTTTTTTATCTGGGTATGATAATCTGCCAAACAGGCTTTTAAAAGTTCTGTTTTATTATCAAAATGCTGGTAAATAGTCCGCTTGGAAGTCCTCAAGTCTTTGGCTAACCGATCTAAAGGCACCGTCCTCACTCCTTGTAAGAGAAAAACTTTCATGGCCGTTTTAATGATTAGTTTACTGGTTATCATACGTTTTACAAATTTTAAAAACCTTTATTTGAACGTTTGGTACTTAAAAAGTTTCTTGCGTACCATGTAAAAATACTCTTTTTTTGGGGAAAAGCAAATTTTGTTGAATCGCTTCGCTCGTTGAATTGTCGAGGTGTTTTTATCCAGATAATATTGGCAATTATGGCAAAATTTCATTAAAATTGAGGTAAGAACTCTGGCCATTCGTCAAATTGAACTCATTGGAATAAATTGCGTTTAAACAGAGTTAGTAGACTATTTAATAACTTACCATGAATTGCTCTACCCAAGAAAAGCTGAAAGGAAATAGATGGATAAATTAAAAGCCGTTGGTAAATTTTTTAGTGTTCTGATACTGATCGGCCTCTTATTAGTTCTGCTATTGTTGCTGATCGTAGAGTTGAATAAACCTTTCCTGATTAACAAAGCGAAGACCTGGTACGCGGAGAATCATTCCGGCGAATTAAAAATCAATAATTTTGATTATCAGATCATTTCCAGTTTTCCCCATCTAAATCTTCAAATCAATCAGGTAAGTATTCGAGACTCTTCCTTTGCTAGTCGCAATCACCGCAGGCTGTCGGCAGAGACGATCGCATTGAGTTGCTCGGCCCCAAAATTATTATTTAAAAAAGTTGAATTCAATCGGTTTGACTTGAAAGGGGTCTTTCTGGATATTCTGGTGGATACGCTGGACCAGGCATCCGAAGAAGAGAAAAGGGTACAGACCAACGCAGAACATGTTCCGGATTTGAAAAAATGGTTTTCTAAAAAAGGGATAAAGGCAACGGTTCAGGATGCGCAGATAAGCATGATCAACCGACCCAGAAAAAATAAATATACCGGATTTGTTAACGAATTGTCCGGAACTTTTTCGGTAGACGGAACCGTATTGAGTGGTCCGCTACATTTGGATATAGATATGGATGAGATGGGACTCAATGTGGAGAAAGGTACCTTTTTTAATCAGGCGCACGTGGTGGGAGACCTGGAACCAAAAATTGATTTATATAAAAAGGAATTTTTCGCAGCTCCGTTTGATTTAAAAATTGATGAGCAAAAATTTATAGTGTCGGTACATTTTAATTTAGGAGCAGACAATTTTTTTGATTTTGAGTTGATCAACGAAGCCACCGATTATCAAGCCAGTAAAGGATTAATTACAAAAAGTATTCAGGAGGTAATTGAACCCTACGAACTGGTCCGACCTTTTTATACCAAAACAAAAATTCAGGGAAAATTTAAAAAAGCTGGCAATACCCTGATCTCGCTAGATTTTAAAACCAAAAATAACCATTGTATTCTCAGAGATACCACAAATTTTGACAGTCTTAGCTTTGTGGGACATTCGGCCAATCGGGCGGTCGATGACGATGTTTTAGAAAGTAAAAGAAAAAAAGAGTTTCACCTGATTTTTTACGAACTCTCCAGCCATTATGAAGAGGTTCCCTTCTCTTTAAAAGATTCTTATATCGAAACTACCCCTGCCACCAAAAATCTAATTAAACTGGATCTTACCGCTGGAGGAAAAACGGAACGACTCAATGAAATACTCAAAAATGATGCGTTTTTCTTTAAGACCGGGGAGTTTGAGCTGACCAGCTATTTTAAAGGAACGGTAAAAAATCCGCTTGATGTTTACACTTACGCCACCAGTTCACTTAAAATAAACAAAACAAATGTATTTTACAACAAAGCTAATCTAACCGTTCCGGTACGACAGTTTCAATTTAACACAAAGAACGGTAATGCGATTCTGGAATCCATGCGTCTGGAACTTCCTAACCAACAACGTATAGACATAACCGGAAATCTGGAAAACTATACTTCCCTAATTTTTGACGAACTGGACGATCCGATTAAATCTTTATTAAAAATTGAATGCGAAGCACTGGATTATGATGCGTTGAGTTCTACCATTCAGGCAGCAACGGAAGAAACCCAGCTAGAAGAATTGACTGATGGGTTGGATAATAATGAAAAAGATCTAAGAGCCGCATTCGAAAACATTTACGAACGTTTCAATCCGGAACTGGTCATCAAGGTTGATCAATTTTCCTATAAAAATTTATTAATTAAAGACTTTCAAACGTTTGTTAAATACCTGGATAAAAATACATTAATCGTTTCCAATTCCAATTTTAAATTTGGGGAAGGCGGTATCAGTATAGACGGAGAGATTTACTTACCGCAAGGCAATACGACCCTGGCTAAGCTAGAAATAGAAGCCGACGGTGCGATGACCAGCCTGAACGAATTGTTTGGTAATAAAGACTTTCTCCTACAGGATGGTCGCTTTTTGTTAACCGCTGATTATGAAGGATCTCTGGATAGTCCCAGCAACCTTTTGACGGGTAGTAAGGTAGATCTGCAAATAAAGGATACGAAAGTTTATCACAAGGATCAAAACTTGATTATTCTGATCGACAGTGCGCTGATTACTGTACAAAAACGAGATGCAGAAATTGTAGGACTGGACATTGGCTTTCCTCAGGGTAACCACCTATTAATTAGCGGCCAAGTGAATAATTTTACCTCCTTATTACAGGACGAAGCCGGATACGAGGTAAATTCCAACGTAAAAATTTCATCCACTCATCTGAACTCCAATAATTTTAATAGAGTTAGCGAAGCCTTCGCCGATGTTACACAGGACAAACCGAAGGATAAAAATGCTTTTCACCGTGGCGTGACAACGATATACCGAAAATTTAAACCATCCTTAGAAATACAAGTTGACACTTTTACCAGTAGGGATTATTTACTCAAAAAACTCTATTCCAAGATTTATTATCAAGATTCGACAAATCTGATCGTGGAACATACTGGCTTTGAATTGGGAAAAGGAAAACTTGATTTGGGCGCTATATTTGATTTTTCCGACGAAGAAGAAATAAGAACTGATTTAAATTTATCCGCCAATGGAGAGTCCTATCGTTTTAATAAACTCTTTAATAATAATACCTTCTTTTTTAAAGAGGGCATCTTTGATTTCAAATTGAATGTTACCGGAAATGTATTGAATAAAACCCAGATATTAGAAAGTATTGACTGTCGACTTACCTTAGATGATTGTCGTGTCTTCTATAAAGACATGAATCTAACCGTCCCCCTCGACGATGTGGATTTAGTGATAAAAAACAAAGATGCGACGATCAATGATTTTGTAATTCCATTAACCTCTGGCCATCGAATTCAGGCAACGGGAGGGATAGAAAATTTTTATAAAATACTGGTAGATTCTATTCCCGACGGTGTGGTTTCTGATTTAAATATATATTCGAAAGAACTGGATTTTGCCGACCTGTCCCGAATGTTTAATGTCATTACGGAGGCCGATAGTTTGTCACAAGACAATATTGATACCACCGCTCAAATAACGAATGTTTTTAAGCCTACCGTCCAGGGAATTTACGACAAATTTCAGCCTACCGTAAATTTAGTCATTGATGATTTTTCGTATAAAACATTTGCTGCCAAAAACATCAAAACCGGTGTATATTTTCAAGATAGAAATCATTTAGAATTACAAAAAACGGAATTTGAATTAGGAGAAGCCTCTGTTCTTTTGGATGCAAAACTGGATTTGACGGAGCGGGAGAGAACCGGTTTCAACACCTATTTTGAGACAAAAAATTTAAAGCTCAGTAAGTTAATTCCAGCGTTTGATTTTTTCGGATTACCTTCTCTAAAATCGGCAGGTGGTGTTTCCGGTATATTTGCCGGACATAGTAATTTAAATGGTCATATAATTGATAAAGAAGGCGCGCTTGATTCCACGTTGATGGGTACCGTATGCTTTGATCTAGAAGATTTACGATTACAAAATTTTGCGCCAGTCACCTCTACTGCGGGAAAATTTTTAAGAGATAAAAGAATCGAAGACATCCAGTTTTTACGCCTGAAAGATACCTTGACCATTAACGATGGAATCATCAAAATACCGGAACTCAACATTACTTCCACCGCGTTCACCTTATATATGAAAGGGGATTTTCGGTACGATAATAAATCCAATATGCTGGTCTCCATTCCGTGGTCTAACTTCTGGTTTTGGGATTCAGAGACGATGCCAGAATACAGAACCTTTGGAGAAGCGGGGCCAAAATTTCATATCCATGCACTGGGAAATGAGGAAAATACGATGGATTATAAAATTCGCTTTACACAGCGTAAATATTATAAAGCGATGGGTATTTTAGATCAGTATCGCAGCGATAAAAGAAGGGCGCGACGGGAGCGAAAAAAGTATAAGCGGGAGAAGCGGAGGGAAAAAAGGCGGGGGGATTAGCTAGTTTGCCAGATTTTGAATATCGAATAATCAATATCGAATATTGAGTGTTAAACCTCGCAGATGTGTGGCAGGCCTTGCGTATTACACAACCAGCCAGCCAGCTAATTAAAAGTGTTTGAAAAACCATAAAGTTATACCAAATACTGTTGAGAAATCCTTATTTTTACCTTATTATCAGATTAAACCCAAGGAGTATCGCTGGAGTTGTTTTTAATTGGAAATTGATGCGCAGTTTTCAATGCTTACTATTCCAAATATCTACTTCCAAAACTCATATCTATGTCCATTGCCTCTAATAAGGTAGTTTCAAAAAAAATATTGACCGAAGGATTCCGGCTACTCTGCACCGCCCGACAGATGACCTTTCTCTACGAAGAAAATTTTAAAGAAGTCTCTAAATATGTACACGCCACCAGTCGTGGACACGAAGCCATCCAGGTGGCCTGTGGGATGCAATTGCTACCTCAGGATTACGCGGCGCCTTATTACCGGGACGATGCGATGTTGCTTTCCTTGGGAGTGCGTCCGTACGATTTGATGCTGCAATTAATGGCCAAGGCGGACGATCCTTTTTCGGGAGGCCGAGCCTATTATAGCCATCCAAGTTTGCGAGATGATGATAAGCCGACCATTCCGCACCAGTCTTCTGCGACGGGGATGCAGGCGATTCCTGCGACGGGAATTGCGATGGGTTTGCAATATCAAGAGGCCTTGAAATTTAAGGATTTACCGAAAGAAAAAGGCATTGTGGTTTGTTCGCTAGGTGATGCGTCGGTGACCGAAGGAGAAGTATCCGAAGCTTTTCAGATGGCGGGTTTGCGACAACTACCGATCCTGTTTTTGGTACAGGACAACGGCTGGGATATTTCCGCAAACGCCGCAGAAACCCGGGCGCAAAATGCGGCAGAATACATTCAGGGATTTTACGGAGTCGAAGGGATCAGTATTGACGGTAGCGATTTTCAAACTTCTTACCAAACCGTTCACCATATTCTTAAAACCATGCGAAAAGAACGGCGACCTTTTTTATTGCACGCCACCGTTCCATTGCTGAATCATCACACGAGTGGCGTGAGAATGGAATGGTACCGAGACGACCTTGAAGAAGCAAAACTGTCCGATCCCTACCCTATTTTAAGAAATCAACTATTGGAAGCCGGAATTACCAAAAACGCGATTGCCAAACTGGAAAAGGAAGTTGCTGCCACGGTAGCTGCCGATTTTGCGGAAGCACGCCAGGCCAAAGAGCCGACGCCGGAATCTATTTATTACCACATTTTTGCTCCGACACCGATCACCGAAGAAACGGGTGACCGTTTTCCCGCTGACGGAGAAATGAATGTAATGGTGGATGCGGCTTTGCACGCCGTCGAGGAAATTATGGCGGAAGATCAACGCTGTTTGTTTTACGGACAAGACGTTGGTGCGCGACTCGGTGGCGTCTTTCGGGAGGCGGCGACGCTGGCCCAAAAATTTGGTGATGATCGGGTTTTTAATACACCGATCCAGGAAGCTTTTATTGTGGGATCAACGGTAGGATTGTCGGCGGTGGGATTAAAGCCGATTGTGGAAGTACAGTTTGCCGATTATATTTTTCCGGGGATTAACCAGTTATTTACGGAAGTTAGCCGGTCTTGCTATTTGAGTAACGGGAAGTTTCCGGTGAGTATGGTCTTGCGGGTACCGATTGGTGCGTACGGAAGTGGTGGTCCTTATCATTCTTCCAGTGTAGAAAGTATTGTTACTCGAATTCGGGGGATCAAAGTAGCTTATCCAAGTTGTGGAGCGGATCTAAAAGGCTTAATGAAAGCGGCGTATCACGACCCGAATCCGGTGGTTATTTTTGAGCATAAAGGTTTGTACTGGTCGAAGGTGCCGGGAACGAAAGCCGCAAAAACGATTGAGCCGTCGAAGGATTATATCCTGCCACTGGGACTCGCCAATAAAGTGTTGGAAGCGAAGGAAGAGAAAATTAAAAATGGGGAAGCGATGGTGATCATTACCTACGGAATGGGCGTTCACTGGGCATTGAATGCGGCAGCCAAATATCCGGGGCGGGTGACGGTTTTGGATTTAAGGACGCTGGTTCCTTTAGATGAGAAGGCGGTGTTGGCGGCGGTTCGATCGCACCACCGTTGTCTGATTTTGACGGAGGAGCCAGCGCGTAATTCGTTTGCACAAAGTCTAGCCGGTTGGCTACAGGAATATTGTTTTAAAAGTCTGGATGCTCCGGTGCGGACGTTGGGTTCGGCGGATGTTCCGGCGATTGGATTGAATAGTATTTTGGAAAAGGCGACGTTGCCGAATGTGGAGATGGTGGAGGAGGTGATTGGGGAGGTTTTGGGGTTTTGAGTTTTGGAGTTAAACCGGGTCTCGCAGAAACGCAGAAAGTGTGGAGGCTTTAGTTGATTTAGTTGGAAAATATTAAAGAATAAATTTACTTAGATGTTATTAGAAGGTGCTGTTGGAGATGCTTATGGAGCAGGTATACTAAACCAAGACTCCTTAAGAAAGATGTTAAAGAAGAGTATAGACTTTGGAGGAGACGTGGATACGGTTGCCTCTCTCACCTTAGCCATTGGAAAAACAAGTAAAGAGGTGGAAAATGATTTACCTCAGTGGCTTTATGAGAATTTAGAAAATGATCATTTTGGTCACGAATTTTTAAAGGGTTTGGATGTGAAACTTTGGGATTTGAAAACGTAATTTTGGACAAGCCCCATGGCCATCTACCCACAGAATCAAGGTTGTCTAATCTCCGATATTCAGTAATCCTGGATTGACCGAACAAGCCGATGCTTGACTAGATGGACAGGATTTCAGGATTTACAGGATTTACAGGATTTTTATTTCTCGTAAAATAAGGAACCGAATTAGAATGCGAATGGCTCACCTCACCTGGATATCTGCCTTCATTCACATTCTAATTCACATTCTAATTCTTACGCTTTCTTACTCCCCCCACCTTTACGATGTCTCGCCTTCTTCTTTCGCTTTTTAAAATTATCGGGACGGTTTGGATTAAAGGGTTTCGCCTTTCTACCTTTACTTTTCTTTTGGGGCATTGGTGCGCCTTCCGAAGTATCGACCATCAACTTTTCGCCATCGATTACCTGGCCACGAAGTCCTTCGATCAGTTTATCCGCGTATTCTTTTTCTATTTCAAAATAAGAAACCTTGTCCTGAATATTGATCCGACCGATGGTGGCTTCGCTGGAATCCAGGGTATTGTTAATTATTCCGATCAATCTGGCCGGGTGCATTTTGGCGTTATGGCCCATGCTGATAACGACCTTGGCAAACTTGGCATTTTTGACGGTAGTACGCGTTGGACGAAACGGTTTTTCCGATTCATTTCTCACGTTGCGTTCTGATTGATTACGGTTGGAGCTGTTGCTGGCACGACGATCTCTGCCACGTTCGCTACGTCGGCTGTTCCGATCGCCTCGGTCACCTCGATCTCGGCTGTTGTCTTCTTTTCCATCCAGGTTTCTGGCGGTTTTATAATATTCTAAAAAGCGATTAAATTCGGTAGAGACAAAACGGCGGATCAACTCTTCACGGTCCATGTCTTCCAGTTTCGCATAAATATCTGGCAAGAAAGGGCCGATTTCTTTTTCGTTTACTTCGACTTCCTGAATTTTATCAATCACTTTCATCAGTTGCACCTGACAAATATCGCGGCCCGAAGGAACGGATTTTCGCTCAAATTTAATCCCTGCTTTGCGCTCCGCATCGCGCATCTTTCTTTTCTCCCTAGAATGAATAATAGCGATAGAAATACCACTTTTTCCCGCTCGTCCCGTACGACCACTCCGGTGTACATATACTTCCGGATCATCCGGCAAATTATAGTTAATAACGTGGGTCAAATCCGTTACATCCAGTCCCCGAGCGGCTACGTCCGTGGCTACCAAAATCTGGATATGTTTGGTTCTAAAACGATTCATGACCTCATCTCGCTGGGCTTGTGACAGATCTCCGTTTAGCACATCTGCGTTATAACCATCTGACATTAATCGAGCGGCAATGTCTTGTGTTTCTCTCCGGGTACGACAAAAAACAATTCCGTAAATATCCGGATTGATGTCTGCAATGCGCTTCAGTGTTTCGTATTTATCCCGCGCCATGACGTAGTAGTACCAGTGTTCGACGGTACTTGCTCCGGCATTTACTCTAGCCACCGAAATCTCTTCGGCATTGTTCATATATTGCTTGGCAATCCGAGAAACTTCCTTGGAAATCGTCGCCGAAAACAACAGGGTTTGTTTCTCGGCTGGGGTTTCGGAAAGAATCGCATCCAGTTCTTCTTTAAATCCCATAGTCAACATCTCATCCGCCTCATCGAGAATAACGGTTTGGATGGCATCCAGTCTTAATTTTTTTCTTTTTAGTAAATCTCTGGTTCGACCGGGTGTTCCCACCAAAATATGTACTCCTCTACGAAGTGCGGCGAGTTGTGGTTGAATGCTGGTACCTCCGTAAGCGGCCATAATTTTTATCTCGCGAGAATACTTCGCGTAAGATTCTAAATCCCGGGTAATCTGAATGGCCAGTTCTCGGGTAGGACAAAGAATGATTACCTGAGTATCTTTGGAGCTGGTATCTATTTTGTGCAGTGCTGGCAGACCGAAGGCGGCCGTTTTTCCCGTTCCTGTTTGGGCCAGGGCCACTAAATCTCGTTCGGAATCTAATAAGATAGGAATCGCTTTCGCCTGAATCGGCGTTGGTGTTTCAAAACCTAATTCGGTAACTGCTTTTACCAATTGTTCGTTCAGGCCAGTGGCCGCAAAATCGCTCATAAAAATATTTATAGAAGTTATGTAACGATGGGGTCCAGCGGGATGGTCAGCGACTTGGTTAACCTTTAACCATCGGCTGGAGTAGCTTGAACTCTAACAGTTACTAAATGGACCTTTTTGTACTTCCCGTACCAGGCCTCTGTCAAATCAGGTGCAAGAATACGAAGAAAAAGGGAGTTGGGGTTAAAATTTTGGGTAATCGGGGTTAATCGGGAGCGAAATTGGGTAGTTTATTGAGGAAACGGACTTTTTTATTTCAGTAGTAACCTCAATTATTGCCTACAGATCAATCCCGCGATATAGGGAAAATTGAAGTTACTCCTTGTAGTTGATTTTTGAGATTACTAAGCTTTCAATCCTCCGTCCACCGACAGCGCTACCCCATTCAAATAACTGGCCTCCTCGCTACACAACCAGCAAATTGTTTTGGCCACCTCACTCGCCTTTCCGAATCGTTTCATGGGGACGGACAGTTCCATCATCTTAAATAATTTTGGGTCATGAGCGAGACCGCCGGTTCCCATCTCGGTTTCAATGACGGAAGGACAAACGGCGTTGATACGGATATTAAATTTGCCGTATTCGTGGGCGGCGGTTTTGGTCATCCCGACTACTGCGTGTTTGGAGGCGGCGTAGGCACCCATGCGGGGAGCGGCGCCAATTCCGGCAGCGGAAGCAGTATTAACGATCGAACCGCTACCTTGTTCCCGCATAATTTTCAGGGCGGCACGCATTCCGTAGAAAACACCGGTTTGGTTAACAGCGATAACTTTATGCCAGATTTCATCGGTGATGGCTTCAAAAAAACAAAGGTCATTAGCAATGCCCGCATTGTTGATGAGGTGGTCCAGGCGGTTATATTTTTTTATACAAAAATCAAAAAGAGCTTCTACGGATACCAGATTTGAAACATCTACCGGATGAAAAGTGGCGGTCGCCCCTTGCTGAACCAATTTTTCGGTTACGGCTTTTCCAGCCGCTCCGTTGCGGTCCGCTAAAATGACGTTGGCACCACGAGTGGCAAATTCTTCTGCCGTAGCTTTGCCGATGCCAGCGGAGGCTCCGGTAATGATGACTACTTGATTTTTAAAATTCATTCAGATGGATTGTAATAAGTACGTGGACAAGTTGAAAAAAAAATGCACGAAAAACGTATTCCGTGCATTTCTTACTATCATTAATAGTAAAAACTCTAAAATCAGATGGATGGTTACTCTACCGTAATAGTTACCCGGTTGTTAATAGCCATTCCTTCTGCGGTTTCGTTATCAGCTTGTGGATCCTGAGGACCTACTGCCTTTGCGATTACCTGCTTTGAAGGAAAAAACTTGCCTCCGTTAGAATCGCGAATGATTCGACGAATATTAGTCGCTCTTTCTTTAGCAATTCGCATTTTTTCTGAAGAGCTTCCCTCGTTATCCGTATATCCATTAACCAGAATAATTGCGTCAGGATTGGTAGTCATATAAGAAGCTAGATAATCAATGATATCCATTAATTTAGGATCATCTTCATGAAATTTAACTTCATCTCCTTTAAAATAAACCGTTTTGGATTCGTCAAAATTAAGGGTAGATCCTGAAGTAGCACCCGATTCATCAGCAGGGAATTCAAATTTCACAGAGTTGTATAATTTTTTGTCAATAAACCCAAGATTCGACGCTTCCTCTCCCATCGTAGAAATCTGATTTTCACTCGCGCCATTCGCTAACAGGACCGTTTTTACCGCTTCGGCACGGGCGATTCCCAGATTACCGAATACCGTTTTATTAACTTCACCGCTACCGTAGACACCGGTGAGTGCAAGCATTTTCTCAGGGTTGGCAGCCAGATAAGTGGCCGTCTTCTTAAAATAATTTTCTTTTGCATGATCCGTGATCGTAATCGCTGCGGCACTCTTTTGGAAGTTATAATTTCCAGTAGAATTTGCTTTAAAATCTCCATCAATCAGGCTCAGGTTGCTAGTAGTCGCACCAGCGGCAGCAGTAGCTGGGCAAAATAGTCTAGACAAAAAGAAAGAGCCTCCAAAAATCCAGAGGATTGACATAAATATTAACATTGGTCTCATCGTAAATGTTTGTTTTAGGATTCATACCAAAAAAAGTCCTAGATTAAAATAGTAAATGACTAAGTCACGGGTAAGATTTCTTATTGGTATGTTTCCAAATTTGTAAAATATAAAAAAATGTAGATGACTTTTCGGGAAAATTACGTCATAAAAACGTTGAGATAGATGATTATGATTGTAAAGGTACGGCTTTTAACGAAAATCCGCGAAATTTAGAATTTTTTTTTTCCTAAAAAGATACTTTGATAAAATCAGAATGTTTACTTTTAAGTAAAAATGTAATTCTATCAGTTTATTTTCTTTTAATAAAAGAAAAGTTTATCTTACCTTCGCTACATTAGACGTTACGTTACATACTAAAAAATTTGAGAGAAAACTTAAAATCCCCTAAGCTGTCAGAAGAGAATCTTTTTCATTCGATTTACACACAATTTCTAGGACTTTAATTTTCAAGACTATTACTACTAATACTATGTATGTATTTACATTAAATTAATTTTTAGTAGTACTTATATATAATTGATAGTGTCCAATTATCAACTTAATATCCCCTAGACAATGGTCTAGGCATATAATCAGGCAATATTTAATCACATATATTATATAAAAAATAACTAGACTATGTTATCGAATTCAATCTTACTTGCTTCTTTCTGGGGCTGCTGGTTTCCATTGATGCTGGCCTTGGGCTTTTCCTGGCTACTAGGCTACTGGATCAAAAATTTTATGATGTCCGGACGGTATAGGGAACTGGAAACCGAATCCAGTAAAAAAGTACATGCCCTACAAACTGAACTGGATGCTAATTTAAAGGCGAAAACCAACCTTGAAACGGATTATAATACCATGAAAATCAACTTTGGCCAGGTAGAAACGGATCTAAGACTGGCTCGTCAGGCAACTAACGAAGTTAAAGAGGTAGAAGTCATCAAAGAGGTGGAAGTAATTAAAGAAGTAGAGGTACCCGTAGAAGTCATTAAAAATGTGGAAGTGATTAAGGAAGTACCCGTAGAAGTCATCAAAGAGGTGGAAGTAATTAAAGAAGTAGAGGTTTTCCGTGACAAGGTGATTATAAAAAATCAGGACGTAATCAAGGAAATTGAGGTCATCAGAGAAGTACCCGTTGAATTATACAAGGAAATTGACAACGTCAAGACCATAGAAATTATCAAAGAAGTACCCGTTGAGACAACGGTGGAGGTGATCAAAGAAGTAGAAGTGATTCGCGAAGTACCCGTTCAGGTGATCAAAGAAATTGAGGTGATAAAGGAAATTGAGGTGATAAAAGAGGTCATGGTTGACAAAATTGTGCAGGTAAAAGAGATCGTCGAAGTCATTAAAGAGGTTCCGGTTGAGGTAATCAAGGAAATCGAAGTGATGAAAACAGTCGAATTGACACGTGATGTACCCGTAACCAAAGAAGTTGAAATCATTAAAGAAGTTGAAGTAATTAAAGAGATTCCTGTCGAAATGATCAAGGAAATCGAAGTCATTAAAGAAGTAGAGGTAATCAAAGAAGTGAAAGTACCTGTCGAAGTCATCAAGGAAGTAGAGGTCATCCATGAGGTAGAAGTGATCAAAGAAGTACCTTTTGAAGTGATCAAAGAAGTAGAGGTCATCAAAGAGATAGAAGTGGTGAAAGAGATTCCTGTTCAGGTAATCAAAGAGGTAGAGGTAATCAAGGAAGTAGATGTGATCAAAGAAGTGCCGGTACAAGTGATCAAGGAAGTCGAAGTCATTAAATACGTGGATGTGATCAAGGAAGTACCCGTTCAAGTAATCAAAGAAATCGAAGTGGTCAAAGAAATTCCCGTAGAAGTAATCAAGGAAGTACAGGTGGTCAACGAAGTAGAAGTGATCCGGGAAGTACCCGTGGAGGTCATCAAGGAAGTCGAAGTTTTCCGGGATGTAGTGAAAGAGGTGCCCGTTCAGGTGATCAAAGAAATAGAAGTGATCCGCGAAGTCCCCGTTCAGGTTATTCAGGAAGTGGAAGTCATCAAAGAGGTACCAGTCGAAGTGATCAAGGAGGTAGAGGTCATAAAAGAAATCGAAGTAATCCGGGAAGTACCGGTACAAGTAATCAAAGAAGTGGAAGTAATCCGCGAGGTAGAAGTGATTCGCGAAGTCGCCGTTTCTACCAACACAAATACGCAAACCATCAAACCCGTCGAGGTAATCCGCGAGGTGACCGGACGAAAGGTCATCAAAGAGCCTTACACCAATGGCATCACTACCCGCATCGAAAAGGAAGAGACCCAGATCGAAGAACTCAGCGAGGTGATTACCACCGAGCCGGATAACCTGAAAGTAGTCGAAGGTATCGGTCCCAAGATTGAACAACTGCTCTACGAAGCAGGTATCAATACCTGGAAACAGCTTTCTGAAACGCCTACTGAGAAGATCAAAAATATCCTCGCCAACGCTGGCTCCCGTTATAAAATGCACGACCCTACTACCTGGTCCGAGCAGGCTAAAATGGCCGCTCACGGCAAATGGAGCGAACTATCCGCATGGCAGGATAAACTCAACGGCGGAACTGCTTAAATAAGAAAAACCGTTCTGCTAAGGAACGGACGATTTCAAAGTCTAGAATACCGGAACACGAGCGCGTGTTTTGGTATTTTTTTTTTGAGGCGCAGCGATTCAACATTTCAACAAAAAAATCCTAAAACAATACAAAACATTACAATTAATTTATATATTTGTGTATCAAAATACCTCGCCGTATAAAATATGGCATTAATCAAATAACAAAAAATAAACTTTAATTATTACCTCTTTTTATTTTGATAATAGTACGACATTTTATATTTTAACCGAATATTAAGCAGTTTACGGTATCGATTTTATCCCGACTGCTAATCTTTGATACTATTTTTTAACCAACTAAATCTTTCCTCATTATGAACATCACTTTTAAGGAACTTCGCAACTTAAAGCACAGCCTACCCACGGGTAGTGTAGGCCAGATCGCCCGAGAACTAAAAATGGACGAGCAGGCAGTAAGGAATTATTTTGGTGCCAAAAAGTATGATACTGATAATCAGATTATCGGTAACCACATTCACCCAGGTCCCGACGGAGGATTTGTCGAACTTCAGGATACGCGTATCCTTGACGTAGCTCGAAAAATCGTTAAGTCCCGACCGATTAATGTCTAATGTATAGAAAAAGAGACGTTCAAATGATTTGAACGTCTCTTTTTCTTTTCTATTTATTTGTACCCTCCCTTTTATTACTTCTTTGCCCTTTTCAATCACGTTCGAGGGAAGCAAATAGCCAACAACTAATAGCCAATTGCATTTCTTCAACTTACATTTTCAAATAAAAATCCTTCGTTAACGCCACATAACCCTCCGTATACACGTGTCGTTTATCCGTTTCGATTACCAGTTTCTTTTCTTCCAGTGGCTCCTCCTCGTAAGCAAATTCCAGTAATAATCGTTCTACCTCTTTTCCTTCGGTAGGCAATACACTGGTTTTCTTGGTAACGTAAAAATGATACTGTCGGGCCATTTCTTCAAAGCGTAATCCTTCGATATAAGGCAGGATCATTACAAAGCGTCCCGATTTATTCAATAAGCGACGAACCGCATTCAGCAGGTCTCCGTTGGGCAATCGAACGGTATGACGCATCAGATTTTTATCTTCATTACTGGAAAAAGTACCGCCGCTGAAGAAAGGTGGATTACTGACGATTAAATCGTAACGATGATCCGTGAACTTGGCAAAATCCTGTACGGGCGAATTAAAAACTTTTAAACGGTCTGACCAATCTGTCCCTGCAAAATTCTCCTTTGCCAGCTCACAAGCTTCCTCACTGATTTCTACGGCGTGAATCTCTGCTTCCGGTAACCGTTGCGCCATCATCAAGGCAATTAATCCCGTTCCAGTCCCAATATCCAATACTTTTTTAGCATCAGAAACGTCGGCCCAGGCTCCCAACAAAACCCCGTCCGTACCTACTTTCATGGTGCAGTTCTTTTGATTAACCATAAACTGCTTAAACTGAAAAGGGGTTGTTTTATCTAAATTATTAGTGGTTGTCATACGTCAATTTTTTTAACAAAAATACGATAAAAACTGCGCTATTGGGTTATTAAAAGAAATACTGAATGTCGAATATTATTCTAATTTAAAACCAGCCCGTTTTCTTACGGCTTCTCCGTCGGGTACTCGTTTTTATTCCCAATACGCCCAGCAAACCACGGGTCAATTCTCGGGCTACAGTCCGTCCGATCTGTCGGGTCGTGGTATTAGAAACCACTTTTTCTATCGTGGACTTTTCAGCCTTACTGCGCTTCGCCTTCTTCTTTTGGGTCGTCATCTCTTCTTTGTGTTTCTCCTCCTGCGCTTCTTCTATCTTTCCTGACAAAATTTCGTAAGCACTTTCCCGATTGATGACCTCATTGTATTTTTCGATTACCTCCGACTGATCCAGTACCGCCGCAATTTCGTGTTTCGTCAATACATCCATCCGACTCTGCGGTGCCCGCAACATAGTGTGGGCCAGTGGAGTTGGAATTCCTTTTTCATTGAGGGTGGTCACCAGTGCTTCTCCAATTCCCAGTTCGGTTAGCAAGCTAGCGGTATCGTAATAGTCGGAATCCGGATAATTCTGGGCGGCCAACTTAATCGCTTTTCGATCTTTAGCGGTAAAGGCCCGCAAAGCGTGCTGCATCTTTAGTCCCAACTGACTTAATACCTCATCCGGAATATCCGTTGGGTTTTGGGTAACAAAATAAAGTCCAACTCCTTTGGAACGAATTAATTTGACAATCGACTCAATCTGATCTTCCAACGCTTTACTCGCTTCGTCAAAAACCAGGTGGGCTTCGTCGATGAAGATGACCAACTTGGGTTTTTCACTATCTCCTTCTTCTGGAAAAGTGGCGTACACTTCGGCCAGCATCTGCAGCATAAAAGTAGAAAACAGTTTTGGCTTGTCCTGAATATCGGTGAGTCTAAGGATAGAAACAATCCCCTTTCCCTCGCGCGTTCGGAGTAAATCCTGTACGTCAAAAGAGGTTTCTCCAAAAAAAACATCCGCCCCCTGTTGTTCCAGTTCTACAATTTTTCTTAAAATAGATCCGGCAGAAACCGTAGAAATACGACCGTATTCTGCTTCGAGTTCTTTACGCCCGTCACCCGTAGCGTACTGCAATACTTTTTTGAAATCATCCAAATCCAGTAACGCCAGTTCGTTATCATCACAATATTTAAACAAAATGGATACAATTCCACTCTGCGTATTGTTTAATTCCAGTATTTTTGAAAATAAAGTAGGTCCAAATTCCGTCACCGTGGCTCGTAAACGTGCGCCCTTTTCGTCCGACAAGGTCAAAAATTCCACTGGACTATCTCCCGCTTCAAAGGGAATTCCGATCTTCGCGTGCCGTTCGTCTATCTTTGGGTGTCCTTCGGAAGGCACCGCAATCCCGCTTAAATCTCCTTTTACATCCATGAGCAAAACGGGTACTCCCTGGCTAGAAAGCTGCTCTGCCAGTACTTGTAACGTTTTGGTTTTACCCGATCCGGTGGCTCCGGCGATCAGTCCGTGCCGATTCATCATCTTTAGTGGCAAACGCACCATTGCTTCGGGTACGACTTCCCCGTCGAGCATAGCGCCACCCAGGTTGATAAAACGTCCTTTAAAGGTATATCCATCCTGGATATTTTGTAAGAATTCTGCTTGCTTTGACATACTAAAAATTATTATTGTTTGAAATGGTTTGCTTGTTGAGACGCTGCGCTTGTTTAATCGTTTTAAAATAACTTAAAACCCAAAGCTTCTTAACCTTTTAACCTCTCCCCTACCGATTATTCCACTTATCGACGCGCTGGTTATGAGCTCGCTTACTAAAGCTCCATTGTCGAATGTTATAGCCCTTTTCGAGTTTTGCTTCCAGTTTGGGATCGTTGATAATATTACTAAAAAAGTCAAGTCCCGTCAGTTCCTCGATCTCATCGATCGGGACGGCGTAGGCTTTTAAAGGATCTACGCTAACTTCGTTGGGAATTAAAAACCCAATCGCTTTAATTTCTGGTTCATCCAGGTCTAGTAAAACCTTATAATACTGGTCGGGTACCGAAACACCGTTTCCCCCAATTTTTTCCCGAATACCTTCGGTTAATACGGGTCCGGTCACTACGTAAAGACGTCCCCACTTTTTAGTCCAGTAACGCACCGATTCCTCCAGTTCTCGCCAGATTCCACCGTTAAAGTTACGGACTTGTGGGCTCATGTTAGATAAATAAAAGGTTTCTGACATTGCCTTTTTACTAAACTTCATATCTCCCGCTGGCACCAAATGCCCCCGATCGTAACCACTTCCACGGTAATCCCGCTTGGAGGCAGATCCTTTGGCAACTCGTGGATCAGGACGAAAATTATCCTGACGCTTGGCGTTGGGATATAAATTTTCCCTCGTCAATTCGTACGCTACCCATTCTGGTTGCTCGTGTTCTTCGACGTAGGAAAGCGCATAATAGCTGTGCTTTACCAGTTTTCCGAGGTTGGTCGTTGGCAAAACGGCATCCGCTACTTCCGATACCTCTGCAGGTTCACCGGGACCACTGGGACCTTCCTTACTATTAGGATGGTTTTGGGAAGGTTTGGTCACATTTTCTATCGCATCTTCCAAAGATAAATTCTGGCCCGTAAAGGTATTAAAAAGCCACAAAAGACCCGCTCCCAGCAAAACAAAGATACCTACTTTGGCCATTAGACCATTTCCACCCTTGACCGATCCTCTGTTGGAATTAAAATTTGACATTATTATTTTTTTTACCGTGTTAATCTGCAACAAATATAAAAAATTTGTTGGATAACTGGCCGATCCCGACGAAGAAGGGTGGCATATGACAATACGCAAGGGAAGGTGCCCTACCAAAGGTAGACAGGCACGTAAGCGGACGGGTAGCATGACAGGACGAGACAAAGGAAGGCATCCGAAAATCGGAAGCAAACCCAAAAGCGGAGCGGATGAGGGCCTTTTTGGTTCATAATGCAAAGAGAGAGAGACCAGTTAGAAAAAGTCTAAACCAGCCTCTCTGATATATTCTAATAGTTCGTAATTTAGATCGAATGCTATTATTTTTCAGATCGAATATAAATCAGGTTATATTCTTCGGTTTCACTAATAATCTGTACGGAATAAACTCCGCTTTTTAGTTGGTGTACATCAACTTGCCCATTGCTACTAGTTTGAAATGAGGTAGTTCTTCCATAAATATCTATAACCCGAACCTTTAAGTCTTGATAGCCATCCGCCACTGGCAGTTTTAGGTCTAAGAAATCCGTATTTCCTGGATTTGGATAAATTCTTACTTCACCTTTTTTTGGCTGGGTATAAACAGAAATAATGTTGAACACTTCCTTGGTTCCATCAAAATCAAATTGCGAAAGTCGATAATAAGTATGCCCGTCTAAAGGGTTTTTATCCAATACTCGATAAGTGATAGATTCCAGCGTATTGCCGTTGGAAGTGATTTGGTCTAATAGCTCCCAGTTTTGTGCGTCTTTACTCTTTTCCAAGAGGAAGTAATCACTATTTATTTCGCTCAAAGTCTTCCATTCAATTTGAATACCTTCACGATCCTTTGATCCTTTAAAATAGGCTAACTCAACTGGTAATGCAGATACGGCTGATACTGCCTGAGATACATTTGGAGATCCACAAGTCGAGGGATTTTCATTGTCCCACTCATCTCCTATGAGTTGAAGTGAGTTCGCAGGATCGGTCTGCATGCCTATATTATCGGACGTCAAGCCATTGGCAGGCCCCTCGTTTGCGACAATGTCTGAACCAAAACTTAT
>Ga0209187_1001741_pt1 | contig 23629 bp, 20 predicted proteins | sample BantaG_FD_187430 | JGI IMG/M metagenome (GOLD analysis project Ga0209187, IMG submission 187430) | Marine algal microbial communities from Bantry Bay, Ireland - BantryBay_4 metaG (SPAdes) (version 2) | ecosystem: Host-associated > Algae > Red algae > Unclassified | place: Bantry Bay, Ireland...
AAAAATTAAAATTTAAAGTAAAAAACAAATTCAAAACAGTAAAAGCACTAATGAATATGATTTTTCAACAGTAAAAATTAAATAAATAGATACAATTTAAATATCAAAACAAAATTTTATTGATAAACCATACTTTTCGGAAAGACACTATTTAAGAAGAAAACATAGAAAAAGGCGCAAACGCTCTAATAGCAGACATCCCAGACAAATTATTAGAGATAAAGTATCTATTAACAAAAGACTAAAAGCAGCCAACAAAGCCTCTACTGTTGGGCATATGGAAATTGATATGATGAAATGTACCAATGAATATTTGCTAACTATTACAGACAGAAAAAGCATCTATAATATTATTAGAATAATACCTAACAAAGCCTTTCAAACAATAATTGATCAATTGGTCAATTGGTCAAAATAAAAAAACAATATCAAAATATAATCAATGGATTAATTAGACAATTTGCAAGTAGAAAAACAGACTTAAACACAATTACAGAAAACCAAATATTAAAATGGCAAAAAATGCTTAATTTTAAAGCAAGAAAAAAACTTAATTTTAAAAAACCGATTGACATATTTAAAAACCAAAAAGTGAACTTTATTAATTGAATTCAGCCAATTAATATGATAAGAGGAGATATTATTATACTTGAAAAAGAACATTTAATACCAATTTGTTTAAACGTTTTAATAAAAAAAAGCTGTTGTAAATATGTACAACAGCTTTTTATATAATAAAGTATAATGCAAAATTAACTATTGCATTACCCAGGTAAAGTTATCGCCCATAATAGTTATTTCTGCAATCAATTTATTGACCCTACCTTCGGAGTAATAGTCTATATCTAAACTATTAATGGCACTTTCAGTACTTTGTGTAGCATTTTCGTTTTGTCTATCTCCTTGAAGAAAATTTACAGTTACTGGGTAATATACGATTTCTGTGCTATCTGTTGGTACATCAGACTTCCATAAGTTAGCAATTAATGCATAAGTACCATCTTCTAAATCTGCAATAATAATTCGTTCAGGACAATTAGCCGTTGCTCCGGCATACCCATAAACGTTTTCGTTATTTGAGTTTAAAAGATAAATATCTAAATCAACTGAGTCACATAAATTATATTCAATACTATCAACACTAACTGTGCCACCCCAATCGCATGTTAATACCAATTCATCGTTATGAATTTCATCAACTATTACAATTTCTATTGTTTGTGACAAAGGTAACCCATTGTTTTCGGTACTTGTTATTTCAATAAAAAAGCTTTCATTACCTTCAATAAGGTAATCTTTACCAATTACAAAAGAAAATTCGCCTTCTTTCTCTAAAGCTATTAAATCAATAGTACTTGTAACTAACGCAAAATCAACACCATCAGTAGCACTACCACCTTCAACTACGTGTACTTCTAAATGTAAATCGGTTATTTGGTTATCATCAAATGTAAATGGAACAGTAAATGTAGAATCGGCTTCAGCTACCTCTATTTTCTCTGGCAACCCTGCAAATGTATAGTCCTTAAAAGAAGTTATCTCTGAAATTGGGGTATTATCCTCTTCTTCACAGGAGAAAAGGAAAAATCCCAAAGTTAGTAATAATATAATTTTACAATATTTCATATATTTTTTTTATTTTTTTCTCAATTTTTCATAAAACTGTCTGGAGCCACTACCATCGGTAAAGTAACCATAAGTAATAATTATTTCGTGTTTACCATTGGCTCCGTTTGGATTTTCAGGATCTTTAATTAGCATGTTTGAACCCTCACAAGACACATCAACAAACAATTCGGGTTCAGTATCGCAGCTCAATTCCCGGTCTCCAGAAAACAAAGTACTGTTTACTGGTATAGGTACCATAATTTCATTTGTTTCAAGATCAACCTTAAAATTAAATGAAAATCCTGTCCAGGAAAAAGGTCCCCAAAAGTCATTATACGAAAAAGTAGACTCATCAACCGAACCTATAAATCTATCTTGACCAGTCCAATCTGCAATACCACTTTGCACGTTAATTCTATAATAATCGCTTTCAACTACCTCGTATAATCCTGCATAAGGGCTAAGTACACCAACATTTATTGTGCCAGCCAAATCTATATTGCCACCGTCAACTAATATGCCAACAAATGTAAGCGCCCAACCGGCACCAATGGCTAACTGGGTTTCATCATCAGGTAAAGCTGCGCCTGCTACTGTGAGATCCTTTTTTAATTGACTATAATCAATAACATCGGCAATTTCTGTTTTTAAATCTTCTACATCATAAGATTTGAATAATACCTTATCCGAAGATTCCATAGTTATCGCATCTGCTGTGAATTGTTTATAAACATCAATTTTGGACAACTTTTTTGTTCCGTTTATAACGTTAAAGGCCACATCATAAGATTCTACACCGGCTTGAAACGGAACTACAGCAGTTATTAACTGAATATAAGGGTCTACAATACTCAAGTCATCTCCAGCAAATGGGTATTCCACAAATTCTTTTTCACTACAAGACACTCCGAGCATGATAACACTCAATAAAAGTGCATATATATTAAAATTATTCATAATTTTTTTTTCTTTTAAATTAATTATCCCAAAATACTTTATCAGTAACTTCGGTACGTTGGTTAGGTGAATTAGGGTTTTTCGCTAGTTCGTCAGCCGAGTAGAACCATATTGAAGGAAAAACACCAGATGGCAATACAGAAATTTTTGAATCTACTAGTATTGACTCATTTATGTGATTAAATCTTCTTGACTCTATCCAACCTTCCGATTCTTGTAAGCCATTCATAGATATCCATTTTTGTTCGCCTATTTCATCTACTTTATTAGCTTGATTAGCAAAATCTCTTGATGAAATATAATCTGCTGCTCCTTCTACCCCTAAGTAATCAAAATTGGCAGTAATGGCATTAGCGTAAGCTGTAGCAGCGTCGTCTGCAGTACCAAATCTTTCAGCTGCTTCGGCTCTTAAAAACCAAACTTCCCAATCACTCATTAAAATTACTTCTGCACCGGCAGCATAAGGAACAGGGCCCATTTGGCTATAGTCAGCAACCGAATTGGTAAATGGTTCGTCATCAATACTGCCTTGCAATATAGCTTTGTGCGCACCTGTATTTTCTGCTGGTAAATAGAAAGCATCAATTCTTGGATCATTTAATGAGGTTAAATGATCAAAAGTAGTACTTGAAGCAATGTAGAAATTACCAACACCTGATTCCATAATGGCAAACATTGGATTTTGGTTACCTGCAACATCAACTGCTGGAATTCCAACAATGTCTTCACTTGATTCTATTAAGTTACCATTACTTATTATTTCCTGAACTGCACCAGCAACATCTGGATTCACTAATGATTGTCTCATTAAAATTCTCAATTTCAAAGAATTACCAAATTTTATCCAACTATTTAAATCACCACTAAAAATTAAATCTTCAGCTCCGACTTCGTTATCTGCAGCACTTAATTTATCTAAACCGTCGTCAATCATAGGTATCAAAGCTTCGTAAATAGCTTCATCATCATCATAAGCTGGTGCAAAATTACCTGTTAACTCACCTGCTAAAGACTCGTTAAAAGGCACATCACCAAAATGATCTACCAATGCCTGAAACAAATAGGCTTTCAAAATTTGAGCAATACCTGAATGGGCTGTAGCTTCTGAATTTCTTACAAATTCTAAATCGGCTAATGCGTTGGCATAAGATCTGCTCCAAACGTTATCATAATCGGCACCATTAAGTATATTTCTTTCAATTTCACCAACGGCTACACCTGGGCCCCAGGTTAAATATTGCGCCCACATAAAAGACCGTCTGTTGTATTGAGCATCCACAATATAATTAGTGTAAGCCATAGCAGCTGTTAAAACCTGTTGAGGATTTGCTGTAAGAGATATATTTGGATTTTTATTTAAATCGGATATACTATCTTCACAAGAACTTAAAAAGCCAAACGAAGAAATTAAAACTATATATATTAATATTTTTTTCATTACTGTTTATTATTTTTATCAAATGTTTTAAAATGTTAAGCCAATTCTTACTCCGTAAGATTTACTTGGTGGTGTTTGTGTAGTTTCTACACCAACAGCATTACCGGCCAAGTCACTTCCATTTATTTCAGGATCTGCATAAGTATTTTCTTCTGGCAACCAAAATTTTAAGTTAGAACCATATAAGTTAATACTTGCTCTACTAATTGGTGTCTTCTTTAAAAGTTTTGAAGGAACGTTATAGCTAAGACCAAGCTCTCTTAGTTTTACAAAGCTTGCGTCAATTAACAAGCTCGAACCTCCGTAACTTACACCACTTACTGCATACAGTTGTTCTGCGGTAACCTCAACATCATTAGGTATAAGGTTGCCTTCTCCATCATCTTTAAGTCCATCAATTATAAAAGGTTGTCTATCACCAGCAATGGTAGTTAATGCAGTACCGTTAAACTCAGTCTGATCTTTAGTTATTGATAAAAATTGTCCTCCCTGTCTAAAATCAAACAAAACATTTATACCGATACCCTTATAACTTAAGTTTGAAGCTGCACTTGCTGTAAAATCTGGCTGATAGGCACCAAAATATTCATCTTCCTCAGTTAACTCTGGAAAACCATTTGCTGAAACAATCATTTTACCAGTTGCTTCATCAATTTTAGGTGTTCTAGATTTGTAAGTTCCAAAAGGCAATCCTTCTTTAGCAACCAAAGAAATTGACCCATTGGTATAAGGCCCTCCAATAACTATTTCATCTTGATCTTCCGATATATTTATTACCTCATTGGTATTTTTTGTATACATTAAATCAATATCCCATTTCAAATCATTTACTAAACCTTGTATAGGTTTTAAATTTAATTGAATTTCATGACCTTTATTAGTCATTTCCCCAATATTACTTGTTGTAGATGTAAAACCTGTTGAAGCAGGTAATCCTACTGTTATAATTTGATCATTATGGTTAGAAACATAATAGGTATATTGTAAAGTTATACGATCTCTGAATAAACCTACATCTGCACCAACTTCAAATAAATTTGTTAACTCTGGTCTTAAATTAGGGTTTCCTATAAAATTACTAACTGTAAAGGCTGATTGACCAAGTATTGGAGTAGTTAAAGAAAGACCTTGATTTAGCGTTTGAATTGTTGGACTTCCAATAAATCCTCCTTCTATTTGATATGTTTGTGCATCTTTTCCTGTTGTGCCAATACCACCTCTTAGCTTTAAATAGTTTAAAAAATTATTGTCTTGAAGACCTAACATGTCTGATACAACAATTGATAATCCAACACCATTATAAAAGAATGAGTTATCATCTTTTGGTAAGGTAGAAGACCAATCATTTCTTGCTGAATATTCTAAAAATATTTGATTCTTCCATCCTATACTTACGTTACCCAACACGCCATACAATCTATATTTATCTACAAATTGATCAGATCTTGGAGCTTGTTGGCTATTACGTAAATTAAACCAGCCAGGTACAACTAAACCTTCAACTGCTTCACCTGTAACGGATTCACTTCTTCTATCAAATAAATCATAACCAACCGAAACTCCAAAATTTAAACCACTATCTAATTCTTTTCTGTAATTAGCCATAGTTGTTACATTATAGTTGGTATTTTTACCCAGTTGTTTGGAATACTCACCTAAGCTTCCATTTCGAGTGTTACGAGTAGTTAATCCTAAATTGTTTACCCAAACTAATTGTTCTGGTGGAGTATGAATTGGAGTAGCAGTTTCAATAGTTCTATTAACTTGATTAAAACCAACGTTAGCAGTAATATTTAAATCATCAGTAAGGTTATACTTCAACCCTAAATTGGCTAAAAAGTTATTAAATTTTCCTTCATTTAAATATTCATTTAAAATAAAATAAGGATTTGATGAATAAGAACCATACCAACCTGCCAAATCATGAAAAGGGCTTGTATAATCTCTAACTTCATTATAAGGTATTGTAATAGGAGCCTGTATTGCGTTAGCATAAGCATTTTGCCCTTCAAATGGTCTATAACCTTCTTGTGCTGTATTTAAAATTGTACCAGCATAATTGAAACCAAAATTAGTACTTAATTTTTTAGATAACTGAGCAGAACCTTTAAAATTAAAAGTGTTTCTGTTGTAAGTTGTATTTTCTAAAACACCTTCCTGACTTAAATTTGAATAGGAGCCATAGTAAGTAAAACCATCTGTAGCACCTGATAAAAATAAACTGTTTTCAAAGGTTTGGCCAGTTTGAAAGAAATTTTGAATTTGATTTTCAACGGCTGAATATGGGCGAGACAAAAACTCTAAATCACCATCTCCGTCCGAATCTACAGGGCTAGTCCAAGGTCTTGAAACACCATCTACGGCTGGACCCCACGACCAGTTTTCTCCTGAATCAAAGCTTGTGCCTTCAAAGCCCTGGCCAAATTGATCTTGTCTTTGTAATAAAACGTAAGCCTGTTCCCTTGAATATCTTGAGTTAATACCATAACTCATTGTTTTTTTATCATCTACTCCTTTACCACTTTTGGTTGTAATTACAACAACACCACTTGATCCCCTTGAGCCATATAATGCAGTTGCAGCAGGACCACTTAATCTGGTAATAGACTCAATATCGTTAGGATTGATATCATTAAATCTGTTACCATAATCTGCATATCCACTTGAAGCACCACCTTGGCCTCCTTGGGATGTAGAGTTGTCAATTGGTACACCATCTACAACAATCAGTGCATTGTTATTACCTGTTAAAGAGCTCTCTCCCCTAACTACAATTCTGGTAGATGCCCCAACAGAACCAGAACCTGTGTTTATTTTTACACCAGCTATTTTTCCTCTTAAAGCCTCTAATGCGTTTTTGTTTGGTTGCGATAACAGTTTTTCAACCTCAACTGTCTGGCTTGCATAGGTTACTTGCCTTTCATTTCGGTCTGGAATAAAGCCTGTTACAACCACTTCTTGCAACAATTCACCGGTGCTCAAAGTAATATCCATTATACGTTGTTCACCTACTGTTTTAGTTTGTGATTGCATGCCGACGTAAGTAAAAGTTAGTTCGCTTTCTTCGTTGGGTACATTAATGTTAAATTTACCGTCAATATCTGTAACGGTACCTTGCGTAGTTCCTGTTACCACAACATTTACGCCGGGTAAAGGATCGCCGAAATCGCTATCCGTGACCGTGCCAGTCACTGCAATTTGTGCGATTAATTGACTTGTTGTTAGCAATATTGCGAATAACATACAAAGTCTTAGTCTAATTTTCTTCATATACATTTAATAATTATAATATTGATCTGTTAATAATTTGTTAACTTTCTGCAAAGATAGCAAACAAAAGTGTGTAAAAATAAAAAATACAATTCGAATGTAGTAGCAAAGTTTTCTTTTAAATGATTTTATGGTGTTATTAAGTCTTAATAAGTGTTAATTTTATAATTATTCTGACTTTTTAATGACATTAATCTACCTTTTTAGATGACTATATAATCCTAGAAGGATAGAAGTCTTTAGATTTTTTCAAAAAAACTGAATAATATAATTTTGACATCTTATAAGGTATGTCTTCATTTTCAAGTTTCTTTTGCGTCTAAAAAACAGCAACAGTATAGATTTTATTTAGTTTTTAATTATTGAAATAAAAGATTGGAGACAGCTTACCGTGCTATTATAAGTGCTTCTGAAAAAATTAATGTTTACCGCTATAAAATAGCTTAAAGTTTTTTAAATATTTTTTTAAGATAACTCATAAATATAAGAAAAAAAAATTAGAAAATATGCGGTCAAATTTCCAATGTATTGATTCCAAAAGATAAGTTTGGTTGTTACTTTAATTTGAACAATTTTTTTAGCTTAGGCAAAAGTAATTTTTGAATTTCAATTCCGAAATTTGATGCATTCACAATTGAAACATTTAATTAAAAAATGCTTACTGGTTTAATTTGAAGTTTTCATTTTGAAGCCAATATTTTCAGAGAAACCATACAAATAGCAACTCATTTTTAAATACATTGGTAGTAATTTTAGTTGTGTATTTGAACAACAAATAAAAATAATTTTAACAAAAATTAAAATTTATCAACAAATAACCTCTTATGTTATCATATTAAATTACTTTTGCGTAGTTTTAAAATTTTCGAGATGGATTTATTTAAAAAATTAGAAGAAGACAGAGGCCCATTAGGTCAATATGCTAAGGTTGGGCATGAATATTACATATTTCCAAAGTTGGAAGGTAATTTAGGTAGCCGGATGACATTTAAAGGTAAAGAAAATATCATTTGGAGTATAAATGATTACTTGGGTATGGGTAACCACCCAGAAATTAGAAAGGCAGACGAAGAAGCTGCACGTGATTGGGGACTTGCATACCCTATGGGTTCGCGCCTTATGAGTGGGAATACCGATTTGCACGATGAATTAGAAGCTAAATTAGCTGCTTTTACCAAAAAAGAAGATGCAGTACTGTTAAATTTTGGTTATCAAGGTATTATGAGTGCAATTGATGCTTTAGTAGATCGTAGAGATGTAATAGTTTATGATGCCGAATCGCACGCTTGTATTTTAGATGGTGTGCGCCTACATATGGGCAAACGTTATGTGTTTAATCATAATGATATAAAAAGTTTAGAAACTCAATTGAAGCGGGCAACTAAATGGGTAGCAGATACTGGTGGCGCTATTTTAGTAATTTCTGAAGGCGTATTTGGTATGGCTGGCGATCAAGGCAAACTAACCGACATTGTATCTTTAAAAAGCAAATACGAGTTTAGATTAATGGTTGATGATGCACACGGTTTTGGTACATTAGGCACAACAGGTGCTGGAACAGGAGAAGAGCAAGGCTGCCAAGATGAAATAGATGTTTACTTTAGCACTTTTGCAAAGTCTATGGCTAATGTAGGTGCTTTTATTTCGTCGGATAAGCAAGTAGTTGAGTATTTAAAATACAACACACGATCTCAAATTTTTGCCAAATCGCTTTCAATGCCGGTAGTAGTGGGTAATTTAAAACGTTTAGAATTGTTACAAACCCAACCAGAGTTAAAAGAGAAACTATGGGCTAATGTAAGGCTACTGCAAAATGGTTTAAAAGAAAGAGGCTTTAATATTGGAAACACTAGCTCTTGTGTAACGCCAGTTTATTTAGATGGATCGGCCAAAATTGCTGCGGGTTTGACTTACGATTTGCGAGAAAAGTATAGCATTTTTTGTTCTATAGTAGTGTATCCTGTAGTACCTAAAGGTGTTATTTTGCTGCGCTTAATACCAACAGCATCTCATACCGAAGAAGATATTAATTTAACTTTAGATGCCTTTGAAGCAGTACGTTCAAAAATTGAAACTGGTGAATACGAAAATCAAGATTTTATGATTGCCTAAGGGCATTTTACAATCAATTTTTTTCTTATATTATTATGGTTCTACTACCATTTTAATGGTAAAAAAGAAAAATCGAACAAACGTCATAGCGGAATTTTATGGAGAGCAACGGAATAAAATATCCGCTACCTCTCCCAAAAAAATAGGCGAGATCGCAGATAAAATCTCAGTTTTCTCTCCGATTTTTCTGCGATGACGGTTGGGGTATTTAAAGTATCTTTGTACGTAAGTAATTCTAAGCCTTAAACACAATGTTTCATTAAATTCGTAGTAGAACCTCTTTTACTAACTTTAAAACGATAATGTTGCATTAATTTATAGATCATTTTTTTTGTTTTAAGAAGAGCATTCGCTTTTCCTTTTTAAAATAGAAAAAAGGCTTGCAATAAGAAAGTTTTTTTAAACCATTATAAGTTTTACTATGAATCTATTTATACATCATAAAAAAAATAAAAGTCTGTAAGCATAACCAACATAAAGCCAGTCGTATTACTTTTGCAGCATGAATTATTTAATAGCCGGCTTAGGTAATGTTGGTGAAGAATACAATGAAACACGGCACAATATTGGTTTCGAAATTATTGATAGATTAGCCAAAGATTTTGAAGTGAAATGGGAAGAAGACCGCCACGTTTATAAAAGTTATTTTAGGTATAAAGGCCGAGGCTTTCATTTAATTAAGCCAACTACTTTTATGAATCTTAGCGGAAAAGCGGTTAAATATTGGTTGACCAAATTAAAAATAAATCAAGAACAATTGTTGGTAATTATGGACGATTTGGCTTTACCTTATGGTAAAATTAGGTTGCGTTTAAAAGGAAGTGATGCAGGGCATAATGGTTTAAAAAATATAGACTTAATGTTGGGCAACAATAAGTATGCACGGTTAAGGTTTGGTATTGGTGACAACTTTCCACGTGGGAAACAAATACAATATGTGCTGGGTAAATGGAACAATGAAGAGTATGGAGATTTACCGCCGCTTGTTGAAAAAGCATCGGAAGTAATTGTGAGCTTTGCCACCATTGGCGCAAAAAAAACAATGGAAGTTTTTAATCAAAAATAATGCTGCAAACAATCAGACTAATATTAATCTGTTGCTTTTTAAATATTCAACTAAATTCGATTGCTCAGCAAAAAGAAAAATCGTATACGATAAATGGTTACGTAAAAAGTTTGCAAACGGTTAACATAGTTGATGATCCAATATTTGTAGCCTTGTTAGGAAAAAAGGCCATCTCCTCAAATTTTTTACACAATCGTTTAAACTTTAAATGGTATGTTAATGATAACATCACTTACGCCACCGATTTAAGAACACGTATTTTTTGGGGAGAAGCTATTAACACTCCCTTTTTACAAACTGACGGCATTAATTTTGATGCTGGAACGGTTGATCTTTCTTTTAATATTATTGATAATGCAAACTTGTTATTAAACACACAAATTGACAGGCTTTGGATAAATTGGTTTAAGAATAAATGGGAAGTGCGCCTGGGCAGGCAGCGTATTAACTGGGGCATAAACATTGCTTTTAACCCCAATGATTTGTTTAACACCTATAACTATTTCGATTTTGATTATGAAGAACGCCCCGGTACTGATGCTTTAAAAATTAGTTATAACCCAAACTACAGCAGCTCAATTGAGTTTGCTTTTAGCCCCGGCAAAATTGACTCAACTTTTAATTTAAATGAAAGCGTAAGTGCCATAAAATATGGTTTCAATAAATGGAATTACGATTTTCAGTTGATAGGTGGTATTTATAAAACTGATATTGCTTTAGGTATTGGTTGGGCTGGCAATGTAAAAAATGGAGGTTTTAAAGGAGAAGCTACCTACTTTATACCAACTATAGATAACCAGGAAAGCAATTTAAACTTAGCCTTAACTTACGATAATGTTTTTGGTAAGATGTATTTTCAAGCTGCAACTTTATATAACTTAAAAGGTAGCAATTCATTTGATGCTGGTAGCTTATTAGTTTTATCTAATGCAAATTTAAGTGCAAAAAATTTATTTCCATTTAAATATACCTTTCTTGCTTCTGGCATTATTACTTTAAATCCTTTAAATACAATAACTGCTGCCATTATTTATTCACCTGGGGTTAATGCTTTAATTTTAACACCAAGTTTTAGCCATTCAATTGCCAGTAACTGGGCGTTAGATGCTTTTATACAAAGCTTTTTTTTAGAGCAAGAGAAGTTTAAACATTTAACTACAAATGCTACGCTTAGGCTAAGGTGGAGTTTTTAATGCTTAATAATTTTTCTAATTTTGTGTATAACAAACTTAAAGGCAAACCCATTACATTATAGTAGCAACCGTTAATTGTTTTTATTTTGTTTAAGCCAATCCAATCTTGTATGCCATAAGCACCTGCTTTGTCTAACACTTCATAATTATTGCAGTAATGTTCTATTTCTGTTATCGAAATTTGGTTAAGTACAACTGTTGTATTTGCGCTATAAGTTTCAATTGTATTACCCAATTTAATACAAAAACCAGTAATCACTTGATGGCTAGTGTTTGATAGTTTTTGGAGCATTTTTTTAGCAGCCTCCAAGTTAGCAGGCTTGCCTAAAATTTCTGTTTCATTTACTACAATAGTATCTGCCGCAATTATTAGTGCTTGTGCATCGTCAATTCTTTCAGCAACTGCTATTGCCTTTTTTTTAGATAGCATAGAAACAACTGCTTCTGCCTTCATTTTTATTGAGAAACTTTCATCTACATCGGCAGAATGTATTTCAAAATTATAACCCGCTTTTTGCATCAACTCTTTTCTACGTGGCGAACCAGAAGCTAAAATAATCTTATATTTTTTGTTTAATTTTTGTATCATAAAAATAACATAGACATTATGCCTGCAAACATAACAAGCTTTATATAATTACTTAAGCTTTTAAATGCTTGTTGCGTGTCTGCCCTTCTTACAAAAATAAAAATTAGTAAAAAAGGTAAACAGCAACCGAAACTTAAAGTAATACTTACACCCGTATTTATTTCTTTTGAAAACTCTTTAAATGAAAAACAGGCTACTAAAATGGTAGTTAAAATAGTAATAAGTATAATTACTTTAACCGTAAAACCTATACCATATTTTATTGGTAAAGTATTTGCATCAATTAATTTATCGCCTTTCATATCTTCGGCATCTTTTACCACTTCTCTTATTAAATTTACCAAAAAAGCGAAACTAGCATAGAAAAAACCATAATACCACATAGTATTGTTAGCTAAGTTAAAAGGTGCATTATTTTCAAAAGTAACCACAAGTATTACTACTAATGCTACTAAAATTGATACTATTAAATTACCTGTAAATGCCTGTTTTTTAAAATATACCGAGTAGTACCATAATAAAACTGCAGCAATTAAATGAAATAAAAATAAAAAAGCATTACCAACTTTTAATGCACAAAGCCAACCTAAACCTAAACCTGATACATTAAATACCATTTGGGTAACCATAACAATTCTTCTTTTTAAATGTCTGCCAACAATTAGTTTGTTGGGTTTGTTTAATTCATCGGCTTTTACATCAAAATAATCATTAATTAAATAACCTGCTGCACTTATTAAAACAATAGAGACAATTAAAAGACCAAACCAAAAGCTATTGAGCGCAGGGCTGATACTATTGCTATAAAATTCTGGTAATACAATGCTGTGTCTAACCAATAGCATAGTTAAAATTATAAAAACCTGGTTTATTGGTCTTGATAAAAGCAGTACTGATTTTAAATAATTCAATTTAATTTGACAATTGTAAAGTAATACACAGTTTTATTAATTTTGTTACGATATTGTTTTAAGTTTTCTCGTCCAAACGGATATAACATCAAAAAAAACTTACTTGCTATATACTAAGGAATTCATTAACACTAAAATAAAATTATGAAAACAATTATCAAGCGTGTATTTGTGCTATGTGCATTTTTTGCATTAAAAAACGCTAATGCCCAAATTTCAACAAATCCGAACAACTATTTATGGAGAATACATAGTGAACGCGGTTACCTGTATGGCGGCCCAAATGATAGTTTACAAAGCTATATTATGACGGATTTACCAGCTATTTATTTTAACAAGCCAATTTTAACCAATAGCATCGGCTCAAATATTAACAGTTTTAGTATTTTTACGAATAACGCTCCCCGAATAACAGTAGCAGATTCTACAGGTTACGTTGGTATTGGCATATTTTCTCCTATTGAAAGATTACACATTAATGGTAACATTAGAGGTAATCGAAGTGCTGGTGCTCTTAGAATTAAAACCGATTTTGGTTATACCGATATTGGTGCACAAGATGCTACCTCAAGTTCAATGATAACTAATTTATCAAATCATTTTTTTAATAAAAGAATAATTGTTGACTCTGGAGAGCTAAGCAGTTATAATGAAGATTTGAGACTTTTAACTTCTGGCATTCACAGGCTTACTGTAAAACAAAGCAATGGCAATGTTGGTATTGGTACTTACAACCCATTTAGCAAATTACATATAGTAGGCAAAATACGCAGCTACGTTGACACAATAAATACTAACTTTTTAGAATTAGGCTACAATGGTTTTAACAGCATAATCAATAACCAAAGCTTTGGTAATTTGGTATTTCAAAGTGCGGGTGTCAATGGCCTTTCAATAAATAGCTCGGGTAAAGTAACTATTGGCAGCGTAAACAACATACCTAACAATTATAAATTATTTGTAGAAGATGGCATTTTAACCGAAAAATTAAAAGTAGCTATTAACAATACTGAAGATTGGGCCGATTATGTTTTTGAAGAAAACTATAAATTAAAAACTTTAAAAGAAGTAAATGATTTTGTAAAAACAAATAAGCATTTACCCAATGTACCAAGTGCTTCCGAAATGGTTAACAATGGCTTAAATGTGGCCGAAATGGATGCTAAATTATTAGAAAAAATTGAAGAGGCTTATTTATACATTCTTCAATTAGATGAAAGGTTAAAAAATATAGAAGCAGAAAATAAGCTATTAAAAACTCAAATTAACGAATCACAAGAAAACAACCAACATGAATAGATTATTATTTAATGTTTATACAATTGTTATAATAACCTTTTGCATAAACATAGCGGCAAATAGCCAAAGCATTCGTAAAAATCATATTGAAATGACGGCATCGGAAAAAAATAACTTGGTGGCCGCATTTTATCAATTGGTAAATACGCCAGATTTATTGGTTGATCTTGCCGTTTATCATAACGATAATTTTAATGAAATACATTTTAACTTACCTCAAAATCCTGCAATAGATGTTTTTCTTCCATTTCACAGAGCACTACTCTGGGAGTTAGAATTAGCAATGCAAAGATTAAATCCTAATTTAAGTGTTCCTTTTGTGGATTGGACAATTGATAATACTACCACCTCTTCAATTTGGGATTTTAATTTTATGGGCCAGTTTAATACCGCATTTACCTTAAACAGAACTGTTGGACTTTCGGGTTTTACGCTACCACAACAAAGTGATATTAATAACATACAAAGTACTACTAATTTTTACAACTACTCAAATAATATGGAACGCGGTATTGTACATACTGGCGGACATAGTTTTGTTGGTGGCCAAATGAACGGAGGTTTTGCTCCAATTGACCCAATATTTCATTTACATCACTGTATGGTTGATAAGTTATGGAACGATTGGGAAACGATTAATCTAGCTTCAACATTTATAAAAACAACCATACCAAGATATGATGGGACTTATTTTTATAACGGTCAAACCTATCCAGCTATTAACCCAAACGCAATAACAAAAGCAAGTGATATTGGTATTTTTTATGCAGAAAATCAATATGTAATGATGCAGAACTATAGCATTACCAACAATAATGCTGCGCAAGAAAATTTTTACTATCAATATTTTATTGATTGTGGTAATGGTTTTCGGATACCAACTAATAGGAGGGCTCAAATAGAATCAATACATAGCGTTACTTTTGTACCAGGTTTTGAGGCAGATTACGGCTCGGTATTTACCGCCAAAATTGATGAAGATAATAACATAGGCACACCAACATTACAAGCAATTAACACTAATGTTGATGGTGAAGTTGACAATGAAATTAATAATGATTTAATTGAGCAAACATTAGATATAAATAAGGCTAAGCAAAATGTTTTTTCAAATTATAGAGAATGATAAACTATTGGTATTGTTTTTTTAAAACGAAGTAGGGCTTGCATAACCTGTATTTCCGCCCTACTCTGCTTTTGCTTTTTTATCTTTTATCAGAAAGTAAAATCTGTTACATAATAGCTGTTAATTTTAAAACAGCTTATTCATAAATATAAATATTTAAATCATATTAAAAACACAAATTTTTCGCCTTAATTTCAAAAGTATGTTCTAATTTTCCTTTTTTATTAAAGGTTTCAATTATACAAATGCGGTTGGCATTGTCACCCGCAAAACTAAGTTTACCAAAATTTCTTTTATTTAGCAAAGTGCCTTTCATACGTTGCTTTTTATTAAACCGTAGCGAATTTAACTTAGCGTTTGGCCAACTTGTTACAGGTGAGCAAGAATATTCATACATTGAATATAAGCCATCAACTTCTCTTTTTAAAATTTCGGTATGATGCCGGTCGCCGGTTAAAAAAAACACGCCTTCTATTTGATTAGTTTTTAAAAAGTCAAAAATTTCTTGTCGCTCATTTGGGTATAAAGCAAATGTTTTGTCAGATAAATAGTCGGCTATAAACTGATTGCCAGAACAAATAATTTTAAAATTTGCTTTCGAGTTTTTCAGCGCTTCTTTTAACCATTTTTTTTGTTTACTGCCTAAAATACTGGGCGTGACATTTGTACTTTTGTTACTATACGAGCGATTGTCCAATATAAAAAAATCAACATCGTGGTGGCTTATTTTAAAATATATACCACTTTCCTCTTCAGATTTTGGATTTGGCCAAAACTGATTAAATACCGCTAATGAGGCCGCTTTGTCTACGTAATCACCATCAGCATTGTTATTGCCAAAATCATGATCATCCCACATAGCAATTTGAGGTATAGCTGTTAAAAAGTCAATTAATTGATCTCGTTGTCTGTATAATATATGCCGCCTTACCTTTCGGTTTTGTGTGCCATCATTTAAATAATAAACTGTATCACCAAGCCACAGCATAAAATCTGCCTGCATTTTTTTCATCTCTTTATAAATATTAAGGCTTAAAAATGGAAACAATAATTTGCCCCAACCAATTGGTGTAAAACTGCAAGAGCCAGTTATAATTGAAAAGTCATTAGTTTTGTTATTTTCATTTTTAGTGTTAAAGTTTAATGTTTTTTTTATCAACCCAGCTTCATATAAATGAAGTGTGTAGTTGGTGTTAGCTTTCAAATTATTAAATGTAATTTTTATGGCGCAGCTTTTCTGGTAGCAAAAATCTTCATTTGTTAGTACTTCTTTTTTTTCTGTAAGATGCTCATTTTCGCTTTCTGTTAAATGCAATATTGGCTTTACTTGCTGATGCATCATTACAGAAAAACTAACACTATTGTGATTTACATAACCTTGCACAATACGTGTTTCTAAGGGTGCACTTGTTATTGAAAAATAGAGCGATAAGAAAGTAAAAGTAGTTAGCAAAAATTTAAGCATCATCAAAACTAAAAAAAGCTTTATACAAAAGTGAGCTTAATTACAATTTAGCGTATGCAAATTCAATTAAGTGCCTAACAAGTTAATTAATTCAACTAAAACTGTAATTTTGCAAGCGTATGTATTACAATAATATTTTAGAAACCATTGGAAACACTCCTTTAGTTAAAATTAATAAAATTACTAAAGACGTGCCAGGCTTATTTTTGGGTAAGTTAGATTTTTTTAACCCAGGCAATAGTATTAAAGATAGAATTGCTGTTAAGCTTGTTGAAGATGCAGAAAAAGACGGTCGCTTAAAACCTGGTGGCACTATAATTGAAGGAACAAGTGGCAATACAGGAATGGGTTTGGCATTAGTAGCTATAACAAAAGGCTATAAATGTATTTTTACTACAACAGATAAACAATCGCAAGAAAAAATAGATATTTTAAAAGCAGTTGGTGCCGAAGTTATTGTTTGCCCTACCGAAGTTGAGTCAGATGATCCTCGCTCTTATTACTCGGTTGCTAAACGGTTGGGTAAAGAAACCGAGAACTCTTTTTACGTAAATCAGTATGATAATCTTTCTAACCGTGAGGCACATTACCTTTCTACCGGGCCCGAACTTTGGGAGCAAACCGATGGTAAAATTACTCATTTAATTGTTGGTGTTGGCACAGGCGGCACTATTTCTGGTACTGGAAAGTTTTTAAAAGAAAAAAATCCAGATATTCAAATAATTGGAATTGATACTTATGGTTCTGCTATAAAAAAATATCACGAAACAGGTAAAATTGATCCAAAAGAAATATATCCTTATGTAACCGAAGGTATTGGTGAAGATATTATACCACAAAACATCGACTTTGATATTATTAATGAGTTTGTAAAAGTAACCGATGAAGATGGCGCTGTTTTTACACGTCGTTTAGCGAGAGAAGAAGGTTTTTTTATTGGTAATTCTTGCGGTTCTGCAATGGCGGGTTGTATGCAACTTAAAGATGGTTTTAAAGAAGACGATGTTGTAGTTTTAATTTTTCACGACCACGGTAGCCGCTATATTGGCAAAATGTATAATGATGAATGGATGAAAAGTAAAGGTTGGTTGTAAAAACTAAAGCTCTTAAAATAAAAAAGCCAACCTTAAAGTAAGATTGGCTTTTAAAAAATTATTTAAAAATACTAATTCCCAACTTTAACAATCGGAATACCAATACTCATTTGTAAGGTTCTGTTAAAAAATTTAAACTCGCGACCAGAAGTGTTAAATATAATTTGGGCTGGTGTTAAACCGTGCATATATCTCGCTGAAATATGCCCAACATTTGGCCATTGAAACATTACACCAATAACACCAGCAAAATCAACACCTTTGTAACCATAGCTATCTTTTATTGAATATGAATCTCTATCAGCAGGTTTAGCCAAAGCATCCATTAAAAAGCCTGCTTGTGGCCCTACTTGTAAAGTAAAAATATCTGCAATATCAATACCTACTAAAACTGGTATAGAAATGTAGTGTGTAGCTATATCTAAGTCTCTAGCAAAATTTTTGGCGCCTTTCATTGACCAAAGTACTTCTGGCATAACATTTACCGGTCCTAAATCCAAAATAGCAAATACTCCTGCGTTTAAACCAAATTTAAACTCAGTATCTGTTAAATCAGGAAAATCAAGACCTAAGCTGTCGAGGCTTGCATTGTTAATATCAAAGTCTCCACGGCTAAGGGTTGTACCATTTAAACCCAACTTTGCACCTACTTGTATTTGTGCAAATGTGCTAATAGTAAAAAAACATAACAAAAAAACAACTGAGGAGCCTGCAATAAAAATCTTGTTCATAATCAATTTAATTTTAATTATGGGTTTAGATGCTATTAATGCTTGTTAGTTACAAATTATATTATCATATATAACAATACTACAGTATTTTAATTTGCTTTTCACTAAGTAATGGTAACTGTTTAAACCGCATTAAAAGCTGCGCTACTGTTACTACATCTTTTTTACAATAGGCCGAAATTCTATCCAAATCATTTTGTTGCCAAAAAACATTGGCTACTTCACTTCCATTAATATCATTTTTAGGGCTGGGCACTTTTAATAAATGTGCCAAAAGATTTAGTGAAGTATAGTGTTTTCTATCGCCAAATTTCCATAAGTTTAAAGTATCAACGTGGTTTACTTCCCAGGGTTTTAAACCACTAATATTTAACACCTCTGGCAAAGGTAAATTGTTAATTAAAATGCGCCTGCATATAAAAGGAATATCAAACTCTTTTATATTGTGGCCACAAAAACTAAACTGGTTTACGTTGTTAAATGATTTACTAAGGAGCTTCAAAAAAGATTTAAGTAGTATCTGTTCGTCTCTATTTGCAATAGCTGTAACTCGCATTTGATAAGCCTCATTTTTACCAGTTAAATAGCCTAAACCGATACAAACTATCTTACCAAATTCTGCCAAAATACCAGCCTTTTGTATGTATAATTCTTCTACCGTTGCATTAGTTTTATAGTGTTTTGTTTTACTGGAAAATAAATGTTGCATTGGCTTTGAAAGCTGTTCAAATTGAGGTTGAATTGGTACTGTTTCAATATCAATAAATAACTGTTGCTTAAGCCGAATATGATTCATCGTGACTAACTATCTTTTTTCAAAAATAAAAAATAGTTCGGTATCTTTTCTTGAAGGAATAGAATTATAGCATTTTTCTAAAATATTTAGATTAAAATAAGGCTTAAAGAGGTTTATATAGGTTTGCTTTTCTGCTCCAAAAGGTGGACCATCTTTATGAAATACTTTGTTAAAAAAAAGGCCGGCTAAACAACCTTTTGGCTTTAACAATTGGTGCATCTTTTCAACGTATTTTAAACGTAACTCTGGCTCAAGTGCGCAAAAAAAAGTTTGTTCTAAAATAAGATCATATTGCCCTTTGTGTTTAAAAAAATCTTGACAAAACACTTGTTCGTTTGGAAAGTTAGGTGTGTTTTCTTGAAAATTTTCAATAGCGATTTCCGACCAATCTAACACAAAAACTTTATTAAAACCTTTAGTAAAGCAATAGCTTGCTTCATAGGCGTTGCCAGCTCCTGGTATTAAAATTTTTATATTTACATCATGCAATTGGTTAATATAAGTTATTAATGGAATACTTGCTGTGCCAATATTCCATCCAATTTCATTTTTTAAGTATCTTTGATTCCAATAAGCTACATTTAACATTTTAGTTAAAGCTTTTAATTTTAATAAATATATGCAAGACAACGGGTTTCTTAATAAAAATAAACGTATTTTTTGGTTTGCTATAATTGCTTTGCTTTTAGGGCTAAATGTTTTTTTATGGTTTATGATTCAACGTATGAACTCCGAACATAAAAAACTAAAAGCTGAAACTACAGCAGTAGAAAATGCTAAAAACAATCTTCAAACAGCCTACAATGATGCCTTAGGGGAGTTGCAAATATACGAAGGAGAAAATAACAGGTTAGATAGTTTATTAAACAATAGTAAAGTAGAATTAGATGCGTTGAAGGCAGAAATACAAAAAATGCTAAATAAAAATAAGCTAACTACTACCGAGTTAAGCCAAGCTAAAACAATGATTGTAAATTTAAAATTACGCAGTCAAAACCAGGTAAACACATTAGATAGTTTGTACAATATTAGCCAAAGTTTAGCACGCACCAATATTGGTTTAGAGCGCGATTTACGTACAGAAAGAGATGTAAGTGTAAAATTAGTTGCCGCAACAGATTCATTAAAAACGCAATACGATAGCCTAAATAGAACTGCAGCAGAATTAAATGAGCAAAAAAGTTTAGCTAAAAAAATAAACGAACAATTAAAACAAAAAAATGAAACGCTGTTAGAAGAAACTAGATTGCTAAATGAAACAGTTACCAAAGCCGCAATGCTTAAATTAGAAAACATTAACTTTGAAGGTATTCGATTTAAAAACAATGGCAAAGAACGCAGTACTAAAGATTACAATAAAGTTGAAAGATTTAAAATATGCTATAAAGTACAAGCAAATGAGTTTGCCCAAACTGGCATTAAAGAGTTATATTTAAAAGTTGTCAACCCAGAAGGGTTGGTTTTATATGATGAAGCAAATGATTCACCAGGTTATTTTATTGATGAAAATAACGAAGAAGTACAGTACAGCAATATTGCCGATTTGGATTATAAAAATGATGAGCTTCAAGAATTTTGTACATTTAGCGGATTTGGTAACTCACTAATACAAGGCGTTTATGAAGTACAAATATTTTATAGTGGCCAATTAGTTGGTATGGATCGATTAGAATTGAAAAATACTTTATTTTAAATTTTTTATGAAATTAGATATTTACAAAGTTGATGCTTTTGCAAAAGATGCTTTTACGGGAAACCCTGCTGCTGTAGTACCGCTTACAAGTTGGTTAAATGATGCCTTAATGCAAAAAATTGCCAATGAAAATAATCTATCAGAAACAGCATTTTTTGTTAAGGAAAATAATGTTTACAATATTAGATGGTTTACGCCAGTACACGAGGTAAATTTATGTGGCCATGCAACATTAGCATCGGCTTCTGTTTTGTTTAAATTTATTGAAACTGAAGCAGAAGAGTTAAATTTTCAATCAAAATCAGGCGCATTAAGTGTGTACAAAATTGATGAAAACAATTTCCAACTTAACTTCCCAACCGATAATTTGCAAGCTGCCAATTTAAGTAAAGAAGTATTAAAAGGATTGGGAGTAAATGCTACAAAAATATTTAAAGGAAGAGATGATTATTTAATTGAAGTAGACAATCAAAACGATGTAGAAGCAGCTAAACCAAATTTTGAATTTCTAAAAACAGTAGATACCAGAGGTTTTTTAATTACCTCAAAAGGTAATTTTACCGATGTGGTTTTTAGAGGGTTTTTTCCTAAAAGTGGGGTTAATGAAGATCCGGCAACTGGTTCGGCGGTTACTTCAATTACTCCCTATTGGGCTACAAAATTTAATAAAAATAATTTAAGTATTAATCAGTTGAGCCAGCGTGTTGGTTATTTTAATAGTACGTTAAATGGTGATAGAACTTTAATAACTGGTAAAGCTCATCTTTATTTAAAAGGCGAAATTTATATATAAATTAAATATACAAATGTAACATGTTGGTATTATAATGATTTTACAACCAACAACAGCTCAGCCATAAAAAAGACATTTTCAATGCCCATTAACATAATAATTAAATAAATAAGCTAATTTTTTTTACGATTTATTTTTATTAAAAAAACACTACTTATTCAAAATATTTGTATTTTTGAAAAGTTGATCATCTTTAATTATATTAATGGTGTATTTAGATTTATTTTTTCAGTTTTAGAATTTCCCTTCCTTTCTTTATAGAATTAGTATTTCCAAAAAGCCTTTCTTTTATAGTTACCAGATTTTCTAATTTATTTATGTATTGGCCTTAAATGGCTACTTTTAATTTTATTTTTATATGAACATTTTCGTAACAAAATTAGACTTCAATACAGACGAAGGAACGCTGCATGAAGTTTTTTCTGCCTTTGGAGAGGTAGATTCTGCTAAAGTTATTATGGACAAATTTTCTGGCCGTTCAAAAGGCTTTGGATTTGTTGAAATGCCTAATGATGAAGAGGCACAAGCCGCCATTAACGAGCTTAACGAATCGGAATTAGATGGCCGAACTATTATTGTTAAAAAAGCCGAACCACGTGAAAACAATAATCGTCGCGGTGGCGGCGGTGGTTACAATAAAGGTGGAAATAGTGGTAGTGGAAACAGAAATTACAACAGTAGATATTAATACCCAAAGTATTAATAACCCGTAATTAAAAAAGTGCAATTAACAATAAGTTAATTGCACTTTTTTTTTGATCTATTAAACCAAAAGCTAATTACACATTCATAAACAGCATAAACATTAAAACAATGAAAAATAAATTTTTAGCAACAGTTTTAATGGCTACCGTGCTTATTATTAATAACTCTAATGCCCAAAGTGGTAAATTAAAAGAGCTTAATAACATTAACTTTTTTGGCAAAAAAAGTTACAATTACAAAAACTTCGGTTTACAAAATGCTGAAGAAAATTTGAAGCGTGCAAAATCGAACTATAATTATTCGGTCAACGCTCGTAAAAAGAGAGGCTATAGAGGCGGCAAAAATGATAACCGCTTTTATGAAAACTTAAATAGGTTTTATGGTTTTTCTTATAACGATTTTGGCAGAGATGCCACTTTTGATCCTGTGTTAGATCGTGCTTCGAGAATTACTGATTTAATGGATGATCACCTGAGACTTTCTCAAAACCAAGAGTATAACATGTTTAGGTTAAATGTACTTTTTGTAAGCGATTTAATGCAACTGCAACAAGAAAATAGTTATGCTTATGGCACAAACTATGGCGGCAGAGGTAATGAGCGAGAAATTAGAGACATCATATTCGGAAATTATTTTGAAGCTTTGGAGGACATTTTCTTGACTTTGACAGTTTAGAGCATTAAAACCCTGTAAATCAAGGATTTAGTTTTTTGGTGGCGCACTACTTTTTACATAAAGTATTGATTTATAGTACTTTGAGGGTTCGCATCTTTGGGTATATGC
>Ga0209187_1001744_pt1 | contig 23600 bp, 22 predicted proteins | sample BantaG_FD_187430 | JGI IMG/M metagenome (GOLD analysis project Ga0209187, IMG submission 187430) | Marine algal microbial communities from Bantry Bay, Ireland - BantryBay_4 metaG (SPAdes) (version 2) | ecosystem: Host-associated > Algae > Red algae > Unclassified | place: Bantry Bay, Ireland...
CCCGCTACCGAGTGGTCCTGGACGATGTTGCCTTCGCAGAATGGGGAACCCCACTTTTCACCACGCCTGCTACCGCCCGGAAAATGGCGAGACAGTTTTGTCAAAGAATGCAACGTCCCGAAGAGGGAGGAATTCTGTATCTTATAGAAGATGATTTTGTAAGGATGCCTTGTGAGTAGGTTTTGGTTGTTGAGTCGCTTCGTTTGTTGGGGTGTTGAATCGCTTCGTTTCTTAAAATGTTGAATTATTATAATTATAAAAAATGCATATTAATATATATTATACTTTATTATAAAAAAAAATTTCACCATAAAGTCTGTTAACAAATCATAAATTTTACGCTTAATACGATAAAAGTGCTCAACAAGCGCAGCGCCTCAACACTTCTCCACCAAAAACTTCCAATACCGTTTCGGCACATGCTGCAAATGTAACTTCATATTTCTCCGTTCCGGAATATCTGTTTTTTTAAAATAGGTTTGCCAGAGCGCCTGATAATCCGTTTCCGAATTAGTCAATAAATCCCTGGACAAATATTCGTGTTGCTTTTCAGTGAGGGTAATAAAGCGACTTTCGTGTTGATCGTAATGCCAACCATAGTGGCGTTTAGTATCGTAAATCAGCCAGTGGAGGGCAGGGTAGCGATCCACAAAATGTTTTCCCGAAAGGGGCAGTACATTAAAGTCTGGATTGATTAGAGCGACCAGCATCCCGTCCTTGGTTTCCTGAAAACGGACAAAGGCGTGCATTCGATGAACTTCCCGACCAATCATTTTTTTGATTTGGTGTAGTTCTAAAACGGTAGTATCCCGATAGTTGTGCAAAACATTTTCGGTGGCGGCCATGGCCGTGCGAACAAAGTGGTGGATTTTTATTTCGATCCCGGATTGCTCCGAAAGAAAACATTGGTAAATCAGATCAACTCCTTTTTTACCACACTTTTTTTCGACGCCTTTTAGGACGCGTTTAGCGTGGGTTGCGTCGGTGGCTACGGTCATGGGCGCCTCGAATAATCCCGGTTGAAAGACTTCGGTGGGGACAATCTCCGTGGCGGGTGCTTGCAATCGGAAGGACTCAAAAATTACGGACAATAATCCGTTCCACGATCCATCGTAACAAAAAATCACGCGGTTTGAATTTTTGGTGAAGGCAATACAGCTGTGGCAGATGGTGTCGTAATTAGAGGAATCGGTGCTAATGGATTACCAAATAAATCCAGCTGGTTTGGATCTTTTTTTCGCTTACCAGTATATAAAACCTGTTGACGAATCACTTCCGGATTAAAGCCTAGATTGATAAAATCCCGGTCGGCAGAAATTAAAAAATATTTAGCTCGTTTCCAGATGACCCCGATTTTTTTAAGATGTTCTCTGCGTAGTTGACCAAACCGACGTGCATTGATAATTTTTTTAGCCGACTTAACACCTACCCCGGGAATCCTTAGAATCCATTCGTAATCCGCGTTGTTCACATCAATCGGAAAATGCTCCGGATGACGTAAGGCGTAGCCCATTTTTGGATCCAGTTCAGGATCAAGGTGCGGGTTTTCATCGTCCACAATTTCATTCACTTTAAATCCATAAAACCGCAATAACCAATCGGCTTGATACAACCGATTTTCGCGGCGCAACGGTGCTTCCCGTAAGGCGGGCAATCGATGATCATCACTAATCGGAATATATCCCGAGTAATAAACCCTTTTTAATTTTTGTTCCTGATACAAATCGCCGGCTAGTTCAAGAATATTTTTATCCGTTTCTGGCGTCGCACCGATGACCAGTTGCGTACTTTGACCGGCGGGTGCAAAGTTTGGGGTAGAGCGAATGGTTTTCTTCTCTTCTTTGTGTCCCGTAATGGTTTCACTCAGGTAATTCATCGGTTTGTAGGCGGAAGCGTAATCCTTTTCTGGTGCAACTTTTTTAAGACTCATCTCCGAAGGAATCTCCAGATTCACACTCAGTCGATCGGCGTATAAACCTGCTTCGTGAATCAACTCGTCACTCGCTCCCGGAATCGCTTTTAAATGAATATATCCATTAAATTTATGCTCTAGTCGTAGTTTCTTGGCAATCCTTACCAATCGTTCCATCGTATAGTCGACATCTTTAAAAATTCCCGAACTGAGAAAGAGACCCTCGATATAATTTCTTTTATAAAAATTGATCGTCAAATCGACAACTTCCTGCACCGTAAAGGCAGCCCGCTTAACGTCATTGGAGCGACGACTCACACAGTAGGCACAATCGAAAATACAGTGATTGGTGAGCAGAATTTTGAGGAGGGAGACACAGCGACCGTCCTGCGTATACGTATGGCAAATACCCATGCCCGTGGCGTTGCCCAGTCCATCTTTGGTATTCTTTCGTTTGCTGCCACTAGAGGAGCAGGACACGTCGTATTTGGCGGCGTCAGCTAAAATTTCGAGTTTTTCCTGGATGCGGTTATTCATACTACAAATATAAACAAATTTTGTTTTATTTACATAATTTTTAAACAAAAAAGTGTCATATTAGGAATAATTTTGCGTTTGTATAAAAGAGATTGATTACCTATGATCATGGTATTGATACGCCGGTCTTGCCCTTTACTACCACAGAAGGTTATTTCGTTCTTTCCCTTGAGTCTGATAAACTGGAACTGAGATCAGATGCTGGATCTGAGTTTGAGTTGACCCGTTAATGTAGGTTAGTGTTTATTAGCCGTGGTGACCATGTAAGTACCCGTACATCTGCATGATAAACAATCCAATTCCGGCTACTACCAAAAACCAGTTAACTACCTTATAAAAGGTGGGATATCCAGTTTCTTTTGTTTTCCATTTTGAGATGATAAAAACAATCGGAAGGAGTGCGAGTATTTGACCTAATTCTACGCCAATATTAAAACTGATGATCTTTAATAAAAATTGGCCGGCGCCTAAATCAAATGATTGTAATCGCGTCGATAATCCAAATCCGTGGATGAGTCCAAACAGGAAAACCATAAATAACAGATTGGGAGAATCGGTCTTGAAAAATTTCTTAAACCCACCAAGATTCTCGAATCCTTTGTAAAGTACACTCAGGGCAATGACTGCGTCAATCAAATGTTCATCCGCCCGGATACCTAGATAGGTCGCACCAATCAAGGTAATACTATGACCAATCGTAAAAACGGTGATAAATCGAACGATATCCTTAAAATTACTTAGATAAAAAATAACGCCCACCAAAAACAGGAGATGGTCATACCCCGTCAACATATGCTTGGCACCGACCCAAATATAGGAGCCTAATCCTCCGTTGGAAAGTATTGCCTGATCTGAGGGAGAGACGCCGTGGGCAAGCAGCAACGTAGGAATCAACAACAGTAGTAGAGTAGAAGCCTGGTCTAAGCCTTTAGGTCTCATAAATCAGTGAATTTAAGATGGAAATTTTAAGGATGCAAATATACTTTTTTTAACATTAAGGATTTCATCCCAGTAGAATTTTGCAATAAAAAAAACAGGTGTCAACTGAATTGTTGACACCTGTTTTTAAATAATCTTAATAATTGATTTTTTTACAAATCCGGTTGTGGTGTCGTACGTAAATAAGGTTTGATCACTTTATGTCCTTTCGGAAAACGAGCCGGAATATCTGCCGTTGCAATGGCCGGAGAGACGATACAGTCCTGTCCTTTTTCCCAGTTGGCGGGCGTAGCGACGCTGTAGTTGGCCGTCAATTGTAAAGAATCAATCACCCGTAAAATTTCGTGAAAATTTCTACCTGTAGAAGCTGGATAAGTGAGGGTCAGCTTGACTTTTTTATTCGGGTCGATAATAAAGACCGAGCGTACCGTTAGTTTGCTGTTTGCGTTGGGATGAATCATGTCGTAAAGTTGGGCTACTTTGCTTTCGTCATCGGCTATAATTGGAAATTGCACATCGGTATTTTGTGTTTCGTTGATGTCGTTGATCCAGCCTTTGTGCGAGTCGATTCCGTCGACACTGATCGCAATGGCCTTTACGCTGCGTGCTGCAAATTCATCCTTGAGTTTTGCGGTCATCCCGAGTTCGGTCGTACAAACCGGTGTATAATCTGCGGGGTGAGAAAATAATAGTCCCCAGGAATCGCCGAGCCATTCGTGGAAGTCGATTTCACCCTGTGTGGTGTGAGCGGTAAAATTGGGGGCGGTATCGCCTAGTCTGATTGCCATGTTTTAAAATTTATTAGTGTGTTAGTTAATTATTATTACTCACCAGAACTTCGTAGTTGGCTAGCGAGATTGACTTACGGAATGTTTCTAACAAGTCTGATGGTCTGGTAGAGCAATTGGTTAGTTCTAGATGTAACAGTACAGGATTGAGATTTGTTTATCAGGGTTCAGGAAAACTATTTATTAAAATGAATTTGTCTACAATTTTATCTTTACAAGCGTAGATTTCTGGCCGTCCATTCCTTCTACCAATATCAGACATCCAGGTAGTTTGTCCAGTTAGAACGCAGGAAAAACAAGCAACAAAGATTAATAAAAACGTATTTTTTAATAGAGGCATATTTAAAAGGTTTTAGTGATATTTAGACCGTAAAATTTTCCATTTCCTGTTTAACTTTTAACGGTATTCAGGTTGAGATGTTTAATGAAAATCCGGTAAAGCCACAATTACTATAATTTCGTTAACCCACTATTAAACACTAAATAAGTAAACTAACGCATTCGCGTCATAAGTGTTTTCGACGAAAGTCATAAAAAAAGCCATCCTCCCGGACAGCTCCTTTTATATTATATTTCTAAATAGGATTGTTATTCTAATTCTAATTCCAATATTATTTCAGCTCCACAACAAAGCCGTCCATCTTCTTACGTTTTTTCATACTGCGCTTATAATTCTCCGCTTTGTCTCGGTCTTCGAAGGACCCTAAAACCAGTTTGTAAATAGGTTTGCCATCGGCGGCTGTTTCTACGTTGACGTAAACATCATCAAACCATTTGCCTTGATAAGTAGTCACCAGGGCCAACATCCCGTCGATGTCTTTGACCGCGGCTACTTGTACGCCATATCGAACCGTCTTATTGGTATTTTCGAGAACTTCAATTTTGTAGGATTTACCAACAGAAAATTTACTAGCTGGTTCCAAATCTACTACTTCGGATTTTTGTGGAGCACCAGCCTTTTTGGTAGTCTTTCTCTCGCGCGCCACTGGCGTTTCAATCTTCACCGGCTTATTGTAAGTCCTTGGCTTTTCTGGTCCTTTTTCTACCAGTTTATTATCCGTAATCAAGGGCTTGGTGGGTGGAACATTTTCCTTAGGTACCGCTTTGGCAGTAGTGGTCGCAGGAACCTTGAGCGTTGGTGTAGGAGGTAACCCAGACGAAGCGGCACCGGGGCGACTGTCCGCCAGAGTAGGCGTCTGTTCGCTTCTACCGAGTACCTCTACGGTTACTTCTGCCAGACCATCCTCGTAAAGACCGAGCGCCTCGCCGGCCTTACCGGACAATTCGACAATCCGGCCACTGATATAGGGACCCAGGTCATTGATTCTAATTTTTACGGAGCGACCATTATCCACCCGAGTCACCTTTACGATGGTTCCAAATGGAAGCGTTTTGTGAGCTCCGGTCATTTTGCCTTTATCATATTTCTCGCCACTTGCAGTTTTACGCCCCTGAAAAGAGTCTGAGTAATAGGATGCGATTCCACGTTCCTGAGCGGAAAGCGTGGGGGCTAAAAATAGCAATAGCAGGACGAGTAAATTGTAGTTTCTCATTTTTGTAAGTTTTTAAATTGAAAGTCCTAATCATTGATCACGGGTGCTACTCAATAGAGAAAGAATTTCTGCGTTTCACAGTAATATTATGACGTAAATCAAACTTAAAGTTACCGTTTTATGAAGTAATAGGCAAAAAAAGGGACTACTTCTAACATTTTCTACCACATATTACCCGTTCTTCTCCTAATCAATCCGTGTCGGTCCTCTTCATTTTTAGTAAATTTGTGAAAAAATCCGGAACCATCACCGGAATGGTACTGTTGGGAAGAAGATAGCATCGTGAATCAGATATGTTTTCCTCATCCCTAAGTAGTCCTTCCAGTTAATAGCGTCTGGTAGAATTTGGATGAATTTTGGGACTGAACGAGGCAAAAAACGCAGACATAGCCTAGCTATGGCGAGTATTTTTAACGAAGTGCAGTCTCAAAATTCGCCAAATTAACCGACAGTATTAACTGGAAAGACTACTAAGTAAGGTTAACTGGTTTTAAACAATTTTAATTATAAATACAGGACAAAAGGCTTATTGAAGAAAGATTACAGCCATCAAGAAATTGCGTTTTTTTCTTTGGAAAAATCCCTTGTGGCTTCGTGGCAATTTATCTTTTTGTCTTATAAAGAGTATCATCAATCAAAAAAATAGATAATAATGAGTAAGCACGGAAGGGTTTTAGTGGCCATGAGCGGTGGAATTGATAGCACCGTGACCGCTATGATGCTCCACGAGCAGGGATATGAAGTTGTCGGAATCACCATGAAAACCTGGGATTACGCAAATTCTGGTTCTTCCAAAAAAGAAACGGGCTGTTGCAGTCTGGATTCCATCAACGATGCTCGTCAAGCGGCCGTAGATATGAATTTTCACCATTTTATCGTGGATATTCGCGAGGAGTTTGGTGATTATGTGATCGATAATTTCGTAGACGAATACATTGCGGGTCGTACACCTAATCCGTGTGTGTTGTGTAATACTCATATTAAGTGGAGTGCCCTTTTAAAGCGAGCAGATTCGCTGGATTGTGAATTCATCGCTACGGGACACTACGCAAAAATCAAGGAGGCAAACGGTCGAAAGTTTATTAGCAAAGGAAAAGATGAGCGTAAGGATCAGTCTTATGTGCTTTGGGGATTGAGTCAGGCTTGCCTGGACCGTAGCCGTTTTCCACTGGGGCCATATTCCAAGCCGGAGGTGCGACAGATGGCCAGGGACTTTGGGTACGAGGAGTTATCCAAGAAAGGAGAGAGCTACGAAATCTGTTTTGTTCCGGATAATAATTACCGTAATTTTTTAAAGCATCGGGTAGAAGGACTGGAAGAGCGGGTTGCGGGTGGTAATTTTGTGGGCGTAAATGGGAAAGTACTGGGTACCCACGAGGGTTATCCTTTTTACACCATTGGACAGCGAAAAGGACTCGGCGTGGCTTTTGGAGAACCAATGTACGTAACTGAAATACAGCCAGATTCTAATACCGTGGTTTTAGGACAAGTAAAAGATTTGTTAAGAAATGGCATGCAGGTCGGTAAGACTAATTTTATGAAGTATGACCGGATTCCGGATGGCATGGAAGCGGTAACACAAATTCGTTATAATTCACCCGGTACTTTAAGCCATGTTTTTCAAAATGATAATGGAAATGTCAACGTAGAATTTTTGGCCAATGTTAAGGGCGTGGCTCCGGGACAGTCTGCCGTATTTTATGAGGGCGATGATGTGCTGGGAGGCGGTATCATTTTTGGAAGTAGCTTGAAATAGTTAATTGGTTAATCGGTTGTATCAGTTGATTAGTTAATCGGTTGTAGTTAGATAGTTTAGATTCACCAATCCACTGATCCACTAATTAACTGATCCACCACCAGACCAAAAAGTCCACAAAAACACAATCAAATAATGAATAAAACAATTCTTTTCACTCTATCCTTAGGACTCTCGCTTTTACTGGGAAGTGCCTGTAAAGACAGTCAGACGCAACTAGAGATTGAACCCGATATCAGTCAGTCCTATTATCCTTTGGAGATAGGAAAGTATCTAATGTATACAGTTGATTCTGTTTTTTATAAAGAAGATGTCTTGCCGGATACGGTGCGCATAATGGCCAGAGAGGAGATTACGGATACGTTGCGGGACAATGAAGGAGAACTGATCTATCGGGTAGAGCGTTTTGAGCGGGCCAATAATAACCAACCCTGGGAAATACGTCAGGTACTGGCGATTAAGCAAACCGATACCCAGGCGGAGCGCATTGAAAACAACCAACGATTTATTAGTTTGACTTTTCCTTTTCGTCGCAATGTAACCTGGGATGGAATAGGTTTTAATTCTGATTCCTTACAAATAACGGTACGCGGAGAAGTTATTGAAGTTTATAAAGATTGGGAAAGTCAGTATGATGAAATTTTTGTGCCTCAGGCGGTGAATACTTTTCTTTTTGATTCGACGGTGAGCGTTTTTCACGCTAATAGCAGTAATTTTATCGAGCAACGATTAAACCGGGAAGTATATGCCAAAGGAATTGGATTGGTAGTCAAGGAAATGTCTATTCTCGACTCGCAGTTAAGTGACGGAGAGCGGGTGTGGCCCGACGATGCCGAAAAAGGATTTACCTTGCTGCAAACCCTTATCGAACACAACTAATAACTGACCTTGAAAGAAAATATACTTGTCGGTTACACGCGCAAGCCCTTTGGTGTGAATGGGCAGCTAAAATTGAAGATTGAACCTAACTTTCTGGAAGATGTCTTAAAAACAGAAGTCTTGTTTATTGAGATCGGAGGTCAACAGGTACCCCACTTTGTAGAGCATTTTCAGGATACGGGTGAACTGGTTGTACACTTTGAAGATATTGACAGCCGGGAGAAGGCGGCAAAGCTTGTTTCGCGTCCGGTGTATTTGCGGGCTGCTGACATTATTCCTCCAGAAAAAAAAGAAATTTCACTAGAAAGTATTGAGCCACATCTTAAGTATCTAAATTATTTTATAGAAGAAGTTGAACTCGGAAAGATTGGACAAATCGTCCGGATTGAGGTATTTCCTCAACAGGAAATGGCCTTTGTGGACTACGATGGACGGGAGGTGATGATTCCTTTGCATCCGTCGTTTGTGGTGCGGGAGGATGTTGCTAAAAAACTGCTAGTGCTGGAATTGCCGGAGGGGATGTTGGAGATTTGAGCGGGGAGAATAACATTTTAATCAGTTTGGAATGGATTGATTTTGAAATTTTTAAACTTAATATAAGCATTGAATAACAAAAAATATATCTACTATATAATTCCATTCTTGGTATTGGTTATATTATTTGGAATCTTAGATGATTTTGCCATTTACAAAGAGATTCCTCTTATGTTCAAACTAAATAGAGGTCCAAGTGCCATTGCCTATCTCTCAGTTTTTGGTTTATCGATTCTTTCCTTACTTATTCTATTTTTTTTCAGAAATAACTTTATCAAAATAACAAGCCTTCTTGTCTTTTTTGTCTCTGTATCATTAGAGTTAGGATATAGCGCTTTGAATGGTACGGGATTAGGCTATGAAGATATATTGCTACTTTATCAAAATGTAGGCTTTAGTCTCGGAGGTGAAACCTTTCAAACTTATTTCCAAGAAATTTTAAAGGCAGCCTCTATTTCTTTTGTCTTAACCTCAAGCCTAAGTATTGGAATATATAAATATAAAAAAATTTCTTTTTCGAAAAAACGATATCTCTTATTACCTCTGATTTGCGCTTTTGCAGTTCTTTTCATTTTTGATTATTCTATTCTCAATCGAACTTCTTTTCCTGCCCCAATAAAAATTCCTTCTCTTTTTTATTACGCAAGTAAAAACAATTTATATAGTGGAGCGCGGGACCAACCTTACATTCAACCAATAACAAATCCTCTTGCAAAACATATTGTCTGGATTATCGATGAAAGTATTCGTGGGGATCTTTTACAAATAAATGGTTTAGCAAAGGAGACGACTCCGTTTTTAAAATCGATAGAAAGTGATATTTTAAATCTTGGAACTGCTACTTCTGGAGCAGTTTGCAGTGATTACTCCCACATCATGTTAATGAGTGGTATCAGACCAAATCAACTTCCTGACAAGAATGGTTTAAGCAGAAAAATGCCAACCATTTTTCAATATGCTCAAAAAAGTGGAATGACTAGTAATTTGATTTATTGTCCTGGATTTAAAGACCACCCAAGTGGATATTTGACTAAAAATGATTTTGAGATCATCGAAAATCTAAAATTCACCCGAAAAGAGTATCCAGATATCAAACCTCATGAAATCGACTTATACTCCATAAATTTTTTAGAAAATGTTATAAAAACCCAAGGCAGTTCTTTTACCTATTTTTTAAAGTATGGTGCACATGTTCATTATGAAAGCACCTACCCTCCTGACAAGAAATTTTTCACTCCAACGCAAGATCCTAAAGATCTATTTGAAGGATCAAGGGAAGAAATGCTCAATAGTTATTATAATGCTCTTCGTTGGGAAGTTGATGCTTTTTATCAAGAAATTGTATCTCGGTTTAAAGGTCAGGATGTATTAATTATTTATACTTCTGATCATGGCCAAAATCTTTTGGATCACGAAACGGTAAAGATAAGCCATTGTGCAACTTATAATGCTATACCTCAAATGGCTGAGGTACCAATATTTATTTTACCATTACAGGATTCTTTAAAAGATACATTATCAAACATGATGAAGTATGATAACAAAAACAGAATCAGTCATTTTAATATATTTCCGTCTACTTTGATAATGATGGGCTATAATAAGGATCAAGTAAAAAATTATTACGAAGAAACTATTTTTGATAATCTATCAAAAAAGAAAAGATTTTATACAAGTGGAGATATTTTTGGCAGAGGCCCCTTTTTTATTAATGATTATAATCCGAGATAACACAGCTCATCATGAATCATTTAATCTTCCTTTCCTTTATTCCCGCATCTCCCGCGCCCGCATGGGCATTGAATCAATGATCCCGAATAATTCTTCCGTCGTCAAAACCTCCGACTGCTGCAACTTAACGCCGCCATCTAATCCCATCAAGGTCACCGAAAAATCACGATTACTATTCATTTTCAATCTTTTCAAAACGGCCGTATCCGCTTTTTTCCATTCGCCTTTTTCGTACAGCCCCATTCGAAATTGTTCGTCGCAAAATTGATAGACGACCAGCTTTCGTTCGGTTGGACCTGCCTGATGGGCCTGTAAATCACGGAGTTGTTGGGTATAGTTTTTCTGATTGGCTTCGTCATATTGGAGGACCAGAATTCGGTGCAGCCATTGATGTTTTGAAAAATGCTGAGCAGTCATAATAGTCAGTGAAAGGATTAATAAGAGAATAGTTAAAAGCGTATTTTTCAAGGAGTTTAGAATTTTGTTAAGGAAAGTTTTTCATTCGAATCAATTAATTGATTTTCCAGTAGATTATTTTCTCGTTCTCGTTCTCGTTGATAAACGATTAAACGATTAAACAAATAAACAACTCAACAACTCATATCCAGCTTCTCCAGTTCTCCAAACCGAGCATACTCAGGAAAAGCAACCTTCCCTGAGTTCAACGCTTTGTAAAACAAAATATCCTCCTTTAATTGATAATGACACAAAGCTTGATTATAAAAAGTATCCGCCTTGGTACCAAAGCTGTCTACAGAATGCTGAAAATGGGTCAAAGCCTCCGAATAAAAACCAAGATCATAAAACAAGCCGCCCAATTCGTAGGCCAAATCAAGGGGTTCGTTGATGTTGAAGTAAAATTCCCAGACGCGGTGCAGGGTCTGTGCGATTCTCTTTCGTTCGTTAAAGGAAATGGTTTTCGCAAGATGTTTAAGGCGGGGGAGTAGTTTGATGAAAAAGGTCGCATCGTACGCACTTAGTCGATAAAGGGCGATCAATTCGGTGAGCTTAAGGCGACCGATGTTAAAATAGGCCATCCGTTTAATACTATTAAAATCGTCGGGACCGAAGTTGTTGACAAATTGCTCGTAGGCGGCGCTTGTTTCGGTATAGGTATCACTTTTTGGCAGAAATATAAGACAACCAATGTCTAAATTAAAATTAGAAAAACTAGGGAAAAGCGCTTTACCTCCCTGATTTTCACAATACAAATTAAAGGCATGGTAGTTTACCCAAAGAGAAAAGCTGCCGTGGGTGACAATGTCTGGTTCTGGCTTGTTCATGATATCCCGAGCTTCGTGATACCCTTTATCCATTGTTAAGAGAATTAATCCTTGTTGTGAAAAATTCCTTAGCTGCTGGATACACTTAATGGCTTTTTCAGGAAAAAAAAGATATGATTTTTTTAGGATGTTTCGGTAATCCTCCAGTAGTTCATTTAGAACCTGGTCATCATAAAATGGCGTAGACTGTTCCTTTTTTTGGTAAGAAATTTCCATACTTTTTATCCGCTCCTCTGCCGTTGCTTCTTTGGGATCTTCTTTGGATTGAATAGATACCGAGCAGGCAGAAATTATTCTATTTTCGATGTAAAACAGGTCATTGGCAATAGAATCAAAAAAGTAATTGGCAATCGCTAGAATCGGTTGCTTTAAAGCACCTGGGTTAATGGTCATTTGTGATTTTCGCAGGACGATTTCCTGACTTTCAGAGGCATTAAAATAAGCGGTATCTAACACCCCTCTACGAAAATAATCTTGTAACTGAGCATGATCATCAAAAAACGTTAAATTATCTTCCACGATATCACTCAGTACATAACAATATTTTGCAGTTTTTAATTTTGTATTGTTCAGTAGCTTTTCCAAATGGCTTAAAATATGAAAGGCGAGTCGACCGTGACCCGCGCCCATTTCGAGCATGTAGACTATTTCGTCGCTCTTCTTTTTCGTTGCTACATCTTTTAGAAAACCAAAGATAAGTTCCGCATAGGTTTTTCCTACCTTGGAATTACTGGTCATGTGGTGCGGAACGATATCATTACTCCACGCCAAAATACCACTTTCGTGATAAAAATCCCGATTCAATTGCCAGATCAGACTTTTTGAAAATGGCTGGTTGGACTCGAGGGTAAAATAATCGGTAGGCATAGCGTAAGTTTTAGAGTGAATAAATCATCATCTTCAAACTTGTAAGCTCCTACTGGGGTCGTGAGTAGAATAGTCTACTCGGTAAAAACTAGCGAATTTAAATTTTAACAGAGGGCCAAGATACGCTAATTTGCTGACTATCATTGGGAATAGGAATAGGAATAGGAATAGGAATAGGAATAGGAATAGGAATAGGAATAGGAATAGGAATAGGAATAGGAATTAGAATGATCAAACTAGACATCTGAAATATTGCTAAACATAAATAGGAATCTTATCCGATAAGACAACAAATTCCCATTCTAATTAATAATTCCCCTGATTATCCGACATCCACTTTTTATAAGCTTTTTCCAAAGCCTCTACTTGCTCCGGATTTTTGGCAGCCAGATCGATCCGTTCTCCGGGATCGGTAGCCACATTAAATAGCTTTAACTCGTTGTTGTCCACAATGGGTTTTAGGTACTGCAAGGAGGGATCACTTTTCCAGTGATTCTCCTTGGCATTGGTCAGTTTCCAGTCTCCACGTCGTACTGCCCAGTTCTTTTGCCACTGCCAGATTAGTAAACGATTGGGATCAGTTTGCAGTAAAGATTGTCCATCAAGGGTCGTATCAGATAATTTTATTCCGGCAACATCTGCGATGGTTGGTAGAATATCAAGTGCGGATACATACTGTTTTTCTACCGTTCCTGGCTGAATTTTTCCGGGCCAAACCACTGCCAATGGAACCCGTATCCCGCCTTCGAATAACGAATATTTTCCTCCGGTAAGCGGTCGATTGTTGGCGCCCGTCAGCGGCGAACCACCATTGTCAGAGATATAAAAGATGACGGTATTATCAGCTATTTCTTCAGATTCCAGCGCGTCCAGTACTCGACCGACCTGATCATCTAGATAGTTCAGGTTTGCGCGATGATACTTTCGTATATCTTCCTGATTGATGTCTCCCAAACGAGAATATTTATCGTAATAGGCGGAGTAACTGCCAGCGGGATGTTTGCCGTAAGCCAGCATACTATCCGGATGATAATTGGCAATGGGCGCTACGTCATATTTTTCCAGATAATCTTCTGGTACCTGATGAATAAGATGGTGTACGGCATTATAGGACAAGGTTAAAAAGAAAGGTTTCTTTTTTGGTTTTTTAATAAAATTTATCGACTCGTCGGTTAAAATCTCCGTTAGATAACCCGAGTCATAACTCTTCTCTCCCATATTATGCATTAAAGGTCCCAGTAGTGCGCTGGTACCAAAAGGATCGGGAGTAATCTTTTTTATCGCATCCGAACTCAGCCAATAATCGTGGGCATGCGCACTGAATCCAAGGAATTCATCGTAGCCATGGTGCAATGGATATTCGCGAACATCGTTTCTATGAAATTTCTGGCCCAGATCATTTTTACCAATTCGTGCGGTCTGGTAGCCCGCAACGTGCAAGTACTCGGCCACCGTTTTGACACTGTCCGGTAAACCTGGTCCCCAGCTAGCTGTTTTATCCCAACGAAATTGATTTTTACCCGTAATCAATCCCGCGCGGGATGGACTACAAACCGGGGCAGTTACGTAAGCTTGTGGATAAATTCTGCCAGCCTTTGCCAGCCGTGCCATATTGGGTGTCTTAATCGCAGGATCGTGGTGCGAAAATGGATCGAAATCGGCGTATCCCTGATCGTCCACTACGATAAGTAATATATTGGGGGAGGTGGTTTTAGCTGCCGTATCGGTTTTTTTTGAGTTTGAAGAGCACGAAACAAGAAGTAAACTACAAACAAGGAAAAAATAGAATTTAGCCATATTTCAGAGGAGTCTTATTATTTAATAAAATTTAAATTCTCCTGATCGGATAAATTTTCATCGCAAACATATCCATTCACTTCTAATCCGTAAAGTCCATCAACCGATTTAATCTTGTTTTTTACAATCAAATTCGCCATCCCGCCACGGGCTTTTTTGGCATTAAAGGCAATTACTTTCAATTTACCATCTCGATTTTCTTTAAAATGGATATTAACCAACCGACCTTCCAGACGGTCTTTCTGGACCGATTTCATATATTCCTGGGAAGCAAGATTTAGAAAAACAGTAGATTTGGATTTTTTAAAATCTTCGTTTAATAGATCTGTAATTCGATTGTCCCAAAATTCATAAAGATTTTTTAGTTTACCCGTCTTCAACTTCGTACCCATTTCAAGGCGGTACGGTTGCATCAGGTCGAGTGGTTTTAATAGACCGTATAGACCGGATAAAATTCGGATATATTTTTGGGAAAAATTTAGTTCGGTTTTAGAAAAATTATCCGCTTCCAAACCGGTGTACACATCTCCTTTAAAAGCAAGGATAGCCGGCTTCGCATTCTTGTCTGTAAACGGGGTAGTAAAGGATTGAAACCGTTCCACATTTAGAGTGGCAATATTATCACTGACTTTCATCAGCTTTTTTAGATCACCAACCTTTTTTTTCTTAAGGGTCTCCACAAGTTTTTCGCTTTGATCTAACAACCGGGGTTGCGTAGCGGCAGGATGCTTTACGGGAGTAAAGTCTAGCGTTTTTGCGGGAGATAACAGAATAATCATAAATAGGGGATTATGGAAATTATAGGGGTTGAAAAATCGTGCAAAACTTGGCTACAAATTTAACAAAAAAGAACAGGAAAAGATCAAAATGACAGGTTGAATTGTTTTATCAGTTATTTATTCTCGCATCCATCAATCCGCACACCTACTTGTCAAATTCCTTAAAATCCATAGACGGGTCATAATCCTGATCAGTTTTTAGGGAATGAAGCTCGCTACGTGGATCTTTGGAGCGAATAAAAGGGAAGAGCAACTGCACTACCAGGGCTCTTTGAGTCGATTCCAGGCACCGAAGCTAGTAAGATGTTGAGTTGCTTCGTTTGTTGAGGTGTTGAGTCGCTGCGCTTGTTGAGCACTTTTATCGTAGAAGCTGTATGATTCTTGAGGTGCAGTTCCTACTATTCAACGAGCACAGCGATTCAACGAGCGCAGCGCCTCAAAATCCGTGCAAATCCAACACCTCACTATCAATCAATTCCATCCACAGCTTATTTTTTTTCAAAATCATTTTAAAATGGGTGAGTTCTTCTGGACTGACAAAAGAGATGGCGACCCCGGCATTTTCTGCTCTACCAGTACGACCGATGCGGTGGACATAATCCTTGGGAGAGCGTGGCAATTCGTAATTGATCACACAGGGTAACGCAGCAATATCAATTCCGCGAGATAGCAGATCTGTGGCGACCAAAACTGGAAGCGTTCCATCCTTAAATTCTTGTAAAGCTTTTTTTCTGGCAGACTGACTTTTTTTACCGTGAATGGCAGCTGCACGAACCCCGTTTTTACGTAGTTTGTCCGCTACATTATCCGCTTTATATCCCGAAGAGGCAAACACCAGTATTTGTGGATAGGCGTTGCTTTTTACAAGGTAACGAAGTAAAGGACCTTTCCTTTCGTTGGGAACCAGATAGCTGGATTGTTGAATTAGCTGGATGTCTATTTTCTCTTCTACGGATAAGTTGATGGTTACTGGATTCGTCATCATTACTAATCGTAACCCATCCAGGTCTGGGCTAAGCGTAGCGGAAAATAAAAGGTTTTGTCGTTGGTCTGGAAGCATAGAAAAGATCCGATTCATCTCTTCCTGAAAGCCCAGATTGAGCATTTTATCCGCCTCGTCCAGGACCAGTGTTTTGACGGCCGATAGTTGGAGTGCCTTCGAATCTATCAAGTCGAGCAATCGTCCGGGAGTGGCCACCAGGATCTGTACGCCATTCATGCCCATCATCTGCGGATTGATTGAAACGCCTCCATAGACCGTCACCACTTTAATCGGGTTGGATTGTGCTTTACTAAACAACTGAAACACCTCTCCGACCTGGATGGCCAGTTCTCGGGTTGGGACGACCACCAGGACTTGTGGTTGTCGATTTTTAGGTGCCGGGAGTTGTTGTAAATTTACCAGAATTGGCAACACGAAACTGGCAGTCTTTCCCGATCCAGTTTTGGCAATACCTAAAATATCTTTCTTTTTAAGAATGGCCGGAATGGCTTCTTGCTGAATCGGATAGGGCTGTTGGTAACCGTGGTCGGTCAAAGCAGTAACAAGGGCGGGAGGTAATCCTAATTTGGTAAAGGTCATAGTGCGGATATTCTTAAAGTGCAAAGGTAAGGGAAATTGGTGGGATCGTATTAGTAGCGCTGGAATTATCTCGACTTTAGCTATTGGCTCCCCTAAAGTGTGAAGAGATTAGTTGCTTTTATCACAGTTGCTGAATCAACTCAACTGTTAATAAGGTTATTCTTTCATTGATCCTTACCTTTATTAATAAAAAAAGATGAAATTTACAATTCTTAAAGATTACCTGTTAAAATTGGTTTGATCCAGGTTTAGATTACTTAGATTGGTATCCGTAAATTCACAATCTACAAGCCTAAAACCAGATAGGTTAGTATTTGAGAAATCACAATTAGGAAACTGGCAATATTCGTACACGCCTGCTTCCGGAGCTACTTTTTCACTAAGGAATCTTCTTAAAAATTTTCTCAAAAAATTCCATAGTTACAAAAGTACAAAATTCCTTATCTTCGCTGCTCTTAAAAAAAAATGACGATTATGAATACCCGTAACTGGATTGCTTTTGCACTTATTTTGGTTTCACTTGCCTGTCTGTATCCCGGTTTATTTCAGCCCATCATGAGCATTTCCATCATCCCTCGTCTACCGCTGGTGGGAGAAGTAACGCTCTACGAAAGTACCCAAAGTATTCTCAAAACGATTGAAACGCTATACACTAATAATAATCAACTGGTAGCAATCCTGATCCTGCTTTTTAGTGTAATTGTCCCGATCCTAAAAGCGATTATTTTACTGGTAGTGCTCTTTTTAAAAAATCTGAGTAGTCGAAAAAAGCTCTTTGACTTTGTTCGGGTCATTGGAAAATGGTCTATGGCCGATGTTTTTGTAGTTGGAATTTTTCTCGCCTTTTTGGCAACACAATCCAATGATGGTTTTCACGCGGAAATACATGCTGGATTCTACTACTTTTTGGCGTATTGTCTAATTTCGTTGGTGGCAATTCAGGTAATGAAAATAGAGGAACGGTAGCTTTTGAAAATGTCGAGCTGGAGATGACCTTTAATTCTTTGTTGAAAACAGAACGACAATTGTAGTAACTCTAATACTTACAGAAAAACTCAATTCCATGAAATTGGCTATTCACAAAACGATCCTGCTCCTCCTGGTAATCTTCCTCTGGAATACTTCCTTTCTTTTTTGCCAAAATATTTATGATACGCTGCGAACTGTAAAAATGACCGCAATAGCCGATCCGATCACTGAAAATTTAACCATCCTCTGGACGGATGATGTGGGCGATAATTCTTATCAGCTTTTCAAAAAATTACCTGGCCAAGATAACTGGGGTGATGTGCTCATGAGCAGCAATAATCAGGATACCTTTTATGTAGATAAGGACGTTGAAAAAGGCGAATTGTACGAATATCGAATCTTAAAAGAAACTGGAGATAGCCTCGGTTACGGATATCTTTTTAGCGGTGTAGACTACGAGCCGGTGCAAGAACGAGGAGATGTATTGATTTTATTGGAGGCCGCTGCTCAATCGGTCGTTCAAACAAACCTTAACATTTACATAGGTCTTTTAAAATCAGAAGGTTGGAATCCAAAACTTGAATTGGTGCCATTCGATGCTACCGTCCCTGAGGTCAAAGCTATCATTCTGGAATCATACGAAAATATAAGTAATCTAAATACAGTTGTATTGATGGGAAATATCCCCGTACCTCATTCTGGTAATATCAATCCCGATGGGCACAACGATCACCGGGGCGCCTGGCCAGCCGATGTTTACTATGGAGAGATAGATGGTAGTTGGACCGACGAAAGGGTGACGAACACCACTAGTGCTTATCCACGGTTGCACAATGTTCCGGGCGACGGTAATTTTGATCAGGATTATATTCCGGGTAAAATGGAATTGGCCGTGGGACGACTGGACTTTTCGGAGTTACCCGTCTTTAGTTCGAACGACTTATCCTTTCTCAATCTGAACGAATACGAATTATTAGACCGATATCTAGAGAAAAACATTGCCTTTCGGAATGGACAATATCCAGTTCGTCGCAGGGCTGTCTTTAAAAACCGAAACCCTTGGCGGGAAGGATTGGGGCAAAATGCGATCCGTAACTTTGTACCGCTGGTTTCCAACGATAGCATCGTCTACGAAGACTTTCTCGGTGTTTTTGGCGAATCATTTTTATGGTCTTACGGTGGTTCGAGTGGAAGCATGATCAGCTCCAATTCTTTGGGCGATATCAATACTTACGCAAATAGCAATAAATTTAACGCCATTTTTACGGCCAACTTCGGTTCCTACTTTGGAGATTATGATTTTGAGAACAATTATCTACGGGTTATTTTGGGGTCTGGTAAAGTACTCAGTACTGCCTGGGTGGGGGCGCCCAATTGGTATTTTCACCCAATGGGAATGGGGTTTGATTTGGGATTTTGTACGCGCTTGACACAAAATAATGAGGGACTTTATTACGCCGGATATTTTCCACAATCTGTAACCGTCAACCTATTAGGTGATCCAACATTAACGGCATTTATCGTAAAAGCTCCGGAAGAATTGACGGCCACTCAGCAAGGTGGGAATATACAATTGTCCTGGTCTCCCGCAGCGGATGAACTATTAGGTTATCAGGTCTACCGTAAAACATCGGAGATGGGGCATTTTATGCTGTTGAATGAGGTGCCTACCCAGGAAACTTTTCTGATGGATTCCTGTGTGGTGGGAAACACCCAATTTGAGTATTTGGTACGTGCCGTCAAAAGAGAAGTGACCCCCAGTGGATCCTATATCAATCGCAGTAGCGGTCCAATTATTTCGGTATTGAGTGCCTCTGATATTTTACCCGTGGCCGATTTTGAATTAACCTGGGCAAATGGTATCTTGAGTGGCTTCAATCTATCCGTGGATGCGATGGACTTTCAGTGGCTGCTACCGGATGGAACCACCGTCAATTCGGAGGATTTCTCCCTAACATATAGCACCAGTGGAACTACGATAGTTCGATTAGTTGCGGCCAATTCCTGTTTTTCAGATACGCTGGAACAAAGCCTGGTGGTTACCGACCTTCAGGATGTTTCTTCAATGGATCGCTTTAAATTATTTCCTAATCCCGCTAAAGATTTTTTGATCCTGGAGACTCAAAAAGAAACTGATGAGATTGTTTTGTTAAGTGTGTTGGGCGAAAATCTAAAAGTTTATCCAGCCTTTCCTGTTGGTCGCTACCGACTGGAAATGAACGGAATACCCAATGGTATTTATTTACTAAAAATAAAATATTCGGATCAGCATTATACCAGAAAGATTTTGGTTCAGGACTAAACAATTCTTAAAGAATGTATAAACCTATAATAATTCTTTTACATTTTATACTACTTCTTTCAGGAATCTCCATTCGTGCCCAAGAGGTGGCGATCTTGGAGCACCACGTAAATGTCGATGTTGCCAAACAGCTGATTTTAATTAATAAAGACCTGGAGGTACTAAATAATAATTATCCTGGTTCCAAAACGGCAATCCTGGTATCGGACCATCTTTACACTTTTGGAACGCCCGTATTGAATTTTGAAAAAGGAATTTCCTATCCAGTACTAGATCCCGAAAACAACGCTTACCTTCTCTATCAACGGATCCTACCGGGGTGTTTATGTATTTGGAGAAAGAGTAGATCGCAAACAGCTCAAACTGCAGAAACAGGCGGGAAGTGAAATTCGGGGCGAACTATATAAAGGGGTTGCCTGGGGTGCATCTACCTTTACCAGATTAACTAATTATTCAAATAGCAACCCCTGGTGGGGTGGATTTGAATACGAATATCCATCCGATACCATTGATTGGTCCTTTCTACATAATTTTGTTGATTACGTTATAAATAGCGACAGTGTTGATTTTTATCCCCAGTTTTCAACGAAATTTCTGCTAGATAATTCCGTTAATTATTTTATTTTTTTAAATCTAATGAGAGCATTAGATAACACCGGAAAAAATATTTTTATCGGAAAATATAATCGGAATGAACCTTATTTTTATATCCCATGGGATTTAAATGGAAGCTTTGGGATGACCTGGAATGGTTTGGTAGATCCCGATTATAGAGACATTCTTAGTAATGGATTATATGATCGATTAATTTATGATCAGCATCCTGATGGATTTCTAGAAAATCTGGAAACGAGATGGGCAACATTGAGAAGTTCTCTGATCACGGTGGGTCATCTTACTCAATTATTCAATGATCAGTTTGATTATCTAAACGACAATGGGGTGTACGAAAGAGAAGCTATGGCCTGGGATGATTCAAGGAATTTATTCCTCGAATTTTCTAATAATATTTCAATAAAAAGGACTAATATTGTCTGAGTAAACAGTAACCGAATATCAAATAAATAATACAAAAATGAAAGAAAACTTAAAATCCATTGATCTCGGTGAAGGACTGGGAGATCTGATCTTCGGCATGTCCCGGGAAGAGGTGCGAAAAATGCTGGGAGAACCGACTGAAATTGATGGTAATCCCTTCGACGATAAAGTAGGGGAGCGAACCGAAAATTGGCATTACGATGAACTAAAATTATCCCTTAGTTTTCAAGAACCCCTAGAATGGGAACTGGATACCATTTCCGTAACGGATTCTTTCTATGAATTGAATCAGCAATCCCTCATTGGTAAAAAAATTAAGCTGGTAAAGGGAATGTTGGAAGAAATGGATATTACCGATTTAGAGATGGAAGATCATTCTGATGAAAATAACAAAAAACATACGTTGCTCACCTCTGATGCTTTCTTATCCAATTTTTGGTTTGATGACGGTGTTTTGAGGGAAATTCAGTGGGGCCCAGAAGATGATGTGTAGAAATTTTGAAGACTTTATTTTTAAAAAAGCCCCGTTCAGTTGATCTGGAACGGGGCTTTTTGATCTGCTAATTCTTTTATTTTAACCACGCTTTGCACACTTCGGCGATCTCTACAACCGCTTCAGTTCTTTCGTGATTTCTCTAAGCTCCAGTTGTAAGGTCTCCGCCGAATTAACCGAGTCGCTTTCCAAAATTCGCAAACTCAACCGATCAATTGAATCAAGATAAAATTGATCGTCTTCCATTTCGCTTTTCATTCCTTCCATCTGTGCAAGATCCTCGTAATTGCGTTCCCGCAGCTGATTTAATTTTTTTCGTTTATTCGCCAACTGGTTGGTCATCTTTTGATTGTCGAGCAGGGTAGATAATTTTTGTTGACAAGTCTCGTAAAATTCCACCTTGGACTGTCGAAGGTTTAGTTCTGTTTTAAAATCAGTTAGCAGTCGTTGACTTTCTCTACGGGTATCCTCATTTAAATTCTTTAATTTTAGCGATTGTTGTAATTCAAAAATATCCTGTTTGATTTCTGCTATTTCCCGATGGTGCACTACTAATTCCTTTTTACAGTTTTCCAATCTTTGGGCTACTCGACCTTCGGTGGTCTGCGCGTACCGATCCGCCTCCTTTTCCTCCTGCCTGGTTTTGAAAAAATAAAAGATACTACCCAGGATTACCGCTGCCAATAAAATAACCATGAATCCCATAGGATGCACCCTCAATAAAATCCAGGCAGCAACAATTACTAGTATCACTAGAATTCCCGACAACAATACCCGTCCTAAATTATCTTGCGAATTACTCAATTCTATTATTTTTAAAATCTATTTATCGAGCCGTTTTAAGAAAACTTGCTTTGCGCTTGGGTTGCTCGCGGTTTTCTTAAAACTCCAAGCGCGACCGATTCGTGTCTACCCCAGGAGACGGCGAGGGTAAACCGTTTTAATTTACCAAAAAAAGTCTCCACCGCTTCTATGCTTTCTGCCTTCAAAAGTATAGAAAATAAACCACCACAGCCACTCTTTTGTTTTCGAGCGAGTTCTAATTGGGGGAAATCGGGATGAAAAGGGTAGAGGACTCGATCTATTTTTGGGTGTTTGGAAAGCCCAGTAATAATCTTTGCGCTCTGATCTACCCGATGCATCCGCAATTCGAGGGTTCGTAGCCCAAGGAAGACCAAGGCTGCATCGTGGGGAGAAAATTACTGGATTGGATACAAAAAAATAGAGAAACAAACAGTACCGTTTTGGGGGCGGGCTGTTGTTCCTCCATTAAAATTGCTTTGCGTTTGGATTAAAATCAAAGCACCTTAAAATCGGTTTGGGGATAAAAAAAATCAGTTTATGGGACTGGCAAAAGGCCAATACTGGTTTTTGGGGGTTAGTTTTTGGGATGGTTTAGGGGATTGTGTCAATTCAACGTACCGTCAAACCCAACCTACGGAGGCAGGGGTTTTGGGTGGTTAACCGTTGGAATTAAATTTTTTGAAGTAGTATGTGATACGGAAATCGTAGCTGCAAAATTGGACACGTTCATAGGATACACATTTAAGTAATTAAAAAATATAACTAAGATTTCCGTTTGGAAATACCACGTTGAATCGATAATTATTTTTTAGTGTAAACTATTATATAAGCAGTAATTTAATGAAGTTGAATAAAATTTTCCAGAGAAAGTGGATGTTTTCGATGTGTGTGCCTATATAACCACACGACCTTGGGTTTTGTTGTTTGAGAACTCAATTTTTTTTTAATTTTTAAAAAATTAGGAATGAGGTATTAATAAATTAAGAATTTTGGGTTAGCGATTTTTGTTGCTAGTAAGGCAAAAAAAGTAGGGATAGCCGCGCTATCACGAGGCTTT
>Ga0209187_1001745_pt1 | contig 23584 bp, 3 predicted proteins | sample BantaG_FD_187430 | JGI IMG/M metagenome (GOLD analysis project Ga0209187, IMG submission 187430) | Marine algal microbial communities from Bantry Bay, Ireland - BantryBay_4 metaG (SPAdes) (version 2) | ecosystem: Host-associated > Algae > Red algae > Unclassified | place: Bantry Bay, Ireland...
CCGCTTTTTCAGCTTCCTGTTCCATGCGATAAATCGACTTTACGTAGCCGTCTTCTTCGAGTTGAGTTTGGTATTTATTATAGTAAACCAATGCCTTGACGGTCTGAGGTGCGTTGTTTTCAGACTTGGCGCGAGTGAGCAAGGCTTCGGTTTTTTCAAGGGCAGATTTGGGCAGACCTTGTTGCTGCAAGGAGTCTATTGTACGCCATTCGGCATCGTAATTATCGTAATCGGTGGACATAGTGTGTTCGGTATTTTGGCGAAAGCCGGAGAGGATAAATATCGTTATTATGGCGAGTACGCCGACGATGGATATAATTATTTTTTGCATGATTTTTTCGATATTATTTTCAATAGAACGCGAATTTGACGGATTTAATAGATATACGTGATTTTTTTTACAATCCGTTCTTATATATCAACGCTTTTTATAGGTAATTAGTTGGTGCAAATTAGTTGCCAAATTGAAATGATGCTTTTTATACAATAATGGTAAGACGCGGATAGAACCGCATTTGGTGGGTGAGCGGTGTTAAGGGAAGAGGAAAAAAATAACCTACCCGTTTGAATTGCCCTTTTCTCCATATGTTCCCTCAAATTTTCCTTACGTAGCTCGGCTATGTGCGTCAAATTTGAGAAAACATGTGAAAAAAATAGCTGCGTCAATTCGGGTAGTTTATTTTCTTCCTCTTCCCTTAGTAGTAAGTATTGGTTAAAGGAGCTTATTCATATTTCAAAATTAACTTCTTTTTCAAATGAGGCTTTCTTTAAATTTGTCACGTATAATCAAAATTTTGACGGCAGAGGTAGCATCTATCTCAATATTTATTAAGCATCATTAAGCATTCAAGAAATGGAAAGAATATAGACAAAAAAGAACAATCGCCTATAAAATATGATAAATATATTTTACATGCATTAAAAGTGAATTAAATGATATACATTTATTGATAAGTAATAAATACATGATAATCAATTAATATTTAATTTGATTTTAATAAAATTGAAAAATAATTTAAAATTTGTGACATTGTTTTTATAAAAAAATATAATTTAGTGTTTAATAAAAATTTAATTTAAACATAATTTAGTTTTTAAATAATTTAAATAAAAATGAATAATTATTTTGTCAAAGAACAATTAAGTATTGTATTTTTAACTTTTTTATCTCTACATTTGTTGTGTTAGCGATTTAATGTAATGTTGAATCAAGGTACATGCCCCCTAAATTATGTCACAAAATTATTTGATTATATAAACTATCATTTAGGTCATTAAACCACGACTTATCTTCTTACTAAACTGTAACAATTCCTCTCTATAACATCCGACTATTCACTATAATTTACTGTAATTCACTAATCAATTGATGCAATCCGTCTCATATTATGAGTGCATCATGATATGAAATTGCCACCATATTCATAGACTCAAACGAATATTGTATAAGCCATATCTATGCAACATACGAATATTTTATATTCGTATTTAAAAATATAAGTAGTCGGATAAATAATATCCTGACAATATTTTATGAATTAACTGATTGATAAACGGAAATATATTCGCTCATTCATTCATTCATTCATTCATTCAGTCAGTTAGTCATTGTACTTACACTGGAAGAAAACCAAGTTACATTATGAAAATTCTTAACGGATATATAAGCAAGATAAATTTTGCCAAATTATTTTTCGCCCTATTATGTGCGTATGTGGTTGCGGCATCGGATGTCACTGCACAGCAATACGCCCAAATCGGTGAAGGAACGAGCGTGACCGACGCATATATGCCTTCGCCCATCAATATATATTATCTCAGTCTTCACGGGCAGGTGGTTTATACCAAAGAGGAACTCAATGCCGCCGGTTTTTTTGGTGGTCCGATTACCGAATTGGGCTTTTATATCGAAGGCGTACCTTCCTACGATTTACCAAATTATACGATAGGTCTCAAGACGACCATGCAGGGCGATACTAATGTATATGATGCCGGAGCATTCACAACCGTATATAATGTGGCGAGCTATACACCTGTGGCGGGCGGATTTGATATGCTGACTTTAGATGAACCGTTTTTTTGGTCAGGTACGGAAAACTTGCTGATTGATGTTTGTTTTGACCGCGTTCCAAATTATACCGATACGGGTACAGTACGATATTATTCGGCAGATTACGGATTTCGTTATAAGATTTCGGACGCCTCTAATCAATGTGGTGTGCCTACCAGTAGTTTCACAGGACAAAAACCACAATTACAACTCGCTGTATCAGGTCAGGCAAGCAATGACGCGGGGCTTACCGACTTGACGGCACCGATAGATTTTTGTGCAGGAAATAAAGATATTACAGTAGAAGTCGGAAATTTTGGTGTCAACATAATTGACTCTGTACGAGTGAATTGGAGCTTCGATGGTGTACTCCAACCTACTGTCGAACTAACTAGTCCACTTGATACACTTGGTGGCTCAAGCACACAGTCTGCCACCGTTTCATTGGGTAGCAAAACCTTTGTAGGTGGCAATGCTTATGAACTGGAAGTGTGGACTTCTTTTCCGAATGGAATGCAAGATACCCTCAATTTTAATGATACTTTACGAACCATTTTGGAACCTTCACTAAATGGTACATACACCATTGGTGGCAGTTCGCCCGATTACCCAAATATTACAGATGCGGTGGCTGATTTGAATACCTACGGTGTTTGCGGACCGGTGACTTTTGATATTCGTAATGGCTTTTATGATGAACAATTTTCTATCAACCAATTTTCCGGTGGTGGCTGCGATGTTCCGGTTATTTTTCAATCCGAAACAGGCGATAGTACAGGTGTCGTTATCAATGATGTCAATGAAGATTTTGATAATAATCATATCCTAGAATTAAACGGTGCAGATGGTATAACGTTTTCGGGCATCAACTTTGTCGGAACAGGCTCTTATGCACGAATCGTGTATATGCGCGATGCGGCAGACTGTAATACCTTCCATTCATGTACTTTTGACGGAAGTGCAGTGGGGTCTACGAGTGGCAGCTATACTTTAGTTGCGTCGGAGTATAATTCAAATAATCAAAAAAATACTTTCACACAAAATATCTTCAAAAAAGGCAGCTACGCACTTTCTCTGTACGGCAGCGACGGTGGCGGTATAGGACCACAGGAACTAGATAATGTCGCAGCGGCTTTTACCGCTAACTTTGATTCGACTAATCTCGAAATTTCCGATAATATCTTTGAAGGTCAATACGGAGGAAGCATATTTTTAGTAAATTATGGTGCAAAAGTAGTGGGCAATACCCTCACTTCCAACTCTGCTTACTCAAGTTGGGTGTCTATTCAGATAGAAAACTCAAATGTTGGTATAGAAGGTTTTAATGGTGATATAGAAGGTATAAATGCCAGCGTAGAGAGTTTAACTAGTATAGAAAATTCAAATGCTATTGAGGTTTCTGATAATACTATATCGGCATTGAGGGGTATAGGCATTTCATTGACTAGTCAGGCAGCTTCATTTACAGAGCGCAATTTGATTGCCAATAATTTCATTAGCATTAGCGGTGATTATACAACTACACGCGGGATTTATTCTTATTTTACAAACAATACAGATATTTATCATAATAATATCAATATAACAACCACCAATACCACAACATCCGCAGGTTTAGTTGTATCCGATTTTGATAATGGAAATATTGTCAATAATTGTATTGTCAATACGGGCGATGGCTATGCTATCCGCTACAGTTCTCCTACTAATTCGGTTTCTAATTATAATAATTTTTATCATACCGGAAATTATATCGGGTATTATAATAATACACTTGTCAGTAATTTGACTGACTGGCAGAATGCCAATGGCTTTGACGCCAATTCCGTTTCCGTCAATCCTTTCTATGCAAGTGACACCGATTTGCATGTCAAAAATGTTGACCTCAAGTCCGCAGGTACGCCCCTTGCCGATGTTCCCAACGACATTGACGGTGATACCCGCGACGCAGCTACGCCCGATATTGGTGCCGATGAGTTCACGCCTCCGCCCAATGATGCGGGAGTTTTAGAAATCGTTGCGCCCGTTATTCCGTTTCCGACAGGTACTCATCCGGTGTATGGGATATTGAAAAATTACGGTGCAGACGACCTCCTCAGTGCTAATCTCTACTGGCAAATCAACGACAGCCTACAAACCGTTGTCAATTGGTCGGGAACACTCACTTCCGGCGATACACTTTCGGTCTTATTGGGTGATGTCGATGTTACCGTTGACCAAACCTACACTTTGCAGGCATGGAGTGAACTGCCCAGTGGTGTGGAAGATATGTTTCCCGTCAATGATACCACTGATATTATAGAAATATACGCAGGGCTTGGCGGCGAATACACTTTAGGTGGTACTGACCCTGATTTTGCGGATTTTGCAACAGCCCGAGATGTCCTCAATCGTGGTGGCGTACATGCACCTGTGGCCTTTAATATTCGCGATGGTGTGTATAATGAGCAAATCCATTTGACGGAAATCATCGGTGCGGATTCCACCAATGTCATCACCTTTCAGTCGGAAAGCGGAGACAGCACTGCCGTTGTCATTGAATTTGCAGGAACAAGCAGCGACAACTATATTTGGTATTTAGACGGTGCAGATTACATTACACTTAGAGAGCTGACAATCAAGCCTTTAAACACTTCGTATGATGTAGCCATTCGCATTCAAAATGAAGCCAATTCTAATATAATAGAAAATAATTATTTTGATGGAAATGGTATTTATGGTGAAATGATTTATTCTGGTTCTACCATAGATGAAGGTAATATTATTCGTAATAATTATTTTGAGGACGGACAGATAGCCGTCAACCTCTCAGGCAGCACTATAAGGGAAAATGGAAATATGGTCATCGGAAATATCTTTAAAGATCAAGATAGAGAGGCTATAATATTGGACTACCAGACTAATGTTATTGTACAAAATAATGAAATAGAAAACTTTGCAAATAACTCCACTTATGGAGCCATATACCTTTATGATTGCGATGATGCCACCCAAGTTACGGGCAATCGTATTCTGAGTTGCTGTCGTAATTATGGCATACAAATGGAATATTGCAATAGCACATCCGGCAATGAAGGCTTAATAGCCAATAACTTCATTGCTCTGCTCCGTACAACGGGTGATACTTACGGTGTTTATGACCGATATAATAGCTATCAAAAATATTATCATAATACAGTAAATATACTCAGCACTAACAACAACAGCAGGACTTTTTATACAATATCCAGTTCAAATCTCGACCTCCGCAACAATATCTTTTCCAACAAAGGTACAGGCTATGCTATTTATACTAGCGATGGAAATATAGCCATTTCCGATAATAATAATCTCTATACTAAAGGCGAAAATCTCGCTTATCTGAGTGCTGATATCGCCACACTTGCCAACTGGCAAGCTGCAACAGGATTGGATGCTGCCTCACTTTCCGTTGACCCGTTTTTTGAATCGGACAGCACTTATATGGTCGCACAAATCTCGTTGAATGGTACAGCACAAGCCCTCCCCGAAGTCACCACAGACATCGAAGGCAACGCTCGCGATGCTGCAACGCCCGATATTGGTGCTTACGAATTTACACCGCTTGCCTTAGATGCTAGTGTGGTTGCAGTAGGTTTGTCCGAAGTGCCTTTTGCCGCAGACGACCACTTGGTACAAGCTGTCCTCAAAAACTTTGGAACGGACACCCTTACGTCTGTTACCTTAGATTGGGAAGTTAATGGTATTGCACAAACACCCATCAATTGGACAGGTATGTTGGCAAGTGACGATACACTCGAAGTAGGACTGGACTTCGTGACTTTTGAGATAGGGCAACCCTACACCTTCAAGGTGTGGAGCAGCCAACCCAATGCTCAAAATGACCTCGTTGCTATCAACGATACCACGACCATTAATGACCTATATGCAGGACTTGGTGGCAGCTATACACTAGGCGGTACGACACCTGACTTTGAAGATTTTGCAACCGCAGCTACTGTCTTAAATCTTGGTGGTGTATATGCACCTGTGACCTTTAATATTCGCGATGGTGTGTATAATGAGCAAATCCATTTGACGGAAATCATCGGTGCAGATTCTACCAATACCATCACCTTTCAATCGGAAAGCGGAGACAGCACTGCCGTTGTCATTGAATTTGCAGGAACAAGCAGCGACAACTATATTTGGTATTTAGACGGTGCAGATTACATTACACTTAGAGAGCTGACAATCAAGCCTTTAAACACTTCGTATGATGTAGCCATTCGCATTCAAAATGAAGCCAATTCTAATATAATAGAAAATAATTATTTTGATGGAAATGGTATTTATGGTGAAATGATTTATTCTGGTTCTACCATAGATGAAGGTAATATTATTCGTAATAATTATTTTGAGGACGGACAGATAGCCGTCAACCTCTCAGGCAGCACTATAAGGGAAAATGGAAATATGGTCATCGGAAATATCTTTAAAGATCAAGATAGAGAGGCTATAATATTGGACTACCAGACTAATGTTATTGTACAAAATAATGAAATAGAAAACTTTGCAAATAACTCCACTTATGGAGCCATATACCTTTATGATTGCGATGATGCCACCCAAGTTACGGGCAATCGTATTCTGAGTTGCTGTCGTAATTATGGCATACAAATGGAATATTGCAATAGCACATCCGGCAATGAAGGCTTAATAGCCAATAATTTCATCGCTTTACTCAAAACAACGGGTAGGGCTTACGGTATTTATGATAGGTATAATAGTTATCAAAAATATTATTATAACACTATAAATGTAGTCACAAGCGATGCCAACGACGGCAGGACTTTTTACACAAGGAACAGTTCCAATCTTGATTTACGAAACAATATCATCTCCAACAAAGGCACAGGCTACGCCATTTACATTGCCAGTGAGAATATAGCAATTTCTGATAACAACGACCTTTATAGCGTAGGCGAAAATCTCGCTTATTTGAGTGCTAATATCGCCACACTTGCCGACTGGCAAGCTGCAACAGGATTGGATGCTGCCTCACTTTCCGTTGACCCGTTTTTTGAATCGGACAGCACTTATATGGTCGCACAAATCTCGCTGAATGGTACAGGACAAGCCCTCCCGGAAGTCACCACGGACATAGAAGGCAATACCCGCGATGCTACCACGCCCGATATTGGTGCTTATGAATTTACGCCGCTCGCAGTAGATGCAGGTGTGATTGCGGTGGGCTTGCCCGAAGTGCCTTTTGCCGCAGACGACCACTTGGTACAAGCTGTCCTCAAAAATTTTGGAACGGATACCCTTACATCCGCTACGCTAAACTGGGAAGTCAATGGTATTGCACAAACACCCATCAATTGGACAGGTATGTTGACCAGCGACGATACACTCGAAGTAGGACTGGACTTCGTGACTTTTGAGATAGGGCAACCCTACACCTTCAAGGTGTGGAGCAGCCAACCCAATGCTCAAAATGACCTCGTTGCTATCAACGATACCACGACCATTAATGACCTATATGCAGGACTTGGTGGCAGCTATACACTAGGCGGTACGACACCTGACTTTGAAGATTTTGCAACCGCAGCTACTGTCTTAAACCTCGGCGGTGTCTATGCCCCTGTTGACATACAAATCAGAGACGGCAGCTACAACGAACAAATCCAACTCTTTGAAATTCCCGGTGCCGACTCTACCAATCAAGTCCTCCTCACTTCTGAAAATGATGACCCCTCATTGGTGACATTGACTTACGCCCCCAATTCTAGTAACAATTATGTATTGAAACTCACGGATACAGATTGGCTGACCGTAGAAGGCATCACGCTACAAGCCACAGGCTCTTCGTACACAAGGGTCGTCTTGCTGGAAGATAACGCTACGCATAATATTTTATATAACAATAAAATTACAAATCCACCAACTACTTCCACTTCAACCAATCGGGTAGTTATTTACGTATCAAGTACAGGTACAAATGAATACAATGGTTTTGTCAATAATACCATTTCAAATGGCAGCAATGGTATATACATGATAGGTAATTATAATGATGCCTCTTATACGACAGGTAATTATATCACAGGAAATACTTTTGAAAATCAATATTACATGAGTTTGCGAGTGAGTTATTATCAAAGGGATATGACGATTAGCGATAATTATATTAGTTCCAATTCGACTTATTCGACTTATTATGGAATGTATTTGTATGATTTATATGAAGGAATAGAAGTACTGCGAAATCAAGTCATCGGAACAACTCGCTACGGGATTTATGCGTACAGTATGGCAGGTAGCATAGACTATCCTTTGAATATCGTCAACAACTTTGTAGAACTAAGCGGTACATCTAGCGGTTATGGTTTATCTGTCGAATATGGTACGAATCAAAACATCTATCACAATACCGTTTCAGTCAGCAATACCAATGTAGATTCGCGAGCTTTCAACTCGCTTGCAGGAAGTAATAAATATATAAAAAATAACATCTTTGTCAATACAGGCGGCGGCTATGCCTATTATTCAGGCACAACTTATGGCATTACCGAATCAGATTATAATAATCTTTACGCCATAGGTACGAATATAGCCTATTGGGGCAGCAGCGCACAAGCCACCCTTGCAGATTGGCAGACAACGACCTCATTTGATGCCAATTCGGTAACTATTGACCCCATGTTTATCAGTCCAACCGACCTGCATGTTAGCAATGTTTTATTGGATAAAAAAGGTGCGCCCCTACCAAGTGTCACAGATGATATTGACGGCGACACCCGAGACCTGATACTGCCCGATATGGGGGCAGATGAATTTAGCACTGCCGAAAATGATGCGAGTGTATTTTCTGTTGATTCGCCCAATATTCCTTTCCCTGGCGACAATCAGCCGATTTATATCACCTTGCTCAATAACGGTTTGGATACCCTCCAAAGTGCGGATATAGATTGGGAAGTCAATGAACAATCACAAGTTCCTTCTTCATGGACAGGCGCACTACTGCCCGGCGAACAAGCCGATTCCGTTTTGCTCGGTAATTTCACCTTTGAGCGCGACACAATGTACAATATCACTGCATGGTCAAGCAATCCAAATGGCTTTACGGACACCGAAACCTATAACGATACCATTCAACTCACCGACCTCTATGCGGCATTGTCGGGCATTTACACTATAGGTGGTGTATCACCTGATTATCAAGATTTTACAGAAGCTACAACGGCATTGGATAGGGGAGGAGTCGTTGGAGAAGTCATCTTTGATGTGCGCTCGGAGACCTTCAATGAGCAAATCGTGATAAATGAAATTATAGGCGCGAGTGCTGATAATACGATTACTTTCCGCTCAGAAGCAGGCGATAGTACGCAGACTGTTTTGACCTATAATGCGTCAACTTCCGCGGATAATTATGTGGTCAGATTGGACGGTGCAAATTGGATACGCTTTGAGCAAATGACCCTCCAATCTGCCGGAAATACCTCTTACGAACACGTCATCGAAATGCTCAATGGCGCAGATAATAATGTATTTTCTAATAATGTAATGATTGGTCGAAACACCAGCTCGTCGGGTACCAATTATGCGATTATCTATTTATCCGGCAGTACGCCGAATAATAATAATTCATTCCTCAATAATTACATTCAACAAGGAAATTATGGATTATATCTTGAGAGTGGCAACACAAGTAATTCACAAACCGGAACAGTCATCTTTGGCAATACGTTTGAGCATCAATATTATAATGCCTTATATCAAAGATATGGTTCGGGCAGTGAGATAACTTATAATCAAATTACAACGAATAAGACGAACAGCAGCTACAAGGGTGTCTATCTTTATAATGGTTTAGGCGGCAATACAATAACGCACAACATCATTACGGAAATACCGCGTGGTGACGGAATTTATTTGCTTTCTATGGATGCTACGGCTACCGAATCGAACTTGATTGCCAATAATTTTATCCAAGTCGGTACAGGGAATTATAATTTGAATGGGGTATGGAATGAAAGCAGTTTTTATACCAATATCTACCATAATAATATTCATATTACTTCTACAAGCACATCGGCAAAAGCGATTTATCTTGAATCGGGCAGTAATGTAAATATCCAAAATAATGTCCTCGCCAATACAGGCGGTGGTTATGCTCTGTACAATAATGCAAGCAGCAATATTACTTCTTCTGATTATAATGATTTATATGTAATAGGCACAAATATAGGCGGATGGATCAACAGTGCAATCACCGATTTGGCAGCATGGCAAGTGGCTTCGGGGCAAGATGCCAATTCTGTTTCCATCGACCCATTTTTCGTTTCGGCTACCGATTTACATGTTCGAGAAATTGACTTGAATGACTCAGGTACGCCCATCGCAGCGGTGACAGATGACATTGACGGAGAGCCACGTAACACAAGTACACCCGACATTGGCGCAGACGAATTTAGCCCTGCCACCAATAATGACGCAAGCATCGAAGAGATTGTTTCGCCTTCAAAAGATGTCCCTTTCCTCGCACAAGACCAAGACGTATATGTAACATTAAAAAATAATGGTATTGATACAATTTATAATGTAAATATCTCATGGTCGGTCAACGATAATATCCAAAACGGCATAAATTGGGAAGGCGAACTCCTGCCAGGTCAGCGTGATACGATTTTGGTGGGCGACTATACTTTCTTGTTGGGTATTTCGCATGAAATTATCGCTTATACCGCCATTCCAAATGGACTGCCCGATGCCATTCCTGCCAATGACACGACAATTGTGGACGACCTTTACGCAGGCTTATCAGGCGTGTATAGTTTGGGTGGAAACCTCGCAGATTTTGAGACTTTTGAACAAGCCACCAACGCACTCAATAAAGGCGGTGTACTTGGTCCGGTAGAATTTTTGGTCAATGACGGTACTTACAACGAACAAATTAATATCAATGCCATCAATGGCGTTGATGCTACTAATAACGTCACTTTCCGTCCGGCTGATAATGCTTCGGTAAAGGTAAGTTATAGTTATCCTTATCTGATGAAATTAGACGGTGCGGATTATGTCACATTTGAGAATTTGAATTTTGAATTCACGTATTTTTCTTCTTATAATATTGTACAATTGGAAAATGGTGCGAATAATATTCAATTTTTAAATAATAATTTCACCTCAACAAGTAGTACTAGTGCAACATATATTTATTCCAATTCTTCTTCCCTTAATAATAATACACTCATAGAAGGCAATACCTTTACAGGTGCCGGCTATGGTGTAAAAATGTATGGTATCGGTGGCTCCAATTTAGAATCAGGAACAGTCATCAGAGATAATGTTTTCACCAATCAGACCAACGAAGCCATCAATGTATATTATCAGAATGCGCCCGAAATTACAGGTAATTTGATAACAACTGAGTCCGGTTCTTCCTCATACAGAGGCATATACGCACGCGATACTGACAATGGATTACGCATTGAAAACAACCGCATTTATTCACATTCCGGTACAGGCATTTACCTGTACAGATGCGATGGCGCACCCGCCGACCATGCTCGTGTTATCAACAATTTTGTACGGGTGGCAGGTACGGCTACTTCTTATGGTATTTATACTTATTATGGCAATTATACAGATATTTATCATAATAATATTGCCTTGACGAATACCGCAGCCGCGAGTAGAGTCATGTATTCGTATTATGGTTCAAATAAAAATATTATTAATAATGTATTGGCGAATCTTGGTGGTGGATACGCACTCTATTCTACAAATTCTGGTTATATTACACTAGATTATAATGACCTTTATACCACAGGAAGCATACTTGGAAATTGGAATGGTACGGATGCGACCACACTTCCGAATTGGCGGCAATTGACAGGTCGGGATATTCACTCGGTGTCTTTGAATCCTTTCTTTGTTTCGGATACCGATTTACACATTACTCAGATAGATTTGGATGCTACCGCCGTTTACTTACCGCAAGTCACGCTCGACATTGACGGCGAAACAAGAAATATCAATACACCCGATATTGGCGCGGATGAGTTTACCAATTTGATGAATAATATTGGTGTCACGGAAATTATCAGTCCTATTTCCGATTGTGATTTACCTTCCGATAGTGAATTTATTATTCAAGTAAAAAACTTTGGTACGCAGGCGCAATCGGGCTTCAATGTAGCTTATCAGATTGATAATAGTCCGGCAGTTACAGAGACTTTTACAGCCACTCTACAGCCAGGAGAAACTTTGGATTACAACTTCAATACGCTCGTTGATTTGAGTGCAGACACGACCTATCAAATCAAAACATATACCTTATTGAATACCGATGAATTGGTGCAAAACGACACCGTATCAGCCGAAGTCAACAGTTATCCTACTCAAATACAAATGGCAGTCACCCCCAACCAAACCATGTGCGAGGGCGAAGGTATCTTTTTGAAAGTAGGTGGTGTAGGTACATTTGAATGGAGTAATGGCACGAGTGGCGATGAGATATTTGTAAACCCTCCAATATCAAATACGTACACCGTAACAAATACAAACGAAAACGGCTGTACACAAACCGCGACCATACAAGTCGAAGTCTTGCCCGCACCTGCCAAGCCCTTAGTTGCTGTACAGGGTAGCACCACACTCTGCAAAGGTAATTCGGTAGATTTGACCAGCTCAATTACCGATAATATCATGTGGTCAACCGGCGAAACTACAGCAACGATTACCGTCAACCAAACGGGTACATATTATGTCGAACATAGCGATGCGAATGGCTGTATCACCCGTTCCAATGAAGTACCAATCACCGCACCACCCGAACCGGAACTGATTGCCTCGCCCGGAACAGTGCTTTGTATTGGCGATGGGGTTACTTTGGAAATGACAAATGCGGCGACAGCTTCATGGTCAACGGGGGCAAGCACGACTTCGATTCAAGTCACGCCTTCTGCCGATATGATTTATACCGTAGCAGGAACAAGTAATTCGGGCTGTGTGTATTACGATACTATTTCCATCGAAGTCATTCCTGCCATGCCACCCGATACGGTAGGCGGCTTATTGCCTCTTGATGCAAGTTTGAATAATGATATTCCAGTCATATTGAGTTGGTTGCCTCCGGCTAATGCTTCTCACTACGATGTTTACATTTGGCAAGCCGGGCAGCCAAAACCCGCTAATCCGACCTATGCCAATACCAACTCCATCAATCTAAATTATAGCAATTTGCAACCGCTTGAAACTTATAATTGGCAAGTCATTTCTAAAAACTCGTGTGTTGAAACACCGGGTCCTATTCAAACATTTACCACAAAAGGGAAACCGGATTTGGTGATTAATATGCACGATTTTCCGACAAGTGCTTTCGCCGAAAATACGATGGAAATTTCATGGGAAGTCACCAACAACGGTACGCATGGCACGGAAGGTACGCAATGGACAGATAGAGTCTATCTTTCCACCGACCTTGATTTGAGTGGCGATATACTACTTGGAGCTTACAGCAATATTACCTTTCTCAATCCCGGCGAAAGTTACGTACAAGAGCAGGTCGTAACTCTACCGCCCGGCTTGACCGGCGTATTTTATTTATTTATTATTACGGATAATAGAGATGCTCGTTGTGGTACTTATGAGCAATGTGCCGTGCCTTATGGTGTTCGCGCTTTCACAGGTAGTAATATCGAAGAACTCAATGAATATAACAACTATATTTACGAAGATTTCTCCTTGCTGCCACCTCCTGCGGCTGACTTGCGAATCCTCAGTGTAGGCGGAAATACAGCGGCTTTTGGCGGCGATTTGATTTCGGTGACTTATTCGGTAGAAAATGGAGGACAGGCAGGTTTGCAAAATCAAACTTGGGAAGACCACGTTTACTTGACCGAAACCCCCGAAACAGCAGGAGCTACAGCTTTAGCAATGGAATCCGTCTCTCAAACCCTGTTTATAGACAGCACTTATACCCGAACCATTCAGTTTCAAGTACCTTTTTCTTATTTCGGAGAATATTATTTGAGTGTAAAAACGGATGGCGGAAACGATATTTTTGAGTATGTATTTGAAAATAATAACGTAGCCACCTCACCAAATCTTGTCAATGTCACCCTGACCGTACCACCCGATTTGCAAGTGATGTCAGTGAATGTACCCACACAAGCTAATTCCGGTCAGTCCTTTTCACTTGATTGGGTAACAACCAATGCAGGACCTAACCCACCTTCCGAAAATTACTGGTCAGATAAGGTGTATATCTCTACCTCTGCTGTCTTTGATTCTACGGCAACATTGCTTGCGACCAAAGGACGTTCACACTCAGGCGACCTCACCTCCGGCAGTACGTATGCCGGAGCAACCTCCATCAATATTCCCAACGGTATCAGTGGCGCATATTACGTATATGTGCATACGGATGCGAATGAGCAGGTATTTGAATATCTAAATGATGATAATAATACATTACGAAGTACCAATCCCGTACAAATCAGTCTGACCCCACCGCCGGATTTGGTGATGACCAATATAATTTTTACCGATACCGTTTATCGTCAGGAAAATATTTCCCTTGAATGGACGGTCAATAATATCGGCACGGGTGATGCAAACGGAACTTGGAGAGATAGAATTTACATTGATACATCTCCCATATTTGACGAAGATGAAGCAATTTATATAGGACAACGCAACAACCTAAACAGCCTCATATCAGGCGCAAATTATACACAAAATACCAGTTTTAATATCGGAAGCAGAACGCCCGGAACGTATTATGTATTTGGTAAAACTGATTCTAATAATAATGTATATGAACATTTAAATGAAAATAATAATACGGCAGGTGGAAGTGCTTTAGGTACGCTGACCGTTTTACCAATACCACCAATACCACCAACTCAATCCGATGTTTCCATTACGGATTTTATTGTTCCCGCTTCTGCTAATTCAGGTGAAGCTATCAGTATATCATGGGAAGTGGAAAACAACGGACCTGACCTCATTTCAAACAGAACTAGTGACTATGTATATATATCAACAGATAATGTGCTTAGCACAGAAGATATTCGATCATTGTTACTTTCTGGGGCTTCAAACCTTGCTGTGGGAGACAATTATTCGCGCACAGGCGATGTTTTTATCCCCAACGGTATAAGTGGAACGTATTACCTTATTTTGAAAAAAAATGCGGCAAGCAATGAAACCGACTTGACGAATAATATAGCAATTCAGGCAGTAGATATTACCCTCTCACCACCTGCGGATCTGACTGTAGCGAACTTCAGTATTCCGACAGGTTTTTATGCAGGCGAACAAATTGCTTACAGTTTTGAAATCCTTAATGACGGTGTAGGTCCGACATCCGATTACAAGCAATGGATAGATAGATTGTACATCAGTTCTTCACCCGACCTTTCTACCGGTAGAATCTCATTGGCTACTTTTTCCAAGCAAGAAGTCATTCCGGTGGATAGCAGCTACACGCAAAGTAATAACGTGATTATGCCGTATTATTTATCGGGAAATTACTATATAGGTGTCATTACAGATTTAAATAACAACGTATATGAAGGCAGTCAAGAAGACAATAATTACTACTCCATTCCGGTCTCCATATTACCTGCACCACAGTCTGATTTGATTATTACGGAAATGAATCTTCCGGCAAATCAAATATTGGGGCAAGAACTCACTCTAGATTATGTACTACAAAACATTGACAATGATATAGCCATTGGTAATCTACAAGATAATGCTTATTTATCCATTGATACTGAATTTGATGGTAGTATAGATTTTCTGATAGAATCTGGTGCAGAATACGTTGAAATAGCACCCGGCGATACACTCAACAGAAGCCTTACAGGTAGAATTATCGGTATTGACCCCGGTAATTATTATGGTATCATGCGAACAAATGCCACCGGAACCGTCAACGAAAGCGACTTGACAAATAATCTGAAAACAGGAAATATCGTGGATGTTGAAGTACCTGAAATATTGGTAGATGTACTGGAAAACACGACCTTAGATTATGGCGACTACCTGTACTATCAAGTGACAGTCGGTGCGGATTTGGATATGATTATTAATTTGGGAAGTAATGAAGAAATCGGAGTCAATGAAATTTTTGTTTCCTTCGAAACCGTTCCCGAACCCAATGATGCCCAATACAGTACAAGTGGCGGCGTAACCGACCCCACGCTCTTGATTCCCGGCACTCAAGCAGGTACATACTACATATTAGTACAAACACAAACCAGCCTGCTCGCACCTCAAAATATTGACCTTTTGGTACGTGCATTGCCATTTACGCTACTCGGCACTACGCCCGACTACGGCGGACAAGGCGAAATCACCGCTACCGTAACAGGCGCAGGTTTCAGAGAGGGCGTACAGATAAGTTTGGAAGATAACGGTACGACGCTAGTGACGGGTACAGTACAACAAATGATTAGCAGTATGGAACTGCGCGTCTTTTGGGATTTGACCAATGTTCCCGAAGGGCAATACGATTTGGTCGCTGTCAATCCGAATGGTGCAAAAGTTACTTTGCCAGATGCTTTCAGAGTAGAAGCACCGACCGATTACCTCGTCGGTTTGTATGAAGCCGGACCGGATGTCATCAGATTAGGGAAATCAGCTACTTACGAATATCGAATCATCAATACAGGTAATATCAATATTGATTTTATTCCAACTGAAATAGCATGGGATCTGCCCGGACGAGCCGTAAAATTTGAATATTCAAATAATATCATTAGCAATGTTGCTCATATAGAAAATCCCTCGTTTAGAGATTATTTTATACAAGACGGCGGAGCTATGGTATTTCCATTTACGGTCAGAAACCTTACACCCGGTGAAGCAGCCGTTATAAAAATACAATTTGCAGGATTTGCTTTTGCCGGTTTTTCTGTCGATATAGACCTTAACGGATACGGCAGGGAGGAATATATTCAAAAAGAAATTACCGATAATGAAGCGAGAAGGCAAATTTTATATTCCAAAAAAGACGAATATGATATATCGGAAGATTTTTTAGATAAAGAAGAATGGAGATCTGCGATTATTGATATATTGATAGATATTGGTAAAATAACTGCCAGTGATACGATAGGTGTTGACTTGAAATGTGAATCCTGTCTTGACGGTTGGGGAATGATTTATGACCCTTCGGATTATACACTCAGTCCGGGAGACAGTCCGGGTATGAAAGAAGTTAATAATGCCACATTTGCATCAGGCGAAGACTATCTTTGGGAAATCAACAAGTATGCAGGAACAGCAGGACAAGACCCCGGCTGGGATTTAATACGTGCTACGGGTACAGTTAATTTTACCGCTACACCTGCCAATCCTTTCACAGTAAAAGTGGCTTCATTAGGTCATAATAATTGGAAAGGATATTTGGGTGGTTGGTATCCGGCAGTCAATAAAGATTGGGAAATACTCATCGCCGACCAAGGCATCACGGGATTTGATGAAAATGCTGTCAGTATAGATATTTCCGATTTCGTAAGTTTTAACTCTACTTACGGTGGAACATTCTCACTCAAAACAACAGGCACTTTACCCGACACCTTACTATTATCTTATACTGCCTATCAACCCGGACCCGGCGAAGACGGTGTTCCCGGCGCACCCGGCGCACTCGGCGAAATAGGCTCCCCCGGCGGAAAAGGCGGACCCGGACTCGGAGCTATTCCTCCCGGACGCGGTGGTGACGGCGGACCCGGCGGTGACGGATTACCCGGTCAACCCGGCGGACAAGGCGGATCCGGCGGACAAGGCGGTGACTGCGACCCCACCCAACCCAATGCAACTGCTGGGACAGGTGGTAGAGGCGGAAAAGGTGGAAAAGGCGGCGCAGGTGCAGCAGGTGGAACCGGCGGAGCAGGCGGACTTGGTGGTGACTGTGCCGGAGGTACAGCAGGGTATGGCGGCATGGGCGGTGACGGCGGTGACGGTGGCGTACAAATACCTGATTATGCAGTGATCACGCCGAATGGTATAGACGAATCCGCGAACCCAAATATACCACCCACTGTGATCAATACAAATACACAGACCCAAACCGGAAATGGTACCACGACCACCACAACAACAAATACGAATGACAACGGTACTACAACGGAGACCACCACAAGCACTGCCCCTAACGGAGATACTGAAGTTAAAAACGATTCTGACAACAGTAACTCGGATAGTAATCAGCAGAATAATCCGCCTAATTACCCTCCACCTCCACCTCCCGGACAGCCGGGACCAAGCAGCCAACCAAGCAATCAAGGCAACCAACCTTCAACACCCAACAACCCTAATGAATCTCCGGGAAGTGAGGGTGAACAAGAGGAGGACCAAAATGCCGGACAGCAGAATATACCATGTGGTGGCAGTCCACCGGAGACAGGTCTTTGTGGCAAAACAGCAAGAACAGTTGTTAGTTGTAGTGCTGCCGCTGCGGGGGTTTATGGTTTTACCAAAACAGCTTTCGGTCCGGCGACAACAAGTAATATTCAGCTTGCCTCAGATGCCTACGGAATGGCCACTACTGCTTCTGACGCTGCTCAAGGGAACAAGCCGACAGATTGCTTTAATGACCAGGCACCGAGCGATTCTGGTTGTACTTTGAGTGTCATTGGTTGCGCTCTTTCTACAGCGGCTGCTCTCGCTACTAGCGGACTAACAGTAGGTGGTGCCGTATTAAGTTGCTCCGGAGCGATAAATTGTGCTTATCAAAGTTACTGTCGTCGTGTGGTCAAATCCTGCGACCCCAACGAAGTAGTCGGACCCACAGGCTACTATGACCTCGACAGCCTCAATTGGGTATCCGCCACCGAGCCGATGCCTTACACCATTTTCTGTGAAAACGACCCTGTATTTGCAGATGCACCTGCTCAAACGGTAACGATACGACAACCACTCGACCCCAATGTTGACCCACTGACATTCAGACTTGGAGATTTTGGTTTTGCCAATCAGGAATTTGTCGTACCGCAAAATCGAGCGAATTATACCAGCACTTTACCGACCACCGAAACGCTCGGCGTAGATGTACAAGTGACCGCAGGTTTGGATATTGTCAACAATGAAGTATTTTGGATATTCCGTGCCGTAGATAGAACTACGGGTTTGGCTCCTTACGACCCCTTACTCGGCGTATTGCCCGTCAATGATTCATTGGGCATTGGTGAAGGTTTTGTGACCTATACTATTTTTCCAAAATCTACCGTAGAGACAGGCGACAGCATACAAGCACAAGCGGATATTATATTTGATACCAACGAACCCGTCATTACCAATACTTGGGTCAATTACATTGATGCAGTCGCACCTGTCAGCACCCTAAATGCTTTGCCGAACAATGTAAGCGGTACAGCCGAACTGACATGGACAGGACAAGACGATGCAGGAGGAGTAGGTGTTAAGGATTATTATTTGTACTACGCGGTTGATGGCGGTGATTTTGAATTGCTTGACAGCGAAATTCCCGTCAACGGCTATATGTTTGAAGGCGAACCCGGCTACACCTATGAGTTCTTTACCATTGCAACAGACCACGTAAATAATGTAGAACCACCCAAAACGGTGGGAGACATCACAGTTACTTTCGACGGACGCATTGATTTCGACATCAAAGTACTACTCGAAGGCGCGTGCCTCGACAGCTTGAGCGAAATGACTACCGCACTCAATACAGGTCGCCGCTTACTGCCCGGACAGACCCCCGCCAGCAATCTCGCCATACCCACTCCCGCAGGGCAACCCTACGACCGCGAACCATGGAACTATATGGGTACAGAGGGCGAAAACTGGACGGATGTAGATTATTCGGCAGATGTAGTCGATTGGTTATTAGTTTCTTTCAGAACAGACATTCAGAAAAATACACAAATTGCTATGACGGCTGCCTTACTACTCAAAGACGGCACGGTAGAGATTCCCGATGATTTTAATCTCGTCTCTAATGCTGATTCTATGTACCTCCTTGTCGAACATCGTAATCATATCGGAGTGATGACACCACAAGTCGTTGGCATTAAAAACAATACATTGACGTATGATTTCACATTGGCAAATACTTATGATGGCAACGGCACAGGTTCGGGTCAAAAACAATTACCGACAGGCAAATGGGTGATGTTTGCCGGAGATGCTGACCAAAGCGATTTTCCAAGTTACGATATATTAGGAGCAGATAAAATTCTTTGGGATATCAATAACGGTAATTTCGATTACTACATTTCCCCTGATTTCAACATGGATGGAGATATTAATGGCTTAGACAAAGCCTTTTGGTTTACGAATAATGGTATCTCATCAAGAGTGCCTAAATGATTGAGTAACATTTTCAAACGAAAGTCGTCAGACGAATCCTTTTGCTAAAAACGAGGATATTGTCAGACAAGCGATGATATTTAAAACAACATTCGTCTGACGACTTTCGTACCCCGCATCATGAAATAAAATTTAGCCGTAAGATGTTTTGAAAATGTCTTTCGGCTTTTTAGTTTTTGTTGAATTTGACCTTTTTGTAAATACGACTCATAGGGATTTTTGCGTCAATAGATTTCAATTCGATACTTTGTGAAAGTTCGGTATAAGTTTCAAGTAACCATTTGCCTTCTTCGTGAAAGGTGTAAACATCCACATAGGTTCATCAGTATCTATCAAAACGTATTCTTTTAAAGAGGCTAACTGTCTGTAAAAGAAAAACTTACCCCTTCTGTCAAAGTCAGCTGTGGAAGGTGATAATACTTCAACAATTAGCATGGGATTACAATGTCTTCGCCAAACGATGAATGATGAACTATAAATGATGAATTTTAAAAATAGTGTAATTTATTAAAAATTGATTGTCAAATGTTAACAAAATTAAAATTAAATAAATTCATCGTTCATCATTTGGCGAGGACATTGGATTAGTGATAATATTTTTATTATCGTTAAAATATTCTAATTCATCACACACCACCAAAGCATCCGTGTAAAACGAACGATTAACTTTTTCTACTCGAATCTCAAGTCAGAAGTATGGGTTATATACTTACTTTCGTCTAAAGCAATATTCAATCCTGTGATGATATTTGCCGAAATTTGACTATGGTCGGGCGAACCGCCTGTTATTGCAACTACCTCACCATCAATTATTCCTCTAAATAATGGCACTATCTCCCCATCGTGATACTCACTTTTGTATTCAGCTTTCTCCTCTAAGGCGAGATATTCTTTAGTAGGTGTAATACTTTTTCTTTGTCACCGGATTCATATTTCAAAAATACGATTAAATTATGAAAATGACGAATTAGCTCAAACGTGCAGAACAATTAATGCAATATTTTTATATAATATTTAATATCAATTAATAACTTTTATTCCAAAATTACGTATAACTTCGCGTCAGTATTTTTTATTATCAAATTTATATAAGGCAATCAAGAAGAATAAATTAGTCATTTTATGCTGCCCTTTTTCCTTCTAAGAAACTTTCAAAAATCCTTACGTAGCATAGGCTAAGTAGTAAGTCAAACTAATTATGATAAGTTCATTTGGCGAAATTTGTCCGATTACTTTGTTGGAGAACATCCAGCGTAGCTACGGCTATGCTGAATAACCTCCGCCTCGTACTCGAAAAAATTTCACTCAAAGCAACATATCATAATTAGATTGACTTACTACTAAGTGCGGTTTTTGAAAATTCCTTACAAGAAAAAATGACTATCCTAAAATTGACTAATTTATTCTTCCTGATTGCCTAAATTCATTCAAATTAAATGGAAAACTTATTAGATTTCAGTAAGTTAAGTGAGATACTTACAGAGTGGGCACCGAAAGTTATTGGTGCAATTTTGACCTTGATTATTGGTTTTTTCATCATTGGCATGATAGTCAGAGCGGTCAAGCGTATGATGGAAAAACAAAATATGGACGTTTCTATCCGTTCTTTTTTGAGTTCGATGGTTAGCGTGGGCTTAAAGGTCATGTTGTTGTTGAGTGTCGCAGGGATGTTTGGCATTGAGACAACTTCTTTTATTGCGATTTTTGGGGCATTGACTTTTGCTATCGGAATGGCATTGCAGGGGAGTTTGGCGCACTTTGCGAGTGGCGTTTTATTGTTGGTTTTTAAACCGTATAAAGCGACTGATTTAGTCACCGTTGGTGGTGGTCAGACGGGTACGGTGGAGGAGATTCAGGTGTTCAATACCGTTCTCAAAACGCTTGATAATAAGCGGATTATCGTGCCGAATGGCTTGGTGACGAGCAATATTATCACGAATATTTCGGGACAAGGCGAAATTGGTGTGGAACTGACTTTTGGCATTGGTTATGAGGATAGTATCGACCAGGCACGGGCGATTATTTTACGAATTGGGCAGGAATGTCCGTATGTTCTGGAGACGCCAAAACAGGGGGTAGTCGTGGCAGAACTCGCGGAGAGTTCGGTCAATCTCGCCACCCGTCCGTTTTGTAAGAGCGAAGATTATTGGGCTACATTTTTCTATATGCAGGAAAATGTGAAGAAAGCCTTTGATGCAGAGGGTATTAGTATTCCGTTTCCGCAGGTGGATATGCACAATAAGGCATAAGGTATGCCTCCGTTTTCGTAGGAACAGGGCATGCCCTGTCCCTACGAAAACGAGAGATAAAATTTAGCCGTAAGATGTTTTGAAAATGTCTTGCGGCTTTTACGTTTTGTCGAATTTGACTTTTTTATAAATGCGACTCATGGGGATTTCTGTGTTGGTGGAGTTCAATTTGACATTTTGGGAAAGTTCGGTGTAAGTTTGGAGTAGCCACTTGCCTTCATCCTGAAAAGTATAAACATCTACGTAAGGTTCGTCCGAGTCGATTAAGACATATTCTTTTAACGACTCTAATTGCCGATAATAGAAAAATTTATTGCTTCTATCATAAACAGCAGTTGAGGGTGAAAGGACTTCAACGATTAGCAGAGGATTGGTGAGTGTATTTTCGTTATCGTCAAGATATTTCAACTCCCCACAAACTACCGAAACGTCCGGATAGAATGAACGCTTGACTTTTTCTACCCGAATTTTCATGTCGGAATTGTGTACAATACAATCTTTTTCATCTAAAACAATATTCAATCCCGTGACAACATTCCCTCCAATACGACTGTGATTAGACGAACCGCCCACCATTGCAACTACCTCACCATCAATGATTTCTCTAAATAGCGGCACTATCTCCCCGTCGTGGTACTCGCTTTTGTATTCCGCTTTTTCTTCTAAGGCAAGATATTCTTCATAAGTGTAATATTTTTTCTTTGTAGCTGTATCCATTTTATGTTCGTAACACAGACATTCCTGTCTGCAATTATACGGCACAGACAGGAATGTCTGTGTTACGTTTCAAAAATACGATTAAATTGTGAGAATGGCAAACCCACTTTTTTTGTACCTTTGCAAAAAATACCGACATGACACATATCCAACTCATCGCCGAGCTAAAAAAGAAGGACTACAAACCTATGTACCTATTGCATGGCAAAGAGTCGTATTTCATTGATAAAATCACGCAATACATTGAAAA